>Ga0272442_10001950_pt1 | contig 30519 bp, 31 predicted proteins | sample SSMForm2O_FD_200262 | JGI IMG/M metagenome (GOLD analysis project Ga0272442, IMG submission 200262) | Marine sediment archaeal communities from Little Sippewissett salt marsh, Falmouth, MA, United States - SSM-Form-2O | ecosystem: Environmental > Aquatic > Marine > Wetlands > Sediment ...
TCCTCGCTCCGCTCGACATGCGCCATGCTATTGCAAAAGCACGCAGTACCGGCAACGACAAAGTAATGGTGACCGAACGCGGCGTCTCGTTAGGCTACAATAATCTCGTTGTCGACATGCGCAGCCTAGTGCTGATGCGGGAGCTGGGTTGTCCTGTTGTATTCGACGCAACGCATAGCGTGCAATTACCCGGAGCTGCCGAATCATCCTCCGGAGGTGATCGCCGTTTTATTGCACCGCTGTGCCGGGCTGCTGCTGCCGTCGGTATCGATGCGCTATTCCTGGAAGTGTACGAAGATCCGGACAGCGCCCCCTGTGACGGCCCCAACGCGTTGCGTCTGGAGGACCTGCCTGACCTGCTCTTTCAGGTTCAGCAGATTGCCCGCTGCGCACACACGCCGGCAGCCGGCGGGAACAGGGCCTCGGGTATTTGATTACGGGCTGATATGAGACGCCGTTCGCCCGGGCGCCATAGGAAACACTACAAACCATGATTCTCGAACGAGCTCGACGTATATTTGAAATTGAAAGCGATGCGGTCCTGCTGCTGCGCGAAAGGCTCAATGAAGACTTTATCAAGGCGGTCAACCATGTCCTGGAATGCCGCGGTAAAGTCATCGTAACCGGTATCGGCAAATCAGGTCTGATTGCACAAAAAATAGCCTCCACATTTGCCTGTTCAGGCACACCGGCCTTCTTTTTGCACCCCGCAGAAGGGCTGCACGGCGATATCGGCATGATCGCACGTGATGATATAATAATTGCCATTTCCAACAGCGGTGAGACCGAAGAACTGCTGAAAATCCTGCCGATCATCAAACGTTTCGGCCTTACACTGATAGCCATGACCGGCAAACATGATTCAGAGCTTGGCCGCAACGCTGATGTCGTACTCGATACCGGCGTCAAGCAGGAAGCCTGCCCGCTCGGCCTTGTTCCTACCGCAAGCACGACCGCAACCATGGCAATGGGGGATGCGCTGGCTATTACAGTACTTGAGCGCCGGGGGTTTCGCGCCGAAGACTTCGCCCTGCTGCATCCGGGGGGCTCTCTCGGCAAAAAACTACTCCTGCGCGTTTCAGACCTCATGCACACACACGATAAGGTGCCGATGGTGCATGAAGATGATTCGATGCAGGTCGTACTGATCGAGATGACCTCAAAACATCTCGGTGTCACGGGAGTGTGCAATAAAGCAGACAAGCTGATTGGTGTCGTGACGGACGGGGACTTGCGGCGTGCTCTTGAAAAAAACTGCGATATCCTCAAAACCGCAGCCAAAGACGTCATGACGCATTCACCGAAAACAATTCCGCGGGAGGCGCTGGCTGCTGAAGCGCTGAGAAGGATGGAACAGCACAGCATAACCTGCCTGTTCGTAAGTGACGATGCGTCGCCCTGCAGCGTTGACGGCATTGTACATCTTCACGACATCCTGAGGGCGGGTGTCGTATAACACACAGGGACATATACACATGCGTGCATACCGGAAAAGACCGTATGCGCCGAAACATACCGGACGATGAAAAACAGCCCTAAGCCCAGAACCATTCTCCTTTTTGTTGCGATAAGCCTTTTCATTACGGTACTGGGTATCGCTTTTCGTGAAAAAAAAAGCTCGATCGTCGTCAGCCGGGATACACCACCCGCCCCTGCGACGGATGCAAACGTGGAACTGCACAACGTATCGTACAGTACGCTCGGATCGGACAATACCAAACTGTGGGATCTCAACGCCCGCACAGCCCGTGTATTCGACGACGGCGAAAAACTGACGCTTGAAGGTCTCGATATTACGTTCTACAAACAAAACGACGGTGTCTATGAACTCAGCGCCGACACAGGCGAACTCGACATGAAAACCCGCGATATAAAGATCAAAGGTCACGTAAAAGCGGTGCTGCCCGATAATGCGACGATTGAAACACACTCCGCCTTTTACGACAATACCAACCGCACCATAACGTCGCATGATCGGCTCACCATTACACGCGGTGCTTTGATCATGCGGGGTGAAGGCATGACCGCGGATCTGGGAGCTGAAACCGTATCGATTCTAAAAAACGTGAAAGTGATAGGGGCGCAATGAACAAAACTATTTTTGACGACCGCATACTCCGCCTGAACAATCTTGTAGTGCCGTACCATCGCAGGCACACGGTAAACACGCAAGCGCACAATGTGCACATGCGTGCCGGCCGTTCAAAAAACGTCAGAGTGCTTACCATCATATGCCTGCTGGCGACACTTGTACCATGTCTTTGCACAGCACCGCCGCCAGGTTACGCACAAAAAGAGGAGCAGCACCACGGCATCAGTGTCGCTGTCTTGCCGTTTGAAGTTTTCAGCATCGAAAAAGAACCGACCCTCGGTTCAGAAATTGCTGCATTTATAGCCAAGCAGCTCGCCCTCAACCCGGCCATTGTCTGCATCAAAAGCCAGCAGATCAATGAGGTGTTGCGCGCGGAGGACTACCCGGTCCTGGACAAAGAGCGCCTGCGACATATTGCGAAACTTCTCAATGCCAACTGCATCATCATGGGAACGGTCACGAAAATCCGCACCGAACACAGCATTGATGTAGAGATGTTCACCACCGCAACCAACGAACCCAACTTTAAAACATTTTCCGAGGGAATCGAGATCAAGAGTCTTACGGAATCGATCGTGACCGTCCTCGATCAGGAGATCATGCAAAAAGCGCACCTGATACCGGCTGCTGAACGGCCGCGTGTCAGTACCGGACGCCAGCCCACGACGCAAACACCCTCTGGCGGTTTTGATGTCGAACGTGAACTGATCGCGGCATTCGGTCCGATGGAAGAAAAATCCAAACAACCTGCGGCCGCACAACCCAAGGCAGCCGCCGACACGACCCGCACCGCATCGGCCCTCACGGAGGAAACAATCCCCGGTGAGCTCCACACAGAAACACTACCTGAGGCCGCACCATCGACCGTACCGCCTGAGGGACGAACTGCCGCCGCTGCCGGGTCAAAAGAACCCCGGAGAAAAACGCCGACGGCACCGGCAACCGATTCCGCCTTTTTCTCGCTGTCAAAGGCCATCAGCATAAATTCCGACAGCATGGAATATGACAACCGCGCGAACATGGCTCTTTTCAAAGGCAATGTAGTCGCCCGTCAGGATGACATTGTTATGTTTGCAAATTCAATGCGTGTGTACTATTCCGGCGGCGGCGGGCTTGCCCGCGTCGAGGCACAGGGCAACGTGCGAGTTGTCCAGGGGGACCGCATCGCAACCGGCGGCAGCATAGTCTTTAACAATGCGACACAGACGATCGTCGCAACCGGCAATCCACGGGTATGGCAGGGAGACAACGTCGTACACGGCATGAAAATTACCGTATATCTTAAGGAAGAACGAACAGTTGTTGAAGGCGAGCCTAACAGCAGAGCCAGCGCCACCATATATCCGGACAGCACTAAAAAACGCCCCTGATCCTTGTAGCACACACACCACCAGACGGTTAGGCTCATGAATTCTCTTGCAGCGCATGATCTCATAAAAGAATTTGGCATCAAGCGGGCTGTCGACCGCATCTCCCTTAATGTGCATGAGGGGGAAATTGTAGGCATGCTCGGGCCCAACGGCGCCGGCAAAACAACAACCTTTTACATGCTCGTCGGCATCTATACTCCTGACGGCGGACATGTAACCTTTAACGAAGAAATCATCACCGATCTTCCGATGTACCTGCGCGCGCGCAGGGGTATTACCTATCTGCCGCAGGAAACATCAATTTTCAGAAAGCTCAGCGTCGAGGACAATATCATGGCGGTGCTTGAAACCATGCCAATGGGATGCGACGAGCGAATCGAAAGGCTCCACGCCCATTTGCATGAACTCAACATCTCCCATATCGCCAAACGCAAAGCGTTTCTTCTTTCAGGAGGCGAGCGACGCCGGGTGGAAATAACGCGCGCGCTGGCGACATCGCCCAAATTCATACTGTTCGATGAGCCGTTTACCGGTATCGATCCGATCGCCGTTCAGGATATCCAGCACATAATTCTGCGCCTGAAATCAAAGGGGATCGGCGTGCTGATTTCCGACCATAACGTTCGGGAAACACTCGGCATTTGCGACCGCGCCTATATTGTTTCCGACGGCCGTATTCTTGAGGATGGCACACCGGAGACAATCGTAGCCAGCGCAAAAGCCCGCAGCATATATCTTGGTGAAAATTTCACCATGTAGCCGCGTGAGGTCCGCGCCTGAAAAGCACTTGCCTTCGGAAAATGTTTTCAATACACTTTAATATAGAAACGCTTCAAAAACATTCTACACAGGTAACCGGGCAGCGGCATGCATTCCGAACGAATCTCCTGCAGCCGATATCCGGCGTTGCAAACGCGATACTGCCTGAACCCGTCTGCCTGCACAAACGCACGACAGCATCGTACGCGAAGGTATCATGGAACTTAAACAACAGCTGAAGCTGTCCCAGCAGCTGGTTATGACACCCCAGCTGCAGCAGGCAATAAAATTGCTGCAGCTGTCGCGTCTGGAGTTGTCCGACGTTATCAGACAGGAAATCGACGAAAATCCCGTGCTGGATGAAATGCTCGAAAACGATACCGCCGCAGCGGATGCCCCGGAAACCTCTAGCGATACACTTGATGCCGCGGAACCGGGCCAGACACCCGCCGACGATTTCGACTGGCAGAATTATATTGACCGCACCGCCCGTCCGGCACCGGTCGGTTACGCTGTGGGGACGGATGAGCGCGATGATTTTGAGCCGGGCATTACCCGCCCGACTACATTTGAAGAACACCTGCTCTGGCAGCTTCGCATGCAGCGTATGGATGAAAGCGGCCTGCTTATCGGTGAATACATCATCGGCAACCTGAACAGTGACGGCTATCTGCTTGTCAATCCACAAGAGATTGCCGCCGCAACAGGCCAGAACATTGAAACGGTAGAAACGGTCCGGGAAACCATCAAAAAATTCGACCCTGTCGGTGTCGCATCACGGAACCTGCAGGAATGCCTGCTCGCCCAGTGTGACCTGTTACCCGACGGCAATCATCTGGTACGGCGTATCCTGCGCGATTGCATGCGGGACCTTGAACGAAAAAAATACCAGTCAATAGCAAAAGACCTGCACGTAACTCTAAAGGAAACAGTCGAGGCTTGCGAGCTTATTTCACAACTCGAACCGCGCCCGGGCAGGGGCTATAACACGAACGCCACGCACTATATAACCCCGGACATCTACGTCTATAAGATTGACGGCGAATTTATCGTATCACTTAACGAGGACGGACAGCCAAAACTGAGAATAAACAGCTTCTATAAAAAACTGCTCTCAGGCAACGATATAGCGGCCGACAAGGCCCGCGAATACATCCAAGAAAAATTGCGCTCAGCTGTCTGGCTCATCAAAAGCGTCTACCATCGCCAAAGCACGATCGTCAATGTCATGAAGAGCATCATTAAATTCCAGCGTGATTTTTTTGATTACGGCGAGGGCCATCTCCGCCCTTTGGTGCTGCGTGATGTTGCCGAGGATATCGGCATGCATGAATCCAATATCAGCCGCGTAACGACCAACAAATACGCCCATACGCCGCATGGCATCTTCGAATTGAAATATTTTTTCAACAGCGGCCTGGCCTCAGACGACGGAGAGTCGATAGCATCGGAAAGTGTAAAAAACAAAATCCGGGATATGATACAAAACGAGGACCCCTACAAACCGCTCAGCGATCAGGAAATTGCAAATATGCTTACTGCAGAAGGTATCCATATAGCCCGGAGAACGGTCACAAAATACCGTGAAATTCTGCAGGTCCTTTCCTCTTCCAAACGCAGAAAACATATTTAACAGTTTCCATAGAACCAGAAGGAGCAGGCATGGAGATTACAGTAACATTCAGACATCTTGAGCCCAATGAAGCGCTGAAACAGTACGTACACGAAAAGGTTTCCCGTATCGAAAAATACCTCACCAGGGTCACCGAAGTCACCGTTATACTGTCGCTGGAAAAACGCAGCAACATTGCAGAGGTAATCGTTAACGTCAACCGCGCACAGATAACGGCCAAGGAGACCAATGAAGACAATATGTACACGGCCATCGATCTCGTCATGGACAAGATCGAACGCCAGACAAAAAAATACAAGGATAAAATCACCAGCCATAAAGACCAGCACCGACACGTTCGGCACAACATTTTTTCCCCTGAAGACTTTACCGGCCTGCAAAACGATGCCATGATCAAATCCGAAACGATCACGATAAAAAGCATGAGTGCAAACGAGGCCGTGCTTGAACTGGGCGCAAGTGAAGATGATTTCTATGTGTTCAAGAACACTGAAACCCACAAGGTCAACGTGATGTACCGCCGGCGCAACGGTGACTTTGGACTGATTGAACCCGAAAACAGCTAACCCGATGATTCAATAGGAACGGTAACATGAACATAAGCGAACTACTGAACGAACAGCTGATCCTGCCCGACCTTAAGGGCACGACCAAACAACACGTCATGGAAGAAGTTGTCGAGCATCTGTCAAAGGTGCATACGGGCATTAACGCCGGAGAGCTGCTCAAGGCACTGCTGGAGCGTGAAAAACTCGGCAGTACCGGCATTGGCAACGGCATTGCCATACCCCACGGGAAACTGGCAGGTCTATCCGACATCATACTGGTATTTGCGCGCAGCACCAGCGGTGTACCATTTGACGCTATTGACAACAAGCCGATCCACCTGATTTTTCTCCTGGTAGCGCCGGCAAATTCAACCGGCGGGCACCTGAAAGCACTGGCGCGCCTGTCCCGCCTTTTAAAAAATGATGAATTCAGACGCGCCCTGCTTGCCGCACCGACGGCCAGCGTCATCCTGAACACCATTGCGCAGGAAGATGACCGTATAGCTGTGTAGCAGCTGGCCGGCAGTGGTGGCTGAACAGACCACACGCTGCCGACCCACGTGCCGACCCAAACCGGGTCGCGCATCGAAACAGGTATCGAGACAGACAAACACCTGCAGCGGCATGAACGACATCAATATTATTATCATCAGCGGCATCTCCGGGTCCGGCAAGAGCACTGCGCTCAGAACGCTGGAGGACCTCGGTTTTTTCTGCATTGACAACCTGCCCATCCTGCTGCTTCCCAAATTTATTGAACTATGCACAACGTCTGCTCATGCAATAGAGCGTGTTGCTCTGGTCATGGATGTCCGTGAAAAAACTTTCCTGAGTGAATACCAGCCAACCATACAGACACTCAAGGACTCCGGCTACACTGTTGAACAAATTTTCCTGGAGTGTTCCGAAGAAACCATTATCAGGCGTTTCAGTGAAACGCGCCGGCACCATCCCCTCGGAGAAGGAACCTCAGTGCTGCAGGGCCTCAGCCGGGAGCGGGAAATGCTCGTCGACATCAAAACCAGTGCCAACCGCGTGCTGGACACGTCACACTTCAACGTACACCAGCTGCGCAAAATCCTTGAAGATATCTTTACCGGCCTGGCCAGACATACCATGGCGATAAATTTCATGTCATTCGGCTTCAAATACGGTGTGCCGATCGATGTCGATCTGGTCATGGATGTCCGTTTCCTTCCCAACCCGTACTTCGTCGACGAGTTGAAGGATCTCAATGGCGGTGACAGACGCGTAGCTGAATACGTACTGCAATGTCCTGAAACCCGCGAATTCATCAAACATTTTACCGACCTGCTCAACATGCTCATACCGCTGTATGAACGTGAGGGCAAGTCGTACTTAACGGTTGCCGTCGGCTGCACGGGCGGCCGCCACCGGTCCGTTACGCTGGCTGACAACCTGAAAGACTTTTACGGCAAAAACAGACCCGATGTTGCTGTCATACACCGTGATATCGAACGCTAGCGCCACACGGTGTATAATCACCATCCGGGCGTTGCATGCCGGGATACGGGAGGTTCTATGGTAGGCGTTGTACTGGTCGCGCACTGCAATCTGTCTCTGGAAATCATCACCGTACTGAAAAGTATAGTCGGCAAGGTCGAACAAATGCAGGCGGTTGTTTTCGATCCGGAGTTCCGGCCCGAGGCCGCGCATAAAAAAATTGCCGCGGCCGTAAAAAAAGTCAACAGCGGGGACGGTGTTCTGATACTGACCGATATGTTCGGCGGCACTCCCGCAAATATCAGCCTGTCATTTCTTGAAGAAAACACGGTTGAAGTCCTGACCGGCATGAACCTGCCGATGTTGATCCGTCTGATCTCCCTGCGCCAGAACAAACTGACGCTTGCCGAGCTCGCAGCCGATCTTCAGGCCTATGGCAAACGCAACATATGCATTGCCAGCGAATTGCTGAAACGACAGTCAGGAGTAGACCCACAGGCACTATGAACGGCAGCACGCCCTGCAGGATCGAACCCTATTGCGCCGCCCATGTTGAAGATGTCTGCCGAATCGACAGACTGTGTTTTATCGACCCCTGGCTCAAGCGTTCTTTTATCGAGGAATCCGAAGCCCCGGGCGCCGTAAGCGGCGTCGCGCTGCCACCGAATGATCCCGTCCCGGGCATGGGATACTGCCTGGGCAGAGTGGCCGCTGACGAATACACCATACTCCGCCTGGCCGTCCACCCGGATTTTCAGCGCCGCGGCATCGCTACCCGTTTATTGCAGATATGTATGCAGCGTGCGGTTCTGGGGGGAGCGCTGAACTGCTTTATCGAAACGCGAACCGGAAACACGGCTGCACGGAATCTGTATGAAACACTCGGGTTTATTACCATCGGCACGCGCCGTGCTTATTACCAGGTCGGCACCGAGGACGCGATACTCATGCAATGCGCTCTCAGCCCCCTACACCACACTGCACATTCGTACCAGGAGTAAAGCCTCATGACCCCACACCACGGCCAGGCCATCGTCGTTCACAAAAACCTGAGCGGCTCTGATACGGTCCACATGGTACTCAAGGCCCCGTGGCTGAATCACGCGCGACCGGGCCAGTTTATCATGATACGCGTTCATGCTGGCACGGCCCCCCTGCTCCGCCGTCCCATAAGCCTGAGCGCTGTCACTCCCCAGGGTATTGAAATTCTGTTCAAGATCCGGGGCACGGGTACCCGGCACATGGCCCTGTGGCCGGTGGGTCAGCTGACCGATATTATCGGACCGCTCGGCCACGGATTCGATCCGCCCCGGCCAGCGACACCGGCGTTTCTTGTTGCCGGCGGCATCGGCGTTGCGCCGCTGATAGGGCTGGCACGCTGGCTGCGGGACAATCTGACGGAATGCCCGGTACATATGCTGCTCGGTGCAGCTACAACATCGGATATCGATTTTCTTGTACAATTTGTACCCGAGAACTGTACACTGGAGACAGCCGCAGAAGACGGCTCCAGCGGACATCACGGGTTCGTTACCGATCTCCTTACACTAGATAAACTTAAACAACAGCCACAGGCCATGGTCTACGGTTGCGGACCGATGCCCATGCTCAAAACGCTCGCCACGCTTAGCCGCAGTGCAGGCAGTCCCTGCCAAATATCACTTGAAGCACACATGGCCTGCGGCGTCGGGGCCTGCCTGGGCTGCACCGTGCCGGTCCATACCAGTGACGGTCAAAAACAGGTACGCGTATGTGCTGACGGACCCGTATTTGACGCCTGCCATATTTTTCCTGCACAATAATCTATACCAACAAGCATTTTTCCCTGCTGAACGACACACGGAAAACAAAACATCAGCGCACCAAAAAAAATCGTATGTAAATAATAAAATAATTACAATGGAAAGTTTCGATTAAGAATAAAAATGAAAAATAAGCCCACTAAATTAAACTCAAAAAATAATGCCTTTAGCTTTAACCATATAGATCCGATGAGTATGCTTGATGAGTGCACAATTAAATAGTATGATTAGTTAACAACGATACCTATCGAAGGAATACAGGCAATGAAAAAATTTGGTTTCCGTGCAAAGCTCACAATCGGCTATTGTGTGCTCCTGGTACTTATTCTCGCTCTTACTTCCGGCGCACTCCGCACGCTCACCCTTATGCGGATACAGGAAAACCGTGCCTATGCAGTAGGGGAATTGCTTGCCAAAATAAACGAAAACGAATCGACACACCTGCACAAACTGCTGCTGATTGAAAAGTTTATTCATGCCCCCCGTGCCGCGCAATTATCACACATCAAATCGAAAGACTGCCTTGGCGCACTCGATGCGCAGGTAGACGATGCTATCCAAAACACATATGCTTCTGAGAAGGAGATCGTCTCCCGACTCGAAACGCTGCGCAGTTCTCTTGTGACGTTGCAGGACATCGAACAACGCATCTTCACAATAGCCGGGGGCAGCAACCTGTCTGCGTCTCCAGCCCCGGCAGACCTGGCATCTGCAATGCGCGACCTCGAAGTGGCCTCCAAAAGAACCGCAGCGGCATACGAAAGTCTGCGCAGCTACCTTGGCGCACAATATGAAAACGCCAGCCAGGGCATGAAGGATATGCGCTGGCGGCTTGCGATGGTCATCGGCAACATTACCTGGGTTTCCATTGCAATTGGAATTTTCATCATAGTATTCATTTCGCGTTCAATTATTAAACCGGTGAAACAGGCAATAGAAGACGTAACCCAGACATCCCAGCATACGATGAACGCCTCTAACCACATGGCCGAGGCCAGCAACAGTATTTCAAGCGACGCCAACCAGAATGCCGCAAGCCTTGAAGAGGTGTCGGCCGCCATCCGGGAAATGTCCGTGACGTCCCAGGACACTGCCGCGAACACGCAGCATGTCAGCGGCATGATCCAGGAAACACAGGAGGCTGCCGAATTGAGCAGGCAGACGATCGAGCGTATGAACGGCGTTATTATAAAAATAAAAACCTCCTCGGAAGAAACAGTCAAGATCATGAAAACCATCGACGAGATCGCCTTCCAGACCAACCTGCTGGCATTGAATGCGGCCGTCGAAGCGGCCCGTGCCGGTGAATCCGGCAAAGGATTTGCCGTGGTTGCCGAGGAGGTCAGGAACCTCGCGCGCCGGAGCGCCGAGGCCTCAAAAAGCACGGAAACCCTGATCCGTGAATCCCAGAACAGCGCCGAACAGGGTGTGACGGTGTCACACGAGGTCAACGAATTCATACTGGGCATCATTGAACGGGTAGCAAAGGTGGCGGTGCTTATCAAAAACACTGCCGATATCTGCGAATCGCAGTCGGCGGGCATCGCAGAGATCAGCAACTCTGTTACCCACATGGAAAAGGCGACCCAGTCAACCGCAGCCAATGCCGAGGAACTTGTTGCCGCGAGCAGCGAGCTTGCATCGCAGGCGGTCCACCTCAATCAAACGGTTGAAATGCTTCAGGCCATTATCGGCACTGCGAACGGCACCCCGCACGCGCAAAGGCGCTCGCGCACAACCCCGCGTACCCCGGCCGCACACACTGCCTCGAATGACCGCACACCCAGGATTGCACTGAAACGCTGAGTCAAGGCCGGTGCAGCCTGCCAGTACCAGCCATCATATGCGCGCAGCCTGTCTGCGTACGGATGATTTCCTGCTACGTTTTTTACTAAATTATTGACACCGATATCGTTTTCGCCTATCATTTTACCGCGTATCCCCTGACGCATAAAAAAAGTCTCTGCGACGAAAGCATTGCACGAACACACTAGGGCAGGTTCATCGAACCATCCATGAGGAGGAAGTCTCGTACATGAAAACATACGATCATATCGTCAGATTTTCCCTGCTTGTCATCGCCGTCATAGTCGGCTTTTTTATCATTCGAGCATACATGCTTCCCGAATCATTCGGCACCCATGGCTCCTACAGCTACGCCTACTACCGCGCGGAATCCGTAAACGAACAGGCCGCGCTGCCGGCGATACACCAGGGCACGGAGCACTGCAGCGCCTGCCACGTGCCGCAGGCAGCCCTGCTGGCCGCAGATTCCCATGCTAATGTTAACTGTGAAAGCTGCCACGGCAGCTTTAAAGCCCACAACAATAATACCATGGACCGCATGGCAATTGCCGATACCACGGAGGCGTGCCTGGTCTGCCACCTGCGCCTTGCCGCCAGACCCGGCGCATTTCCGCAGATTGACAACTTTGCCGCGCATCTTGCCGACCAGGGAGAAACGCTCACGCCCGACATGTCCTGCTCGGACTGCCATGACCCGCATGCGCCCATGTAACCCAAAGGCCGCAGACAACCACACGACCAATCACAGGATCAAACAGAGGATTGAGCATATGAAACACGATCGCAGGGAATTCATCAAAAAGGCCGGCTGGACGTTCATCGGCAGCGGTCTGTACATCAATCTGTTCTCGGTGGGCACCTCGCTGGCACGATCATCATGTTCCGACATGCAGAACCTTTACGCATTTATCGTGAACACTGAAACATGCATAGGCTGCGGTAAATGCGTTGCCGCGTGCCGGGCCGAGAATCATGTGCCGGACGACTGCTATCGCACATGGGTTGAACGCTATACGATCTTAGCCGACGGCAGCGTCGAAGTCGACTCGCCCCACGGGGGCGAGCAGGGTTTCGAACCGCTCGGCCTCAAGCAGGAAACGATTAAAAAATCATTCTTCGTGCCAAAACTGTGCAACCAGTGCAAAAACCCGAGCTGCGTACAGGTATGCCCGGTCGGGGCAACCTATGTGAGCCCTGAAGGCTTTGTGCTGGTGGATGAAAAACGCTGCGTCGGGTGCAGCTATTGTATGCAGGCCTGCCCCTACAGCGCACGCTTTATGAACCCGGTCACCCATGCGGCCGACAAATGCACCTGGTGCTATCACCGCATCAAGCAGGGAAAAACAACTGCCTGTGTTGAGGCCTGCCCGGTAGAGGCCCGCATATTCGGCCGGGTCGACGATCCCGACGGACCGGTCGCACGGCTGCTCGCATCAAAACGCCTGCAGGTACTCAAACCCGAGACAGGCAATGAACCCATGGTAGTCTATGTCGGCCTGGACAAGGAGGTGCGCTAATGCATGAGATCGTAACCAGCGGATTTCTCTTTCCCAATGACCTGCACGCGCACTGGAGCGTCATGATCGTTTTGTACCCCTATATCACGGGCCTTGTAGCGGGAGCGTTTATTGTTTCGTCGCTCTACCATGTTTTCGGGGTAAAGGAATTAAAACCCGTTGCACGTTTTTCACTCGTTGCTGCTTTCGCGTTCCTGCTGTTTGCCTGCACGCCCCTGCTGTTCCATCTGGGCCATCCCGAACGCGCATTCAACATCATGTTTACCCCGAAATTCACGTCCGCCATGTCGGGATTCGGATACATCTACAACGTATATCTTCTGATCGTCCTGCTTGAAATATGGTTCGTCTTCCGCCCGGACATCATCCGCCGCGCCCGTGAAACCAGCGGATTGCTGAAAGCGCTCTACTGGTGCCTGGCACTTGGCGCCCTAAACGACAATGAAGCCGCTTTTGAGCTTGATCACAAGATCATCAATGTACTGGCTGCAATCGGCATTCCGTCGGCCTGCATACTGCACGGCTATGTCGGCTTCCTGTTCGGATCGCTCAAATCGAACCCATGGTGGTCCTCCCCGCTGATGCCCGTTATCTTCCTGCTCTCTGCGATCGTATCGGGTATTTCCATACTGATCGTGTGCTACTGGCTCATATGCAAATACGGCAAACTCGCGCTTGACACCGATTGCATCACAACCATGTTCAAATACCTCTGGGCATTTTTCATTCTTGATGTTTCCATGGAAGGCCTGGAGCTGCTCACCCATATTTATGCGGCCCATGAAGAATGGCACATCGTCTCTTTGATGCTGTCGGAACGCCTCGGCTTCAGCTACTATATACTGCAGATGCTGATCTGCTCCTGCATTCCGCTGGTCGTGCTGGGGTTTGTTGTGCTCAAAAAAATGCAGGATACAACCAGGATCCGACTGGGACTGATCTGCTCGATTTTGATCCTTGTGCAGGTGCTGGCCATGCGGTGGAATGTAATAGTCGGCGGCCAGCTCTTTTCCAAAAGCCTTCGTGGCCTTACCAGCTATACGCCGACCATCCTCGGCCGCGAAGGCCTGCTCATAGCGCTTGTGCTGTTTCTCATGCCGTTTGTGGTGATGTATGTATTCAACCTGATCCTGCCACTGTTCGCCAAAGAGCCCGAAACGGAAAACCAGTAACGACGGAGCTGCAGGAACGCGTGTCTGATCGGCTTTTTACTAACACTACCATGGAGATGGAGAACTAATGCTCACACTTGTCGATCCCTTACTCATCATTGTTGCCGTAACACTATGCGTTGCGGGAATCATAAAACGCTCGCGCCTGTGGATGATGGGCCAGCCAGGAGATACGCTTGACCGCACCGGAAGCCGTATAAAAAGCCTGATCGTTGACGGCATCCTCCACGGCCGCATTTTGCGCGACGCCTTCCCCGGAACCATGCATTTGTTGATCTTCCTGGCTTTCCTTGCACCGGTAACAGCGATCGTGCTCGCCCAGTTCGCCGTGGTGTTCCCGCCGGCCCTGAGCGGCGGTATTTCAGTCCTGCTCGATCTGATAGGCGCTGCCGGCCTTGTCGGCGTAGGCCTTGCCGCATTCCGCCGTTATATCCAGAAACCCGACCGCCTCAGCGATACAAAAACTGAAGACGGCATCGCCCTGCTGTGGGTTGCAGCCATTCTGCTGACAGGCTTCTGCGTGGAGGGGCTGCGCCTTGCCATCACCGGCCAGGGGGCCGCGACAGCGCCCGTCGGTGCAGCGTTCTCGCTTGTCTTCATGCCGCTGGGTTCGCTGCAGCCCGGCCTGCACGCGCTGCTGTGGCGCGTACACATGCTGCTGCTGCTCGCTCTGGTTGCCGCCCTGCCCTACACGAAATTTCTCCACCTCTTTACCTCGGCGGCCAATATTTTCCTTAAGAGCTACAAACATCCCGGGACATTCCCGCAAATCGACTTCGAAACCGCTGAACTCTACGGCATCAGCAATATCGAGGAATTCAAGCGCAAACAGCTGTTCGACCTTGACGCCTGCATTCGCTGCGGACGATGCCAGGACAATTGTCCTGCGCACCTGAGCGAAAAACCGCTTTCCCCCAAAAAACTTCTCCAGGACCTCCGGGCCCATATGGAAGACAAGGGAACGAACCCTGCATGCGAAAAAACGCTCATCGGTGATGTGATCGAACACGACACCATATGGGCCTGCACCATGTGCCTCAACTGCACCGAACACTGCCCCGTGAACGATACAACCATCGACAAAACCATAGAACTGCGCCGCTATCTCGTGATGACCGAGCCGAACTTCCCGGCCGAAGCCCAGGGCGTGTTCAGGAACATGGAAAACAACTCCAATCCCTGGGGGGTCGGAGCGCACACACGAGCCGACTGGGCCGCCGACCTTGATGTCAAGACCTGTGCTGACGGCGAGCCGTTTGATATCCTGTTCTATCCCGGCTGTGCCGGCGCATTCGATGACCGCTATAAGAAAGTAACAACCGCGCTTGTTAAAATCATGCACAAGGCCGGTATCAAATTCGCGATCCTGGGAACAGAGGAAAGCTGCTGCGGCGATTCCGCCCGCCGCCTCGGCAATGAATACCTCTATGAAACCCTGGCACAGGCGAACATTGCGGCAATGCAGGGCTACAATGTCACTAAAATCCTGACCATATGCCCGCACTGCTTCAATACCCTCAAAAACGACTACCCGGCCTACGGTGCGCAGTTCGAGGTTATGCACTCAACCGAATTTTTGCTTGACCTTGTCAAACAGGGCAGCATCAAACTCAAGGCCGGGAAACAGCAGAAGGTGTGTTATCACGACTCATGCTTCCTCGGCCGCTACAATGATATCTATGACCAGCCCCGCAGCCTGCTGGGTTCGATCGAAGGCGTACAGCTGGTAGAAATGGACCGCAACCGCGCGCGCAGCTTCTGCTGCGGAGCAGGCGGCGGCCGCATGTGGCTCGAGGAACATCACGGCAAGCGCATCAACGAAATGCGCACTGACCAGGCACTTGAAAAAAATCCCGATACGATCGCAACCGCGTGTCCCTATTGCATGACCATGCTTGACGACGGCATCAAGGCACGCGAAAAAGAAGAATCGGTTAAAAGCCTTGATATCGTTGAACTCATCCTAAACGCAATGGAGTAAGAGGTGCCATGAACACAAAGACCATACGTACCGGCCTGTGGATCTGCCTTGCGGCATTCGTGTCGATCGCTGTGAACGCCCGCTCATTCGCCTATTCGGTCGACGACTGCATTGCCTGCCATAAGGACACAACCCTGACAAAAACCCTGGAGGACGGAACCGTGAGAAGCCTGCATGTGGACCTTAAAGCGTATCAACGATCGGTCCACGGCGAGGCTGAATTCACCTGTGTTGACTGTCACGAAGACGCCACGCCCGACGAGCATCCCGCCACAGGGCTCACACGGGTTGAATGCCAAAACTGTCATGATGATATAGCGGAAAACCATGCTGCGAGTTTTCACGGCAAGCTGCTCGCGGACGGCAACCCGGATGCACCGCAATGTTATGACTGCCATACAACGCATGCTGTGATGACAGCCGACAATCCCCTCTCCTCGGTGCATACCGACAACCTGCGGGCAACCTGCGGCGCATGTCATGCAGACCAGGCTGCGCCGGTCGTATGCGAGGCTGCAGTGGACTATGCCCGCGGCGACGCTACGGCCCTTGAGCGTATCAGCCTGCCCTCCACCCTCGCGCTGCTGGCCACGCGGCTCAAAGGCCACGGAAAAACCGATTTCGGCTGCAGCTACTCCACGAAACGCTGCAGCGACTGTCACAACGACGTCGGTGAGCACGGCGGCACCGCAAAACAGCAGCCGGTATGCTCTGAATGCCACGACATGCAGCGCTCTGCGCTCCTGTTCGGCAAGATCCACAAACCCTCGATTTTCACCGGCCACATGCTCGTTATACTGCTGATCATGTATGCCGTGTGTATCGGCGGCCTGATACTTTACTTCCGGAAAACGGCCGCCCCGAAAAAAACAGATGAAAGCGAGCCGCCTGCCGAGTAGCATGCAGCCGCATTCATGCACGACCTTACATCCCGGGAAGTTGCGGTCTTCCCGGGATTTTTTTTGATGCAGCCCGCACACGCTGCCGTGTCACAACGCGCAGCCACGGCTGAATCTTCTCTGCGGCACACTCTCCATAGAAAAGCCCGGAACTGATGCAGTTCCGGGCTTCTTGTTAATCAATGTGCCTATATATCGGCTGTACTATCGTGTCGTATGCGTGCCTGAGTATTTCTTGCTACCCGGTAGTGCCGGACTGGCGCGACTGCAGGATCGCTGCGCCGTACAGGAGATCACCAGGGGTGGTGATCTTGATATTATCATAGGAACCCTCAGTTATCGCTACCGGAAGCCCCATATGGCGCACAAGCGATGCGTCGTCTGTTGCCAGCAGCGCTGCGCTGCGGGCATGCGCGTGGGCTGATATGATGATATCAGGACGAAAAGCCTGGGGTGTCTGAATCGCGAACAGGGTATCGCGCTCCAGGGGATCAGGAAAAAAGTTCTCCGGGTCATCAAGGCGCATGACGGTGTCCTTGACAGGCACAGCAGCCGTTGCAGCTCCGTGTTCATATGCCGCTGCGGCTGTCTGCTCAATAATGGCAGACGTAACAAAAGGCCGTGCAGCGTCATGGATAAGGACCACGTCACAATCGCGGGCAATCTGCACAAGGGCATTTGCAACCGAGTCCTGCCGGCGCTCGCCTCCAGCAACGATACTGACCTCGGGCCGCAGATCAATGCCTGATACAACCTGTGTTCGGCACTGCTGTTCATCGCCGGGGTGCACAGCAATGATAATTGAAACGATACTCGACGCCTTATCAAGCGCGCCCAGGGTATGCGCGAGTATCGTACGGCCATGAAGCTCGATATAGGGCTTTTTACCGGCATGCTGCATACGCACCCCGCATCCGGCAGCGGGGACAATGGCAACCACCTTCATTATGAGCCTCGCGTAATAAATCCAGGCATAAAAAAAGAGCGGGCCGTTCTTAAAAAACAGCCTGCCCGTTATTTCCTGCGGTCTGCAAAATCCTCTATTGGAAAATTGCCTCTATATTGTTCTCAATCCGCTCTTCCGACAGGGACTGGGCAACGGAGAGTTCCTTGACCAGCAGCCCCTTTGCGATATCCAGCATCCGGCGTTCGCCGAAGGAAAGTTCCTTGCCGCCTCGCAGCAAAAAAAGGTCACGCAGCACGGTTGCCACCTCATAGACCGAGCCGGTTTTAAGGCGGTCCATGTATTCACGGTAGCGGCGGTTCCACGTCTGCGAATCCGAGGGTTTATGCTTTTTATCCTTGAGAATTTTGTATACCTTGGTGGCTTCCTTCTTGGAAATAATAGCGCGCAGGCCGACCTGGTCGATATTGTCCGTAGGGATCATAATCGTCATGCCATTGCCCAAAATGCGCATGATGTAGAAGATCTGATCGTTGCCCGCTATCTTCTTCACTTCAACAGACTCGATAACCCCGACACCATGGGTTGGATAGACGGCCATATCGCCGATTTTGAAATCCATACTGTCCCTTCCCCCTGTACTCGAGCACCCGGCATTTTTCATACATCATCTCCCCAAGGCTGAGCGTTTATGTTCGATAAGTGGAAAAAATTATATCAATTTTTTAACTAAAATACAAGCCAATATCCCGATATCCATAAAAATATATTTATATGCATCAACAATGTCGGAACGTTTCACACAAATAGACCCGCATGCCGGACGGGCACGCCAAGGTCATGCCGGACAACTACTCAAAAATGCTGAAAAATTTACTCATCATCGGTGCCGCGAACTTCGAGATCTCCTCAAGTTCCCCGGCATCGAGCCATACGCCTTCACAGGCAGTACAGCGATCGATTTTAACGCCCCGGTAATCGATCTCGACAAGCTGCATGCCGCATTTCGGACAGCGCATATAGTGAAGATCCTTCAGGCTCTTTTTTTCTTCAGCTTCGATCTCACGTGCGCGTTCTTCCTCAATCTTCTTTACGCGCTCAAATTCCTGCCGGGCGAAAAATTCCTCTTCAAGTTCTGTGGGCTTAACAGGCATAGGTTCTCCTCTTTCGTGTTGGATTCATTCATTCATCATCTGACAACCGGCATACCCTGGCCAGTGCCGTGCATATGACCCGTCACACGGCCCCTGGGCCAGCACTCCGGTAGTGCATGCGATGAGAACTCTCACGTGGATGCTGCATTATACTACAGAGTATAATTTTTGTCGAGAAACCAGTGTGCGCGCGCACATGCACATCCATGCTGCCGGTCAACAGTTGTTGCCGGGGAAAATCAGCACACACCCGGGGACTGCTGAAACACAGCCCTGCCCTGTCATCCCAAATAACCAATATGCACAGCGAAACGATGCACCTGAACTTCCTGATTGTCGTTGACACATTCTGCGACCTTTGCTACCTTGGTAGCCCATGAAAACACGGCATATACGCATTAAAACCCTGCTGACGACAGGCACACCCGGACAGGACGTAACTGTCAAAGGCTGGGTACGATCCAGGCGGGGCAACAAGCATGTACAGTTTATCGCCCTCAATGATGGATCATGCCTGTCAACCCTTCAGGTGGTGGTGGACCTTCAAAAAATCGATGCCGAATCGCTGCGCGCGATAACTACCGGTGCCTGCATTCGTGCAACCGGGCTGCTTGCTGAATCACCCGCACAAGGACAACGTATTGAAATCCAGGCGCGGGAACTTGAAATCTACGGCAGTGCCGATCCGGAAACCTATCCCCTTCAGAAAAAAGGGCACTCGCTGGAATTCCTTCGTGAGATCGCCCACCTGCGCCCACGCACCAACACCTTTGGCGCGGTGCTGCGCATTCGCAACACAATGGCCGCTGCCATTCACCGTTTTTTCCAGCAGCGAGGTTTTGTCTGGCTGCATACACCGATCATTACCGGTTCCGACTGCGAAGGCGCCGGTGAAATGTTCAGGGTCACCACACTGGACCCGAAAGATCCTCCCCTCAACCACGAAGGCTCACCTGACTTTTCCCAGGATTTTTTCGGACGGGAAACAGCCCTGACCGTCTCCGGACAGCTTGAGGGAGAACTCGGCGCACTGGCGCTGGGAGAAATCTATACTTTCGGTCCTACTTTTCGGGCCGAAAACTCAAATACCGCCCGGCATCTGGCTGAATTCTGGATGATTGAACCTGAAATGGCCTTTTATAAGCTCAACGAAAACATGGACCTGGCAGAGGAGTTTCTGAAATTCCTGGTTCAAACAGCACTTGATGAATGCGCAGATGACCTACAATTCCTGAGTAAATACTATGATGAAAATTTGCTGGATCGGCTCAATGCAACGCTTGACTGCTCCTTTGAACGTCTAGCCTATACAGAGGCAATTGAGATCCTTGAAACATCAGAAAAATCATTCGAATTTCCGGTATGTTGGGGCAGCGACCTTCAGGCAGAACATGAGCGCTATCTGGTTGAAGAACATTTCAAAAAGCCGGTAATCCTGACAGATTATCCGACCACGATAAAACCGTTCTATATGAAGCTCAACGCTGATGGAAAAACCGTTCGGGCCATGGACGTGCTGTTCCCGAAGATCGGCGAGATCATCGGCGGCTCACAGCGTGAAGAAGACCATGCCAGGCTGCTTCAGCGCATCCATGAAATGAACATACCCGAAAAAGATGTCTGGTGGTACCTTGAAACACGCCTGTTCGGCTCTGCTCCGCATAGCGGATTCGGCCTCGGCTTTGAAAGGCTGATGCTGTTTATAACCGGCATGGCCAATATCCGCGACATCATCCCCTTTCCCCGCACGCCCAAAAACGCTTCTTTCTGAACGAACACCTCGTGCGCTGTCGCGTTGCCCCTGTACATCCCCATGCCGGCGAATAAAACAACTTGCAATAATCCCGTAAATCAGTTACTCAAAAGACAAACATATATCAGCATGGAGGTTTCGTATGAGCGTACGTTGTCCCCGCTGCGATGAAGTCATTCCGGAAAAAGTGTTCCAGGAAATCCAGGAATGGGGCCCTGAAGCCATGAAATGCCCCTATTGCGACTGCCCGTTGAACAAATCAATCTTCGAGAAACGCCACTGGGACAAACTGTTCCCGGTGCCTGAAAAAAAAGACGAGGAAGTCGCCAGACTTCTGGCCCGCAAGACCAAGGAAGTTGCACAGCAGGTCAAAAAATCAGCCACGGAATTCAAAAAGGACTATCTCTGGTAGCACGGGAGCGCCCAGATCGCCTGCCCCGGCACCACCAAAAAAAAAGCGCCCCGGCACATTCTGTGACGGGGCGCTTTACTGTATACAGCACCAGCATTACTGCAACAAGGAAACGATGTACCTCCCCTCGCCTAGAACAGGGCTGTGAGGCTCAAGTGGGCCAATTCCTTGCCCACGGCCTGTTCAATCATGAACCCCCCCGGATCTTTTTCGCGCAGGTTGTAGCGTATTGCCTCCTTGCGCTCATTCAAACGCTTCATGTACTGCGGATCACCGGGCTGTTCCTGTTCCCACAATGTGTGGTAGACCTTAAGATAATCACAGGAAAGCCCAAGCAGAACTTTCTGGGTCTCGGCGGTGCTGGGATGAAAATCAGCTGTAATATAATAGGGGGAAGCCATGGCAAGAAACCAATTAGGGTCACGTGATGAAAATTTCGGGAATTTCTTCCTGCCCCTGGCGTGCAAATCCTCAAGAGGATCCAGATACTTTTCCATATAAGGAAAATCACAAATACAGTCCGCCGTTGGATAACAATCAACGATAAAATAGCTGCCCTTGGCGCTTTCAGCCCAGAACGTGGAGTACACCGGCAGGGCGTACTCATCTTCCGGCCAGATAATGCACATATAGGACATAAGTTTTTCACTGAACGACTGTTCGGCAATGACGATTTTTTCAATCTTGGGGGCCTTGAACATATGTTTGTAGCTCCAGACTATCGGGCCGCCTTTCAAATCCCACAAAGGAGTTACATCCATGCCCTTGTAGGTTTCCATCTTTTCACCGCCGAAAAGGTCAACCAGTTTCTGAACTTCTTCTCCAAAAGGTGGAAAGCTGTATTCTTCTGACATTTTTGTTTCTCCTTTTTTATTGTAGTTCGATAACAAACTGCTCTCGGCCCTTTTTGACGGCTGCCCGGGCAACGACCTCGAACGTACGGTTTTTCATCACCGGCTTTTCAAGGGCATCCACGCACACACGCGCAATCTGGGAGCGTTTAACAAGGCCTGTAATTTTCCCGCCTTCGCCAAAAACAATATCATCGGGTATATCTTTTTCAGTATATCCACCCGGTCGGATAATTGTATAGTCGATACCGCTCGACTGAATAAATTCCTCCGCTTTGGTCTTTGCCTTCAATACTGACAGCATGGGCCATTTATACATACATGACACAGCATCCCTGCTGTTGCCTGCACCGATTGAAGTGATCACCACAACCTGCTTAAGATCCATTGCCTTGGCAGCCCTGGCAAGGTTTTGATTGGCCATATTATCGATCTTATCGTTTTCTTTGCCGCTAAAGGGTTTTTTCGAACCGAGAGCACTGATCACATATTGCACTCCCTCCATGGCCTTTGTAAGCGACGGCACAGAGGCAAGATCACCATCAACAAACTCAATACCGGCCAGACCCGATGTTTCGGGTGAGTCAAAAGGCGGAACCATCAAGGCCCTGACACCATAATCCCGGTCAAGAAGTTCCTGCACTATCAGCCTGCCCGCTCTGCCGGTTGCTCCGGCAACCAATACTTTCCTGTCGCTCATCATGACCTCCTCTATGTAAAAACAGCCTTAAAAAAAATACAACCCCCTTAATTATGGTTCTTAAATGTACTTAAAATACATGCGCCGTATGCTGTGTGTCGACAATAGCACACTCATTCAACGCATTCAATCACACGTACCGCATTGAAGGCGCTCCAAACCGCATCCATGATAGAACCTGATTCTACGCAATCGCCGACTGAAAACACATGTGACAACCCGCTTAACGACTGTACCAGTCCATTCACCGGGAACATCCTGCCTGCAAAAACAAGGCTGTCGGCTGGGATTAAGAAGGTTTCAGGGCCGCATGTCGCCTGGACAGCATCCTTTTCGAAAGAAACAGGAATAGCCCCGCGATGAATGGTTATGTTGGGATGCTGGATCAGATTCAGGAGCATTGACTTATTATGCAAATCCACCATGCTGATATCAAGTTCAGGGTCGTCATTACGAGCGCACAACGCAACTTTTTTACCTTTCTGCGCAAGCCACAGAGCGGTTTCACAACCGATAACGCCCGCACCCATCATAACAACCGTGTCAGCCTGTACATCCTGACCGAGCAAAACATCAATAACATTAAACACCTTCGGACCCGTAACAGGCGAAGGCTCCATTGCTGCACCGGCCGCCACGACGACATAATCAGCGGCACAATCATGAACGGCATCGGCAGTAGCGGATAGACCGTAGCAAACTTCGACAGGAAGACGATTAAGCAAGCGCCTCAAATAATCACGATATGCAGCGATATCTTTTTTAAAAGGCGCAACTGAAGCAGCGATCAGATTGCCGCCGGCACAATCACGGGCCTCCCAAAGGCTTACGTCGAAACCGCGCTCAATGCCGACGCGTGCTGCCTCAATCCCGGCCGGCCCTGCCCCGACTACCAGCAATTTCTTTTTTTTCTTCAGCGGTTTCAATTTCCACGTTGTTTCATGACCGCTCAAAGGTGATAAAGCACAACTGGTCGGCTCACCCGCTATCATCTGCCACAGGCAACCCTCATGGCATCCAATACAGGGAACAAGCTCATCCAGTCGTTCTTCGGCTACCTTGTTGACCCACTCAGGATCCGATAAAAGGCCGCGTCCTATGGCTATAAAATCTGCCTTGCCTTCAGCCAGGACAGCTTCCGCAACCTTTGGATAGTGAAGCTTGCCGACTGCTATGACCGGGATAGAAACAGCTTCTTTTGCCTGGCGGGACACTTCCGCAAGGCAGCCGGCCTCCTGATACTGCGGAGGATGGGGCCACCATCCTGTTTCATAGCATCCGGCGTCAACATGCAGCGCATCGACCCCCATCTTCTCAAGCTCACGAGCAATCTGAACGCCTTCATCAGGCTCTCTTCCTCCTTCCAGGAAATGCGCAAGCCCGAACCTGTAAATAATAGGGAAATCAACACCAGCCTCACGGCGAATGGCTTCAATCGCTTCACGCGCGAAACAAAGCCGTTTTTCAAAACTGCCGCCGTAGCGATCTGTCCGCCGGTTCCACAATGCGCTCATGAACTGGTCCATCAGATACCCTTCATGGCCGTGCAGTTCTACGCAGTCAGCGCCGGATTCCCGGCAGCAGCGTGCGGCCGGACCGAACGCTGCCGCAAGGGCTGCGGTCTCGTCGGTCGTAAGGGCGCGGGAATTATACTCAGGATAATCGGGAACGTAAAAATTGGGGTTTTCCGATGCCGATACCGGCTGAACGTTCTCATCAATGACCGCGGCAGGTATCACCCTACCGAATCCGGCGGTCAGCTGCACGCTCAGTTTAGTGCCGCAGGCATGCAGGCTGTCGGCCAAAGCACGCACACCCGGAAGATACGCTTCTTCCGTTGGACAAAAAAGGTGCTGCGCAACCGGCTCGAACTCACGCGTGACAAATGTCATCTCCGTGGTGATCAGGCCGACCCCTCCTCGTGCACGGGCCTCATAATAGGCCCGAAACCTCTCGCCCCAGCCTCCGTCAGGATCACAAAGCCCGCGCACGCCCATCGCGGCCATAACAACCCTGTTCTTCAGTGCCATTGTGCCTATTGTGCCCGGTTCCAGCAATTTCATGGTGTATCTCCCGCAATTCTATGCACCAGCGTTAACAAAATAAAATTTTTAATATCACGGTATCAGTATTTTGAAAAGAATGCATTTCGGGAATGTAACAGTATGTAACAAATTGTCACACGTGCCCTTCCGGGCACTACCGGTTGCCCACCACCGATGCAACGCCGCTTGGCCCCTACCATATCAATGAATTCAGATATTATCTCGGTAATGCCTTGTTGTTTCACCTCATTGACAACAGCGGACCACAGCTGCAGCACCATACAGGCTCCGCGTGCTCTGTTCGGCGCATGTCCCGCCTGTCAATACCCGGCGATTTTCCCACCGACGGTCTCAACGGCGATCCTGAGAGAATTACTCTCGGGATTATCGACCAGCCTCCCGACCACACCCGCGAAGGCAGTATCAGGCAATTTGCGCTGACGGGCGATCATCGCAACAGCGCACATGATATCTTCGCGCGATGTCATCCGTTCCGCCCGGCCCTCGACGATCACTGCCCGGTAGCGCGAATAGCTCCAGTCACACTCACAAATTTTAAAGACCACATTGGCATTTCCCTGGACACAGCGCGCCATGCGCCCTCCGGGCATCGAGCCGCAATAAATGTAGGTTCCGTCAAAACCATAGGACAACTCGACCGCATAGGGTCTATCACCCTCGACGCCGATCAGTGTGCCCCAGGTAAAATACCTGATGAAGTCGATTATTTCAGCATGGCTCATGTCGCGCATACTAAAACCCCTTTTATTTTTTTTACGCAGCGTATATGATGCCCAGCATGGCCCGGAAGCATCGGCGCGGGCTGTGTGCATCTTATATTTTTTTTTGTAAACCGGTCAAGACGATTTTCCCCTGACAAGGCCCGGATGGACAATTCAGCCGTTTGCACAAAAGCCCTTATACTTGCAGCCGGATACGGTACCAGGCTCAAGCCCCTTACCGATACCCTTCCAAAGGCGCTCGTTCCTTTGGTCGGCAAACCGCTCCTGCAGCACAACATCGCACGCCTGCTGCAGGCAGGGGTCGGCGCGATCGGAATAAACACCCACCATCATGCGGATCTGATCAAACAATTTGCAACCGGGCACCACGAATGCATGCTGCACATATCACATGAACCGGCCATTCTCGGCAGTGCAGGCGGCATCGGCGGTTTCCGCGATTTCCTCAACAATGAAGAATTCTTTGTCGTATGCAATGCCGACAGCGTATCAGATATCACCTGTGATCGTTATCTACAGGATTTTTTACATAACGCGCCGCTCGTAATGATGGTGCTGACCGACAATCCGGGCACCAATAACGTCTGTATCAACAGCAGCCTTGAAGTTGTCGACCTGCGTGACAGCCTGCGCCCTCAAAAAGTTGCGGCCCGGCTCACCTATACCGGCATAGCGTACATGAGCCGCACGTTTCTTGAAATGATCCCGCCGGGAGGATCCGAACTTGTCCCGATGCTTTTGAAGCTCATTGCAGAAAAACCCGGCTGCATCCGGGCCGCTATCGCGCGCGATGCAGCCTGGAGCGACATCGGCACCCATGCTTCCTACCTGCAGGCCCACCGTGAAATCCTGCTGCAGCGCCGGCCCTTGATACCTGAACCGTATATGCCGGAGGGCGCCCTGTACATCGGAGAAAACACATATGTCGGCGAAAATTGCGTTTTTGAAGGGTTCGTCTCGATCGGCAGCAACTGCAGCATCGGACCGGGCAGCGGACTGCACGACTGCATCGTCTGGGACGACACTGCACTGCCCGATGCATCACGCATATGCCGCACAATCTGCGGACCGGGGTTCACGATCAATGTATGACGACCGTACACTGCGACGGCAGGTATGCGCTTTTGCCGCGGCCAACGGCTTTGCCGCGCCCGGCCCCGATGCGCTGACCCTGTTGGCCCTGGGGGGTTCCGACCGTCGGTTCTACCGGATTCCATCCCGGCAGACCTCATGCATCGCCATGGTCTCCCCGCCCCCCGGCAACGAGCAGCAGGCCTGGTACGAAATCAATACATTGCTGCAGTCCTGCGGGATCGGCGTTCCCCGGGTCTTCGCCTGCGACAACACTACGCACATAATGCTCGTCGAAGATATCGGCGACGAAAGCCTGTACAGCAGACTGCATGCCGCGCAGAAACGGGAGGAGATACTTGATCTCTACGAACGCGTCCTTGAACTTCTGGCCGGCCTGCAGGTTCATGCCACCCCGCGCATGGGGTCATGCCCCTGCCTTTACAATCGCCGTTTCGACTATGCGGCATTCCGTTTTGAAACCGACTATTTCGTCCGCTCGTTTCTCAGGGAATACTGCGCAATGGAACCCCCACCCGGCCTCGATGCTGAATTCCACCGCCTTGCAGAAATGCTTGCATCTGAACCGACCGTGTTTATGCACCGGGATTTCCAATCGCAAAACATACATATCGCAAGCGGTAACTTAAAAATCATCGACTTTCAAACCGCAACGGCGGGCCCAGCCCACTACGACCTTGTGTCGCTTCTCAAAGACGCCTATTTTGTCCTGCAACCTGATGAGCGGGAACTGCTTCTCCAGCACTATTTCACGACGCGTTCCGAGCTGGGTTCACCGGTCGATGACCCCGACGATTTCACAGGCACTTTTCACCTGTGCGGCCTGCAGCGTAATATGCAAGCTTTGGCCGCTTTTTCTTTCCTGGGGACACATAAAGAAAAGACGCATTTCTACCGGCACATTCCAACCGCACTGGAATACATTACAGAAATGCTGGGCATGATTGAGGACTATCCATGTCTGGGATCAACAATTGAAAAAATCTGCTGTCGTCTGGCAACTGCCCCACCGCTCATCGGCTTTCCCGAACCCAAAAACCATCTATAAAACATATCCCAATGACCGGAGCCGTTCCTTCTGATCTTCATCAAGATTAAATGTAGCTCTAGCCGCTTTACCACCTTCGGCATCAGAGCGCAACAAACGTGCACGCAATTTACGTGACTCCTGCATGCGGGCGCGCAATCTCAAGTCAAGATCCTCTTCTATATCCGGATGTTGAAGGACGACGTTATGCCTTTCCCCCGGATCATTTCTAATATCATACAGCCGATAATGATTGTGATCCAAACCATTGTCACTCATAAGCTTCCATTCCCGGGAACGAATGTACAACGATTTCTTCGACGTCAAACCGTAAATATATTGCTTTGGATCTGAAGAATTTTCAATGAATCCCCGCAGGCTCGTGCCGTCCATGGCACAGCCTTGTATGCCTGTATAATCAAGAATCGTGGGGGTGATATCAATCATTTCAACCAGGCTTTCGACAACACCTCCCTCGTGCATTGAATCCGGCAATTTGACAATAAGCGGAACGTGCATCTCCTCATCATACAGGTATGGGTTCCCATGCACAAAATAGCCGTGTTCACCGAATGCTTCACCGTGGTCTGCTGTTATGATAATAAGGGCGCTATCGTAAAGCCCCTCTTGCCGCAGCATGTTGAAAAGATCGCTTATGCATTTGTCCATATAAGCAATCCCGTTATCATATAGACCAATGATATACTCCAGCTGTTGCGGCTCAGGCATAACTTTCTCACGGCTGAGAGAAGCCAAATACTGCGATGCACGATAGTTCGTCTTAGCACCGGCAAATAAATCGAACGGGCCATTTACAAATAACGAAGAGTACGGAGGCGGTGCATCATAGGGAAGATACTCGGTATCCGAATGAACGTCGAAGTAGTGAATAAAAATAAAATTTTTTTTGAATTTTTTATTTTTTAACTTTTTTTGAATAAATCTATTTTGAAACTCGGCATTTCTCGCAGGCGTGTCCGAATGATAATATTGAACCTGACCGTAAACATCAAACCCTCTTCCAAAACCATAATAAGAGCTCATCCAAAGACCGCAGCTTTCAAATCCGAAGGTCGCGTATCCGGCATTTTTTAAAAATTCCGCCACAGTCAATATCCTCGAGGGCAGCCCACCGGTGACATCAGCTCCCACTCCATGGGTCATCCCATACAACCCGGTCAGCATAGACATATGCGACGGAAGGGTCCATCCCCTATGTACGAAAGCACTTTTAAAAAGCACGCTTTGCCGGGCGAAAGCATCAATATGCGGCGTTGTGTTGCGTTTATAACCGTAGCAACCCACATGATCTGCCCGAAGCGCATCAATCGAAATCAGAACGATATTAGGTGATTCAGGCAAACAGTAGTAGGCATATATAAATAACGCGCCCTTAAGCCCACCCCCTATAACTACGACACATGCGGCAAACACTATAAATAACTTCTCTACCCGTATCAACAGCTTTTCCAGGCTGATCCTCATCACGACCCACCCGAGAAACAGTACGCATAGAACTATGGCAGCATCATAGGTAAATATCTTTATGTGGTACTTACCCGGAGCAAAATATCCCCAATTCTGGTGAATCCTGATAATTCCCCAAAGCACCACAACAAAACCAAGGGAAACAACGCTGAGGAGTTTTGCTCCTGACTGACGGAGCACAGGGGCAGTGATAAGACGTACTATGCCATGAGATAGGGCCACAATAAGCGCCGTGATGCAAACGACTGACAATGCTGCGGCAATGCTGGTGATAATCAGGTCGGCAAATGTATACGCAAACAAAAAGTACAACTCATGATACAGATAATCACGGACAAGCACCCTGTAAGTCGCTATCGAAGTTCCCGCAAAAAAACCGACGGTCAAACTAATGCTGAGCAGGACGATACACATCCTCAACTTGGTTTTAGTAAAAAACTGCACTGTACATAATCCCCCGTGAAAAACACATGAACGCAGCTGTTTTCAATAACGCCCAACTATCTAAGAGCTGGTGCGCGGAACATCTAGCAAATTTTATGGCCATAGTAAGTCGTTCATGCTTATACTGCACACAACCTGTTCTGACAAGAACTATTTCAGACCTTTTGCAGGTAAAAGCTGGACTGCAAAAGGGATAAAATCCGTAAACTCATTTTTTTTGTTGTGCAATTACAGCGTTATACAATTTGTAGTACTGACATATGACGGTTATAAACACAACTGACAGCAGTTGGCGCCCGCGAGCTCATATCAAATGCACTACAGGAAAAAATAAATCACCCACTTATTTATCGTATGGTTTTATTTCAAAACCAACGTCTCTGCAAATTAAGGCAAGACATCCGTATTCTGATTATTACAAAGGGATGCCGAACCGCAAAAAAATCCCGTCAACAAGGATGGCCTCAAAAGCACGAAAATCCAGCCCAAAAAAGACAAAACGCTGCGCATCTTGTTCCTTGGCGCCCCGACGGCCCCTGGCGACAATTTAGATTATCGCGTAACTTATCCAGCCATGTTACAGGAGATGGCGAATCAAGCCATTGGTATCGGCAGATGTGAGATCATCGATCCAGGACAGCCGGAATTTTCAATCACAGACCACGCACCTTGTTGACGGCAATTTCAAAATTATTGATTTTCAAACCGCAACGCCCCCCACCACAACCTGGTTGCACTTCTCAAAGACGCCTATTTTGTCCTGCAACCTGATGAGCGGGAACTGCTTCTCCAGCACTATTTCACGACGCGTTCCGAGCTGGGTTCACCGGTCGATGACCCCGACGATTTCACAGGCACTTTTC
>Ga0272442_10001951_pt1 | contig 30517 bp, 26 predicted proteins | sample SSMForm2O_FD_200262 | JGI IMG/M metagenome (GOLD analysis project Ga0272442, IMG submission 200262) | Marine sediment archaeal communities from Little Sippewissett salt marsh, Falmouth, MA, United States - SSM-Form-2O | ecosystem: Environmental > Aquatic > Marine > Wetlands > Sediment ...
CCCGCTTCACCCGGCGCTACCACGGAAACCTGCTGGCGGCAATCAAACGGCTGCATGACTCGGGTCACCTGGCTTTGTTCACTTCGGCCGCCACCCATGCCTATTTGCCGTTGTTGATGAGATATCCCGCGGCGATCCGCGCCCAGATCAAAACGGCGGTGCGCTGTCACCGCCGTCACTTCGGCAGCCGGCCCGACGGGATCTGGCTCCCCGAATGCGGATATGCCCCCGGGCTGGACGAGATTCTCCAGGAGAACCGGTTGAGTCAGTTCGTCCTGGCCGCGCACGGTGTCATGTTTGCCGATCCCCGCCCGGTGTTCGGAACCTGCGCTCCGATCCTGTGCCCCTCGGGCGCCGCAGCCTTCGCCCGCGACCGGCAGAGTTCCTGGCAGGTCTGGAGCTCCGAGGCGGGGTATCCGGGCGACTTCGACTACCGCGAGTTCTACCGCGTGAAGGGCTTCGATCTCGACTACCATCGCATCACCGGCGGGCGGGGCCGCAAGCAGCTCTACAATCCCGAGAAAGCCGAAGAAAAAGCCCGGATGCATGCCTGTCATTTCATCTCCGAGCGCGAACGCCATATCCTGGCCCTGTCCGTAGAAACCCGGGGAAGCCCGCCGCCGGTTCTGGTCTGTCCCTACGACGCCGAGCTCTTCGGCCACTGGTGGTATGAAGGCCCCGGGTTCCTCGATCAGGTTCTGCGGGGTACCGCGGCCAATCCCCACCTGGAATGCATCACCCTTCCGGAATACCTCGGGCGGCACCCCGTGCACCAGGTAGCCCGGCCGGCGGCTTCAAGCTGGGGCCAGGGAGGATACAGCTACGTCTGGCTGAACCCGGCCAACGACTGGATCTACCCCCTCCTCCACCGCGCGACCGGGAAAATGCAGTCACTGGCCGGCAAGAATCCCCGGGCCCGCGGGTTGAGGCTCCGCGCCTTGAAGCAATGCGCCCGCGAGCTGCTCCTGGCGCAGTCATCTGACTGGGCCTTCATAATGCACTCGAAGACTGCCGTGGAATACGCCACCCGCCGCACCAAGGATCATCTGATCGCCTTCGAAACCCTGAGCTCCCAGATCCAAAACGGCAAGATAGACCGCCCCACCCTCGAGTCATACGAATCCCGCAACAACCTCTTCCCCGACATAGATTACAAGGATTTTACGTAGTCGCTAGTGGATAGTATCCGGGGTGTTCTTGATAATCCGTTCCTTGTCCCCCTCGCCCAACGCTTCCTTGAACAACTCTTCCTTCTCAGCCTCACGCTGCCGGGGAATGTCAATGAGTTCCCGGCGCAGCATGGCCAGGTCCTCGTCGTCAAGCAGCCCCTTGCGCCGCAGGTACTCTTTGAGCACCAGCAACTCCTCGCGCTCCCGGCACAGGTCGCTCTCGGCCACCTGGAGCCGGTCTAAGAGATACTTGACCGAATCCAGCAGCCCCTTGCGCTTGCGCCAGGTGACCACCAAGGTGACGGCGATGGTCACCAGGCCGATGGCCAGCACCATCAGCAACACCCAGCCGATTTCACTCGAAAGGCTCATTATTAATTATTTTACGCCATATACACCGGGTTTAGCAATCACCTGTTGACACTTCCCTATTGCGCTGCTACACGGGCCCCATGGATGAGCCGAGGAAGCGAGTAGAAGAACGCACCCTGGCCCAGCCGGCGGCCGACGTCGGCGCCTTCGTGGAGAAGATCCTACAGCGCTACGGCCAGAAGGTCATGGGCATCTTCATGTACGGGAGCGTGCTCAGCTCGGTGACCAAGTCGGCCACCAGCTTCCCGGACTTCTTCGTAATCACCGACGGCTACCGGCGGGTATTTTCCCGCATGTCGCATTGGCTGCTGGCCTACCCTCTGCCCCCGCACATTTATCACCTGCGCCTGGACGACGAACGGCGCTGCAAGTACAACCTGGTTTCCCTGCGGCGCTTCCGCCGGGAGTGCTCCCGGCGCGCCAAGGACGTCTACATCTTGGGCCGCTTCGGCAAGCGGGTGTCGCTGGTCTACGCCCGGGACGGGGAAGCCCGCCGGCAACTGGTGGATTGCTGCTACTCGGCCATGAGCAACGTGGTTCCCTGGACGCTGCGGGGCATGGACCGGGACTTTGACGAGACCGAGTTCGCCCTGGCCTGCTTGAACCTGTCCTACGCCGGCGAGACCCGGGTGGAAGCCACTTCCAAGGTCCCCAAGCTGTTCGAGTCGGAGCGGGATCTCTACATGCAGGTTTACCCGACGCTGCTGAACCAGCATCCCACCGCAATGAAGATGGCCGACAAGGGTGAAGACGGCCGCTTCCGTCCCGTGGGGGGAGGTTTCGTGCGCTGGCTGCGCCGGGTGCGGCTGTGGTGGTTTCTCAAGCGCAGCCGGATTCGCGGTATCCTGCGCTGGCCCAAATTCCTGGTCACCGTGGACGAATGGGTGGACATCATCCTGGCCAAGATCGAGCGCACCAAGGGCATCAAGCTCGAGGTCACTCCCCGCCAGCGCCGCCATCCACTGATTTTCGGTTGGCCGCATCTTTTCAAGCTGATCAGAGCCGGTGCGATCGGATCTTCAAAGAATCCACCAGACAAAAAGACTGTAAAAAAACAGTGATATACGAAACCAGTTGACTCAGATGTCAATCGTTGTTAGACTCGCCGCGTCATAAGGGTGTGAAAGGAGGATTCACATGAGTCCGTTCGCCGTCGACAAGCGTGACGTCCAGTTTTGTCTCTACGAGTTTTTGCAGTTGGAAGAGCAGTGCAAGCTGCCCAGGTACAAAGAGTTCAACAAGGAACTCTTTGACATGGTGCTTGACGAGGCCATCAAGGTATCCACGGATATACTGGCACCGCTCAACACCATCCTCGATCGCGAGGGTGTAAGTTTCGACCAGGGAAAGGTCACTACGCCGGAAGCATGCCACCAGGCCTACAAGACCTTCAAGGAGGGCGGCTGGATCGCTCCCTCGGGCGGCCAGGAGTACGGCGGCCAGGGGCTTCCGATGATGCTAGACATCGCGGTCACCGAGATCCAGGGTTCGGCTTCAACCGCGTTTTTGATGACTCCGGGCCTCACCCGGGCGGCCGGAAATCTTCTCGAGGTTCACGGCACCGATGAGATGAAAAAGATGTACGTTGAGAACATGTACTCCGGCAAATGGGGCGGCACTATGTGCCTGACCGAGTCCAGTGCGGGTTCTGCGGTAGGCGACTTGAAGACCAAGGCCAAGAAAGAGGGCGACCACTACCTGATCGAGGGCGAGAAAATCTTCATCTCTTCCGGTGATCACGACCTGACCGAGAACATCATCCACCTGGTTCTGGCCCGGATCGAGGGCGGCCCCAAGGGCATCAAGGGCGTCAGCCTGTTTTTGGTTCCGAAGATCCAGGTGAAAGACGACGGTTCCCTGGGAGAACCCAACAATGTCATCTGTGGCAACATCGAGCACAAGATGGGCATCAAGGGCTCGCCCACCTGTACGATGATTTTCGGCAGCGACGGCCCCTGTCACGGCTACCTGATCGGCGAAGAACACCAGGGCATCAAATACATGTTCCAGATGATGAACGAGGCGCGCATCGGTGTGGGCCTCCAGGGTCTGGGGGCCGCCTCGGCTTCATACAACGAGGCCCTCCAGTATTCCCGTGAGCGCATCCAGGGAGTGGACATAGCCAAGATGAGAGACGTCGACGCGCCCCGGATTCCCATCATCCAGCACCCGGACGTCCGGCGAATGCTGCTCACCATGAAAGCGTTTTCCGAGGGCATGCGCGCCTTGATCTACTTCACCGCCAAGTGCGCCGACCTGGCCCTCCACTCCGATGACGAGGAGGAGCGCACCAAGAACCAGAACATGCTGGAGCTGCTTACCCCAATCGTCAAGGCCTATTGCTCCGATTGGGGTGTAAGGATGACCGTCATGGGAATCCAGGTCCTGGGCGGCTACGGCTACTGCCAGGAATACCCCCAGGAGCAGTACTGCCGCGACGGGGTCATCGCCACCGTCTACGAAGGAACCAACGGCATCCAGGCCCTCGACCTGCTGGGCCGCAAGGTCTCCGGCAAGGGCGGCCTGATGTTCATGACCTTCCTGATGCACATGAACGACTTCATCAACGACAACAAGGAGCACGCCAACCTGGGCGCCTACGTTGAGAAGCTGGAGAAGGCCCGGGACGTGCTGTCCCAGGTGGTGATGGGCTTCCAGAAGGCCGGCATGGAGGGCGACATTTACTATCCGGTCCTGTGCGCCAGCCCGTTTCTGGAGATGTTCGGACACATCGTCATGTCATACCTGCTGTTGAACCAGAGCATAGTCGCCGACGAGAAACTCCAGGCAATATACAAAGACAAGGGCGCCTCCAGCGAAGAGGACCAGAAAAAGCTGAACGATGAGAATCCCGAGGCCAGGTTCTACTCGGGCAAGATCCACTCAATGAAGTTCTTCGCCGACACCTACCTGCCCGCCGCCGCCGGCATTGCCGACAGCATCGCCTCGGGCAACAAGAGCCCCCTGGAGATCTCTTTCTAGGGAAAAGTCAGCTTCAGGACCCACTTCTCCCACATCTTCTGGAACTTCTCCATGTCCTCCACGTCCAGGATCTTCTTGAGGGTCTGGTACCCGGTGGGATCATCCTTGCGGTTTTTGTAGAACTCAGAATAGAACTTGCGCAACATGCCCTGCTGCTGGAGGTAGTAGCACAAATAACGGGCCTGGCCGTAGTTGCTGCCGGGATCCTCCAGGTAGAACTCCCGTTCGGTGGTGGCGGTCAGCTCCTTGAATGAGGGCAGCCGGCCTTTCTTGATGGTCCGCTGGAGACCGGCCAGCCGCCAGTTGGTGAACCCCATGATCTCCCCGTCGCGCTCCCCGCACTGCTCGTAAAGCGACCCCAGGCCCTCGTTGAACCAGGCGGGGCAGTCGGGGAAGTTGGACCTGACGAAGGGGTGCACGATCTCGTGCACCAGGGTGCCGCCCCCGGTGGCGATGTTCATCACCAGGGCCTTTTCGGACTCCGAGTAGTATCCGAATGGCGTATCGGGCTCGTCGTTGAACAGCTCCTTGGCGTGTTTGGTGTAGCTCTCGTCGTCCTTGAACAGCCAGATGTCGATGATGTCCTCGGGGTCCTTTTCGAAGTAGGCTTTTTTCAGCAGCTTCACCGCCCAGCCCACGGTGTGCCTGGCGCGGTGTTTGACCCACTTCTCCGGCTCGTCCCCGATGACCACGAAGGGCGGCTGGACCACCACGTGGAATTTGTCCGAGGGGATTTTCTTTTTAAGCTCCTTGAGGTGTTTTTCGAAGTCCTTCTCCTCGAAAACCCCGGCTTTCCTGGCCACGATCTTTCCCGGCAACATGCGGAAGCGGATGATTGTCCAGGTTTCCGGGTTGTACTTGAGCGGCCACAGCTTGAGAAACGTCTCCCGGTCCATGTGCCGGTAGGCTCCGTCGGACTCGGCCGGCTCGTGGTAGATGACCTCGTCGGAGTCCTGGTCGTAGCCCAGCACCAGCCGGAAGTGCTCGGTGGTGTCGGGCTTGTCGTTGTAGTGGGTGCAGACGATCGAGGGAATTCCCTTGTTAAGATCGGTCACCAGCTCCTCGAAGCGGTCTTGAATCTGTTCCTCTGCGTATTTGGCCCGAGCCCGGTACCAGACCTCGCCCACCTGGAACCCGATAGCCTCCAGCGCCTTTTTCAAATCCCGGGTGTAGCAGCCCCGCCCCAGCTCGGGGTCCAACCCGGACATCTTGAACACGTAATCCTGGTCGGCGTCGTACCCCAACTTGCGCAACACCATCTCCCCGCAAGCCTCCCCGCAAAAATCCGGCTTCTGCTCCACGTGAGGCACACCCTTGATCAACACCAGTTCCTTCTCGGGTGTGGCATGCACCACCGCCAAAAACGATCCGGCCAGCACGAAAGCGATCAGAAAGTAACGCAACATACTCCACCTCTCTGATTCCAATTGTGGCACGCCAGACACCCCCTGTGGGTAAACACCCTGTAAAGAGATCCGAGGGTCAGACACTAGCACTTTGCACTTACTCACAACGTAAGTACTTGTATTTCATGTTGAACGAGGGGCGATTAGTGCAAAGTGCTAGTGTCTGACCCTCATTTCTCTTCTTGGTGGCACGGGATCTGCAAGGTAGCATTTCAACAATGAGAACTTTTTTGGTCATCTGGCTCCTGTGGGCCCCGGCCGCCCTGGCCGATGGTGTATTTGACGACTATCTGAAGACCGAAGTTCCCCCGGCGGACGGGTTCGATTTTCCGGTGGGCGATCCCGATGGAAAGGGAAGCTATAAGGACCCGGACGGCAAGATCCACCACGGCTGGTACGTGGCCACCGGGTTCGGGGAGAAGTTCTACCTGGGCATTCATCCCGGGGAGGACTGGAACGGCAGGGGCGGCGGAAACACCGACGCCGGGCAGCCGGTGCATGCGGTGGCCGCCGGCAAGGTGATCTACGCCGACCTGGCCGGGAACCTCTGGGGCCGGGTGGTGATGATCCAGCATGTCTTCTACGAAAACCACCAGAAGAAAAGCATCCGTTCGCTCTATGTCCACCTGGGCGAGATCAAGGTAAAGCTGGGCGACGTGGTCAAGCGCCGGCAGGTAATCGGCACCATCGGCCGCGACCCCCAGAAGCTCTACTACGCTCACCTGCACCTCGAACTGCGCTGGAACCATAAAATCCCCGCCATCTACTGGCCCAGCGCCGGTAACAAGTCCAAGTCATGGGTCCTGAACAACTACACCTCCCCCACCCTGTTCATCAAGTCCCACCGCAACCTCTTCATCCCCCAGAAGGAAAAGATCCTGGTACTGGTCGACCAGGAGTCCTACAAGATGCGCCTGTACCGGGACGGCAAGCAAAAGGCCGAGTACGACGTCAGCTTCGGCCAGGGCAAAGGCAGAAAACGCCGCCGAGGAGATTTGAAAACCCCCCAGGGCATGTACTTCATAACCTCGAAGAAAAAGGGCGAGTTCGGCGGCGAGTACGGCGCCTTCTACGGTGGGCACTGGATCAAGGTCAACTACCCCAACCGCTACGACGCCGCCTGGGGTCGCCAGAACAAGCTGATCAAGAAATCCGTCGAAGCCGCCATCGCCAAGGACTGGGCCGGGCGCAAGCTGACTCTGGGTAACACTCGCCTGGGAGGCGGGATCGGCTTCCATGGCTGGATAGAGGAATGGGAAAACTCCGGCCACCGACATCTTTCCTGGGGCTGCATCGTCCTGCACAACCGGGACATCTTCGGCTTCTACAAGTTGGTCTCCCCCGGCACCATGGTGGTGATCTTCTAATCGATGACAGAATCCAGTTCGGCTTGCTTCTTGATGAGATGAAAACCCTCCTCGGAGAAGTGCTCATCATATGCGAAGACATACCGGATGCCCGTGTCCTCCATGGTGACGAAGCTGGTGCAATCGACCAGGCTCACGCCGCGGGTCCCCCGCAGTTCCAGTCGTTTGAATGCTTTTTCATGCAGAGACTCGTCGACCCAGTGAACTTGCAGAAGGGGACGCAGCACATTCTCGAACTGTCGGGCGGCTTCCAGTCCAACGCGGGCCTGAAGTAGAGCCATGGTTTCAAGAAGGACATAACTGGTCGTATGTATCTCGTAACCTTCTTCCAAGAGCCTCTCCATGGCGGGTCCGGCTTTGGCATGCATGATGTCGTTCTTGACCAGCGCCGCGAAAAGGCCGGATGTGTCGGCATAGATCTTCACGGCTTGGCTTTCGAAACCAGGTAATGGTCATGCCTGACCGAGACGTCTTTCTTGTCAGCCTTGAATGCACCCAGGAGTTCCAGAGCCCGCCTCGCACGCGCAAGATGTTCATCCCTGAGATTCTCGACGGCTCTGCGGATCAGGGAGGAAAGCGACTCCCCGGTCTCGTGGGACATTTCCTTGAGAAACCTGTGTTGCTCCTCGGTCAGTGATATCTGCGTCCTTACCATCTCTACCTCCAATTACATCTTAATTATTACATCATTACATCATCAATGTCAATACCCCAGGGAATGAAGCCTGATTTTCAAGCTGCTGTCCAAATGCACTCCCGGATTTACAGGAAGTCCTTGTCGAGGGATTCGAGGATCTCGCGTACTTCGTCGAGCAGGCCCTGGGCTTTCATTTCGGAAAGCAGGAGGCCCATGCGTTGGCGGATGCCCAAAAGCTGGTTGCGCATGCGCAGGATTATTTCGGCGCCGGGGGGGTTGACGCCCAGGTCGCGGACCAGGACCTGGTAGACGCGCAGGTTGTCGACGTCCTCGAGGCTGTAGGCCTGCTCCTGGTCGGGGCGGTGGATGGGGACTACGATCTCCAGCTCTTCGAGGTGATCGAGGACTTCGCCTTCCAGGTTGAGCTGCTGGATGACCGTCCGGCGGGTTACAATTTTATTTTCCTCGGCCACGACTGCTCCTTATTCGTACTTCTTCAGCTTTTCGATCAGTTCCCGGCCGGCGCCGTCCAGCTTTTTGGGGACCTGCACGCGGATGCGGGCGAACAGGTCGCCGCGGCCGCCGCCTTTTTTGGGCAGGCCCTTGCCCTTCAGGCGCAGGCGCTGGCCGCCCTGGGTGCCGGCGGGGATTTTCATGTCGGCGCCGCCTTCGAGCGTCGGGACTTTTATCTCGCCGCCCAGCGCGGCCAGGGACAGCGGGACATTCACCACGGTAGTCAGGTTGGCGCCGTCGCGCTCGAAGCGTTGGTCGGGCTCGTAGACTATTTCGATCAGCAGGTCTCCGGACGGGCCGCCGGAGAAACCGGGACTGCCCTTGCCGGCCAGGCGGATCTTCTGGCCCTCGGCGATGCCCTGGGGAATCTTGACGGTCAAAGTCTCCTGGCCGCCGGCAGCAGTCGACAAGGTTATACGGCGCTCGCCTCCCTCGACCGCGTCCAGCATGGGAATCGCCAGGCGGGACAGGGAGTCCTCGCCGCGGACCGGGCCTTGCCGGCGCCTGCGGCCGCGGCCGGTGAAGATTCCGCCGAAGAGGTCTTCCAGGTCCATGTCGGAAAAGCCGCCCTGTCCCGAGTTGTAGAAGTGCACGTTCTCGGCGCCGGGGAAGCCGGAGCCCCAGGAGAAGCCGCCCCCGCCCGGAGGAGGAGGCGCTCCTTCCTTGTAGCCGGCCTTCCAGGCTTCGTGGCCCACCCGGTCGTACTGGGCGCGTTTCTTCTTGTCGGAGAGGATGTCGTAGGCTTCGGAGACCTGCTTGAACTTCTCCTCGGCGGACTTGTCGCCGGGATTCACGTCCGGGTGGTACTTGCGCGCCAGCTTCTTGAAGGCGCTCTTGATCTCCTTCTCGGACGCGTTCTTTTTCACGCCGAGTATGTCGTAGTAATCGGCCATAAAAACGGGTTATCAGCTCTTGGTGTTGATGGGTATCTTCTTGGCCTGGGAATCCTGGCGTATCGGCAGCACGATGGTAAGCACGCCGAGATCGTAGCTGGCCTTGATACTTTCGGTCTCCACCGGTACCTTGAGGTCGACCACCCGCTTGAACGGCCCGTGGCGTCTCTCGATGCGGTGGTATTCGGCCTGTCCCCTGCCGAAGGAAGGCATCCGTTCCCCCTTGACGATCAGCGTCTTTCCCGAGAACTCGATGTCGATCTCCTCCCGGTTTACGCCCGGGATTTCCATGTTGATGGTCATTTCCCTGTCGTTGATGCAGATGTCCACCGGGGGCATCCAGAAGTCGGGGCCCATTTCCTCGCCCAGGCTATGCTCCCGGAAACTGCGTTCGAAGAGCTCGTTGAAGATGTTGCGCAGCTTCAAAAACTCCTGGAACGGATCCCACTTGTCCATCGGCATCGCCGGGCCCTCCATGAATCAATAGCACGGCAAAGCTAACTATTTACGTTCACAAAGTCAACCCGGCACCGCTCCGCGGTGCCTGACTAGACGCATCAGCCGCCCTCGGTGAACTCGGCGTCGATTACATCGTCGCTGCCGCTCTGCGGAGGCGGCGGAGGAGGGCCTCCTGCGCCGGAGGCTCCGGAGGCTTCTTTATACAGAACCTCGCCCATGCGCTGGGCCACCGTCTTGAGCTCTTCCAGGGCGCTTCTCAGCGCCGGGGCGTCGTCGGAGGTCTTCAGTCTTTCGACTTCCTCCAGCTTCTGCGTAACCATGCCCACGGTCTGGTCGTCCAGCTTGGCCTGGTTTTCCTCGAGGATGCGCCGGATCTGATGCGCGGTGGTGTCGGCCTCGTTGCGCATCTCCACCGACTCGCGGCGGCGGCGGTCCTCCTCGGCGTAGCGGTCGGCGTCACGGACCGCCCGGTCGATCTCATCCTGGCTGAGGCCCCCGCCGCTCTGGATGGTTATGTCCTGCTTCTTGCCGGTGGCCTTGTCCTGGGCGGAGACGTTGACGATGCCGTTGGCGTCGATGTCGAAGGCCACTTCGACCTGCGGCATGCCCCGGGGCGCCGGGGGGATGCCCTCCAGGCGGAACTGCCCCAGGGTGCGGTTGTCCTTGGCCATGCTGCGCTCGCCCTGCAGCACGTGGATCTCGACCGAGGTCTGCCCGTCGGCGGCGGTGGAGAATATCTCCGCCTTCTTGGCCGGAATGGTCGTGTTGCGGTCGATCAGCCGGGTCATCACTCCGCCCAGAGTCTCCACACCCAGGCTCAGCGGGGTGACGTCGAGGAGCAGCACGTCGTCGTAGCTGCCCTCCAGCACCGCGCCCTGAACCGCGGCGCCCAGGGCCACAACTTCGTCGGGGTTCACGCCCCGGTGAGGCTCCTTGCCGAACAGCTCCTTGACCAGCGCCTGGACCCGCGGTATGCGGGTGGAGCCGCCCACCAGGATGACTTCGTCGACTTCCGCCGGCTTCAGATCGGCGTCCTGAAGCGCCTTCTGCACCGGCTGGCGGGTCCTGTCGATGATCGGCGCGGCCAGCTCTTCGAACTTGGCGCGGGTCATCTTGAGGTTCATGTGCTTGGGGCCCGACTGGTCGGCGGTGAGGAACGGCAGGTTGATCTCGGTTTCCTTGGTGCTGGAGAGCTCGACCTTGGCCTTCTCGGCGGCCTCCTTCAGGCGCTGCATGACCATTTTGTCGGCGAGCACGTCGATGCCCTGGTCCTTCTTGAATTCTTTCGCCAGGTACTTGACCAGCACGGCGTCGATGTCGTCGCCGCCCAGATGGGTGTCGCCGTTGGTGGAGAGGACCTCGACCACCTTGTCGCCCACTTCCAGGATGGAGATGTCGAAGGTCCCGCCGCCGAAGTCGAACACGGCGATCTTCTGGTCCTTCTTCTTGTCCATCCCGTAGGCCAGCGCGGCCGCGGTGGGCTCGTTGATGATGCGCTTGACCTCCAGGCCGGCGATTTTTCCGGCGTCCTTGGTGGCCTGGCGCTGGGCGTCGTTGAAGTAGGCCGGCACGGTAACAACCGCCGCCGTCACCTTCTCGCCCAGGTAGGCCTCCGCGGATTTCTTCAGCTTCTTCAAAACCATAGCTGAGATCTCCGGAGGCCGGTACTGCTTGCCGCGGATCTCCACCTCGGACAGCCCGTCCTGGCCGGAAACCAGCTTATAGGCCAGCTGCTTGTCGTCCTCGGGCAGCTCGGCGTGCCGGCGGCCCATCAGGCGCTTGATGGACATGACGGTGTTCTCGGGGTTGGTGACCGCCTGACGCTTAGCCACCTGCCCCACCACCCGCTCCCCGTCCGGATTGAACGACACCACCGAAGGGGTCGTGCGGGCGCCTTCCTCGTTGACGATGATCTTGGGCTCGCCGCCTTCCATCACCGCCACGACGCTGTTGGTGGTTCCCAAATCAATTCCTATAGTTTTTGCCATGGTACACCTCCACACTTCCCCCCCATCCCCTGGTCCGGGTCTCTGTGCAACTCCCAAGTAGAAATGTGGGTCTTAGTCCGGGATTGTCAAGGGGGGGCTAGTCTCCGGTGGTGCTTGCGGGCATGCTGCAGCGGCAAACCGACATTCCCCCCGTGTTCGAGCCGTCGTCGCAGTAGTATCCCAGGGGGCAATCCTTGGATGCAGTACAGTACTTGGTGCACAGTTCGGTCGGTGGGTCGTTGGAGTCGTCCTGGATGCACTCGAATCCGGGGTGCATCGCCATGCATTCGGACTCGGGGATCCCGCCGGGGCCGCATTCCACGTCAATGCAGTTGCAACTGGCCTCGATGCACCAGCCGTGCGCGGAAAGGCCGTCATCCAGGCAGTACCAGCCGTCGGGGCAGTGTTCGTCGTTCTGGCAGGGCGCGGAGCAGCCGGTGATGGTATCGGTGCCGCCGGCAGGATCGGTAGTTGTCATGCACATCATCGAGAACGGTTCGCAGGGATCGGGGTTCATCTGGATGCAGTTCAGGCACACAGTGGTCGGCTCGCAGGCGCAGCGGTCGGCGGTGTTGTTCTCGCCCCAGCGGCAGAACAGCTCGAGGTTGGTCGGGAGCGACTGACAATCCATAGTCGTAGTGCAGGGGTACTCGCATTCCTTGTAGATGGTGTCCGGGTCGGTTTCGTAGTTGCGGTACGTGCAGGGCGCCGGCGGTGTGCAATTAACTTCGCTGCCGCAACTCAAGCAACTGTCGCCGATGTTTCCCGTGTCGCATTCGCACATCATGGCCGCCTCCCCGCACAGGTAGGGCAGCGGGCACTCCATGCTGCTGGTGCACGGGCTGGTGCAATTGCCTCCCATGCAGGCGGTGAGACCGTAAGGATAGCAGTCGGAGTCATCCAGGCATTCCTGGGGACATTGTTCAGTCTCGCACACGCAGACAGGCCCCAGAGCGAAGTCCGGGGAGTCGACGCATACCCGCGATTCGCCTGATTGGGTGACCGGGCATTTGAAGTCGGCGTCGCAGTGCAGAATACAGGCGTCGAAATAACCGGGTGCGTGCTCGCAAGCCTCCTCGACTCCACCTTCCTCGCAGATAGTGCTGTCCAGGCACCCCTGCAGGCAGGCGCATATTCCCTCTTCGTCCGTCTGGCCGTCGCAGTCGTTGTCCCGGGCGTCGCACATCTCCGGCATGGGGGTGTGGAGCTGTTGGCAAGTCGTCCAGGTGTTGTTGAAGCAGTACTGTATCCCCAACGCGCACTCACCCAACTGGCCGGTATCGCAGTTCTGGGAATCCCCTTCGTCGCAGATTTCATCTCCGCCGTCGTCTGCGGACATGCCGCCATCGTCTCCATATCCTCCGTCATCTCCACCGTCGTCACCGCCGTCATCCCCGCCGTCGTCACCGCCGTCATCCCCGTCGTCATCCCCGCCGTCATCTCCACCGTCGTCACCGCCGTCGTCGCCGTACCCGCCGTCGCCGTCGATCGTCGCGGGCTCCTCTACTATTCCGATGCACTTGCCGGCTTGGCAGACCATGCCGCCCGGGCAGTCGTCGTTGGTTTGGCACTCCGGGCGGGGGATGCAGTCTTCCAGAGGATCGCAGATCTCGGTGGTGTTGCAGAGCTTGTCGTCGGGGTCGTACTGGCAGGCGTCCAGCTCCTCATTGCAGCTGTCCTTGGTGCAGCTAACGTTGTCTTTGCAAGTGACCATCGCCCCGGCCACGCAGCCGGTGGCGGCGTCGCAAGACTCAATTCCGTTGCAATAAAGGTCGTCGTCGCACTTTTTGTTGTCGGGATTGTGAATGCAACCCTTGGCGGCCTCGTCGCAGCGGTCGACCGTACAATCAACCCCGTCGTTGCAGTCGACCGGCAGCCCGCCTACGCATTTTCCGCTGACGCAAATCTCGATGCCGTTGCAGTGGGAGCCGTCGTCGCATTCAGAATCGCTGCCGCAGGGCTTGATCTTGCAACCCTGTTGGAGATCGCAGATTTCTCCCGCAGGACAGGCTTCGTGCTCGGGCACGTGCTGGCACTCGTCTGAATCCTCGCTGCAGCTGTCCGCCGTGCAGTCAATGTTGTCGTTGCAGTCCAGTGTTCCTGACAGGCACTGGCCTTCGGAGCACTTCTCCGGTCCGTTGCAGTACAGGCCGTCGTCGCAGTCCCGGTCGGCGCTGCAGGTGCGGCTGATGCAGCCCTCCTGGACGTCGCAAAGCTCCCATTCTTCGCATAGCTCGTCGTTGACTACGTGAATGCACTCGGCCAGGTACGGATCACACTTGTCATCGGTGCAGTCGATGCCGTCGTTGCAGGACTCGACGATGACCCCGCCGCGCGAGCAGCGGCCGGCGATGCACTCCTCCAGGCCGTTGCAGGGGTTGCCGTCGTCGCAGTGGATGTCCTCCGTGCAGCCGGCGGCCACGCAGCCGACGCCCTCCTTGTACACCTGTCCCGACAGGCACTTCTCGGCGTCGCCGCGGTCCACCTGGTCGTCGGTGCAGGCCGTCAGCGCCAGCAGGGCCACCAGACAGAAGATAATGGTCTTTTTCATCAATAGCACCCGCACTGCCCGTTCGAGCAGATCCACCCGGGTGGGCAGTCCCTGGAGTCAACACAGCTCTTGGTACAGGTACCGTCGTTAGTGCCGGTCTCGTCGACGCACGTAAGCCCGTAACCGAATTGATCACAGCTGGTGGTATCCTGGGCATTGCAGCTGATCTCGACACAACCAACGCAGTAAGGATCCAGGCAGCGCATTCCGTGGCCCTCCACCAGCTGGCACAGCCATCCGGAGGGGCAGTCGCTCTCTTCGGTGCAGGGGGCGGTGCAGGTGTTTATCGGCGGAACCTCAACGCTGGCGACCGGAGAGCACTCCATGCGGTACGGCGCGCAGACGTTCTCTCCCAGCGCACAGTCCTCGCAAACCCCGTGGGGCGGCCGGCAGGAGCACAGGGTGCTCTGGTGGCAGTAAAGCATGTCACCCGATATGTAGGGGCAGGGGTTGTCCCGGGAGCAGTGTATCTTGCACTCGCTGTAGGGCACGCCGCGGTTCATGTAGTAGCACAGGTTGCCCATGCCCATCATCTCGCATTCGATCGACAACGTGCAGGCCAGACAGCTGGCGCCCGGGTCGATCGGGCAGGAGCAGTATCCCAGGGCAACGTCGCAGAGGTAGGGATGCGGGCACTGGCTGTCTTCCAGGCAGGGGCTGGTGCATCTCCCGCCCATGCAGGTGCTCAGGCCGTAAACGAAGCACTCCCGGCTGTTGGCGCATGCCTGCGGGCAGGCATCCGGCTGGCAGACGCATACCGATGAGGTCAACCCGCCCAGCTCGATGCTCACGCACGTCCGGGGCCCGTCGGGGTCGCTTAGGCAGTCTCCGTTGGCGTCGCAGGTGGAAATGCAAACCGAGCTCAAGCCGCCCACGCTTATGCAGGTCGAGTTGGAGCCGGACTGGCCTTCGCAATCGGCGTTGCTCTCGCAAGGGGTCAGGCAGGCACAGATAGCGCCCTCGGCTTCGTTATATTCCTTTTCGTCCACCAATCCGTCGCAGTCGTTGTCGATCCCGTCGCAGACCTCCGGAACGCCCTGGGCGGTTTCGAAAACGCAGCCCTCCTCCGGATCGCAGCGGCCCACCAGGCAGCGGTCGGCCGACTCGCATTCGGAGTCGTGGGGAATATGCTCGCAGACGCCCTGGGCCTCGTTGCACTTGTCCTCGGTGCACTCGAAGGCGTCCGAGCAGTCGCGGGCCGCGTCCCAGGTGCACATGCCGTTGGTGCAATCGCGCTCGACATAGCAAAAACGCTCGGGGCAGTCCTCCACGGTGATGCATTGCATGCCGGGCACGCAGCCTTCGTCCGGGTCGCAAACCTGGCCCGACGGGCACAAATCGTGGTTGAACTTGAATACGCAGCGTCCTTCATCATCGTTGCAGTCACCCTCGATACACGAGTGGATGCTCTCGCAACTTACTGGAAGGCCGGCCTGGCACAAGCCGTCGGTACCGCAGGTCTCCCGGCCGTTGCAATACAGGGCGTCGTCGCAGTGGACGTCGAGCTCGCAGCCGGTGGGAACGCACATTTTTTCCAGAACGTCCCACTCTTCTCCGGCCGGACACTTGGTCGGATCCGGCTTTTCGGGGGAATAGTCGGTACACGAAAATGCCAGAACTGGAAGAAGACAAAGCAGAATTCGGACAATGCGCTTCATGGTTACAAGTACAGTCTACACCATGCGGCGCGAAATGGACAGATGGGGTATTTTGCTGGAATTAAATGCCTTTTTTGATGCGGTCCAGCAGGTTCTTGCACAACTTTCTCTCTTCCGGCTCGCCGATCCGGGAGAATTTCTTCAAGAACCGGAAGACCTTGGGGGCCTTACCGCCGCGGCGCTTGACTTCCTCGACGTAGATTTCCAAGGCCGGGTCGCGGTCCAGGTCCTTGGTGAGGTTGCGCACCGCGTTGGCCAGGCGGTGGGGGCCCAACTCGGCCATGGTGTAGAGGGCCTTGCCCATCTGCTCGCGCATCCCGGTCGGAGCGGCGGCGGCCACCTTGAAGAGCACTTCGTTGGCCGGGGGGTCTTCCTGCATGGCGCCCAGGTTGGCCAGCTTGTCGATCATCTCGTCGAAGATCTTCTTGTCCGCTTGGGCCAGGGCGGCGATGCCGCCGGGGCTGGTGGGGAAATTCTTTACAAATGATTCATCTGAGCCGTCGATCTTGATCCGCGCCAGCCCCAAGCCCAACCGGACGATCGGATCGGAAATGGTTCGCTGGTATGAAATGATCTGCTTGCGGTACTTGGTCTTCGAGAGCATCAAAGCCGCACGGAGTCGGTCTCCCACCTTGGCCTGCTTGTTCTCCAGCATCATCTTGATATAGAGCAGCGAGGGTTCCTCGGGCATCTGGCCGGGGCCCGGCTTGGCCTCGCCGGTCCAGTTGCCGGTGGAAGCCTCCAGTTCGGAGAAAACTATCCGGTCGCCGTCCTTGACCACCGGAATAGCCGCCTGCCCGGCCTTGGAATCCACCACCAGTAGCAGGGAGTCGGGGCCGTTTTTCAATCCCTCCACCTCGACGCCCTGGAAAGCGCCCGCAGAACGTTTTTTAAGGCACTTGGTCACTTGCTTCTTGAATTCGGCCTCGGTGGTGACGGCCATCAAAGGCTGGGAGAAAAAGCGGGCCACCAGGATGGGGTTCTTGCTGGCGTTACGGTTGCCCAGGGCCTGCATGTAATCAGCCCACAGCTGATCGGCTGACGCCCGGTCGGAATCGGGCGCGTCGGGCAGATCGTCGTATTTTCCCTTGGGGCACCCGGTCAGCAGCACCGCCAAAATCAACGCTAGCCAGATTGTATGCCGCATGCCTGCCTCCCTTCAGATCTTGACTTTCTTTTTGAGTCTTTGCACCAACCCGGCCAGCCTTTTGAGGTTGTGGGGGTTGTCGAAGCAAAAAAGACCCATTCCCCGCCGGGTGTCCACTTCGTCGATCCAGCAAACCCGCGAGGATAGTTCAATTGGAAACCACAGCCGCGAGGTGTGCAGGCGAACGAACACTCCCTCGCCCACCTGCGGGATTACATCGTCGGTCCGCAGGAAGATCCCCTGGGAGCTGACATCGGAGGTCTCCCCCCAGTGGAAATCAGGCGGCACGAAATACGATGCCCGGATCTCGGCGCGGAAACGCGGTGCCTGCCTGCGGGTGCCCGGACGCCAGCGGCCGTCGGCAAAATCGCACAACCGTGCGAAGCGCTCGGTGTCTTCCTTGATGATCTCCAGGTAGACGCCGCGCGGGCTGCGGGTGCCCTGGGGGCGCTCGCGACGGGCGATGACCATGGCTTTCAGCGGAAACAAGACGTTGGACTCGCCGGCGGTCACTTCAACGTCGATAAGCTTGCCTACCTGCATCGACTTGACTGCCGGGAAGAAGAGAACCCGCCGATCACGGTCTTCAAGGCAGCGCCGGAGCTTTTCCGGCGTGTCATACTCCAGCAGGACCCACTTGCGACCCACGCACGTCTCCCGGCCAGGCTTCGGGTTGAATAACCGGGTGAATTGTGTCACAAAATAGGAGGAGGTGCAACGATGCGTCTCGCTTATATTCCAGTGATCTTCTGCGTCTTGTCGGCGCCGCTCTGGGCGCAGGAAGCCTCGGAAGAAGCCGTGCACAAGTTCAAGGTCGAACGTCACCTGTTCGCCCGCAGCATTCATATCGGCAAGGACGGATTGTGCCTGCCGGCCAAGAACACCCAGATCAAGGCCTGGTACGTGCAGGGATTTCCCGCGGAGGTTCCACCGTTCGAAACCTGCACGACCATCTCCTCCAAGACCGCCCGCGGCGAAGTGGAGTTCAAACTGGCGATCGTATCGAGGAGCAAAGAGGAGATCCTGGTCGTCGACGGCGTCCTGGATCTGGGAATCGACGGCAAGGCCAGCCAGGCCATCGACTGGGATCACGTCAAGGTACCCTCCGGAGGGATCTACCACATGGTGGTCGAAGTGGAGGGCAAGCGGATCAAGAAGTTCCCCATGAAGTTCGCGCTGAGGAAGAAGAAACGCCGGCGCTGATCAGCCGCCAGATTTTTTGAGAAATTTCGGTTGCACCACCATGAGCAGCGCGGGCAGCACCGTGACCGCTGACACCGCGCTCACCAGCATGGCCAACGCCAGCAGCACCCCGAAAGTCTTCAGGGGCTGAAGCTGGCCCGCCAGGAAGACCAACTGCCCGCCCATGACCGTCACGGCGTTGATCAGGATGGCGCGCCCCGCGGTCTTCAGGGTTACGTCCAGCGCCGAGGCGGGCTTGCCCTGGCGAATCAATTCCAGGCGCGTCCGGGACATGAAGTGGATGGTGTAGTCGATCCCCACTCCCACGACCAGCGAGGCGATCAAGACCGTGGCGGGTTCCAGGTGAAGATGGAAGGCCCCCATTACCCCGAAGTTGATCAGCAGGGTCAGGCACATGGGCACCATTCCCAGCAGGCCGGCCAGGATGGAGCGGAACTGCAGCATGATCAGGATGGTGGCCAGAATCACCGCCAGGCCCAGCGATGACAGCTGACTGAACACGATGCGGTTGTCCACGTTCACCGAAATGTAGTGAATTCCGGTCTGGTGGAACTCGGCCTCTACCACCCCCTCGCCCTTCTTATCAACCGGCAGAAATGCGATCGATTCGCCCAGCTCGGCCAGATCGCCGCGCAGGTCTCCGATCAGGCGATGATTCTTCGAGGCCTCGGAACCCAACTGGGCCGTCAGGTGCTTCAGGACAATACCGACCTTGCTCTTCTCGTCAACCTCCGCGACCTTGGCAACAAGCGACTTGGCCAGATATGCGGGTGCTTCGGGGTCTTCCTCGAGCAGTTCGGCCGGCAGGTTTGAGACGATCAACTCGCGGATGTGCTTCTGATCGGCACCGCCGGCGGCGAAGGCGACCGCGGCGGCATCCGCTACTTTCCCGGCCAGCTCACGGTCGGGAAACTCGAGATCGGATTCGTCGGACAACAGGAATTTGAGCAACAATCCGCGGTAGATCCCGGGATCGATGCGATCGGGCCGCTGCTCCAGGCCCTCCCGGACCCATTCCAGGATCTGCCGGTGATCTACCTGTTTGCCTAACCGGTAGGACAGGTCCAGCTGGAGCATCAGTGCCACCCGATCGAGCCGGGCCTCCTTGGCTTTTTGGGCCAGGTCCTCATCGGCTTTCTTCAGGTCGACCGGGAGCACCCGGGAGGGAAGCTGAGCCAGGAATGTGTCGATCTTCTCGGTCACCGCGCGCAGCTTGGCTGTGTCGGCGGTGTCGCACATCGCCTGGATCAGCGCGTTCTGGTTATCCTTGTCCACGAATTGTTCCAGGATGTCCTTGCCCTGCAGGTTGAACCAGAGGTTGCCCACGCCCTGGGGGGTGTCGGGGACGGTGAAGTGATCGAAGAGCACGTCGTTCATTTCGGCGACGATCGAGGCCACCGAGGAGGAATGGTCTACGTTTTCCACCGAGCGCAGGTGTTTGCCGATCAGCAGCATGGACTTGAGCACGAAGGGACTCTTCACGTCTCCGGCCACGGTGACCCAGACCGGAGTGTTGCCACCCAGTTTCTCGCGCATCATATCGTCGCCGCGCCGGACGGCTGAGTCCTCGGGGAAGTAATCCACCATGTTGAAACGGCGATCCAGGGTGGGGATGAATGCCGCGGCCGTAACAGAAATTACCAGGGACACCAGCAGCAGGGGCCGCCGCCGCTTGATCACCGCCCGGCCGGTGCTGTCGGCCAGCCGGGCCAGACCCGCCAGGGTTTTTCCGGTGTAATCGAAGGTTGCCCTGCGCGGCTTCAGCCAGGAAAGGACCGCCGGCAGGAAGGTCAGGGCCACTATCATGGCCGAGAAGATCCCGAAGGCGGCGATCACTCCGGTGTGCTGGATGAAGACCAGGTCGGAGGTCAAGAAAGACAGGAACCCGATCATGGTGGTCAGGCCGGCCAGGCAGATGGGAACCATCACGTCGACCATCGAACGGCGGATGTTGTCGGTCCCCGCCCCCTCCTCGCATACCACCTCGTTGTACTTGTGCAGCAGGTGAATGGCGTAGGCGGTGCCCAGGGCGATCAACAGCACCGGAACCGCGTTGGACAGGAGTGTAATGGGTATCTCCACCGCCGCCATTAATCCCATGGCCCAGACCGAGCTGATAATCACCGTGGCCAGGGGCAGCACCACGCCGCGCAGCGATCGGAAAGACAAGAAGAGGATCAGCATGACGATCAGAGTGACAATCGGCACCAGCACCGCCATATCGCGCAGGATCATCGCCGAAAGAACCTTCATCCAGTAGGGAAACCCGGTGAAGTACAGACGGTCGCCGGGAACCACCTCCCGCGCGCGCTGGTCGATTGCATTCGCGACTTTCACCCGGTCATCGCCGAGGATGTTGACGATGATATTGGCCAATTTGCCGTCGGCGCTGATCACCGTCGACACCAGGTTTTCCTTGCCCAACACGTAATTCTTCAGCTTCTGGATCTCGGCGGGGTCCTCCGGGATCTCGCCCGGCTTGATCACCTTGCCGATCTGGACGGCCTTTTCGCCTTCCACCACCGTTTCCTGGACGTCGTCGATGCTGGTCAGGCTGATTACCCAGGAGACCCCGTCGATCTCCTTGAAAGCCCGGGTCAGCCGGTCGATCTGCTTGAGTTCCTCGGGATTGAATATGTCTTCGGTCTCGTAGCCCACCATGGCGGTGGCCACCCCGCCGAAGCGCTCGCCGGCCTCCCGGAAGCGGACCACCACCGGATCGTCCTCGGGAAGGTACTTGGTGATGTCGCTCTCGATGTAGGAGAACTTGGTGATGAAGAAGCCGCCCAGAATGGTCAGAATGGCTACGACGATCACCACCAACAGGCGGTACTTGATCACCCAATGGGCGAAGCGATTCATCAAGGCGTAGTCCTCAGAAGTCGGCTCTTATTTTAAGATAAGCCTGGTCGAGAGGTTCGAACATCTCGATCGAGACCCGGTCCTCGCCCCGCGCCATGACGTAGCCCAGCACGACCTCGGCCCCGTCGAAAGGCTTGTAGGACATCAGGATGTTGAAAAGACCGCCCACGGCATTGCGTCCCCGGGTAGCATCCAGTTCGCCGCCCAGGGAGAGCTCTATTTTGAGTTTTTCGTTGAGGAAAGTTTTTCTGAACACCAAAAACAGGTAGTCGTGCAGGGCGTGGCCGGTTTGCTCGGTGAAGAAGCCGTGCACCCACTGGAGGTTGAAGAACCAGCCGCCCTTGAAAGTGTACTCGGCGCCCACGGTCCACTTGGCGAAGGGATCTTCCTCGATGATTGGGAATTCCGGAGTCGGCCCCGGGTAACCCTCGATGCGGACGCCCAAATCCAGTTTCCGGGGAAAGAAAACTCCCAGCTCGCCCCAGACGCCCACGTCGCCCAGCCCGCCGCGGAAGTCGAATCCGATCACGTCGATTCGGGGGTATCTCAGGCTGACGTCGGTGACCAGCAGGCAGCTTACGCCGTCTTCAAGACACCCGTCCTCCGTGGTGCTCCCGATTTTACCGAAAGTAGCCGCCGGAGCCGGGATGTTGTCGCGCCCGCGGAAATAGCTCAGCGACCAGTCGAACCCCAGCATGGCCCACTTGACCCGCACCCCGCTCATGATGTTGTCCAGGTCGAACCCGGGAGCGAAAGCCCGGATGAAATCGCCCTCCGGCAGTACCAGGTCCATCCCCCCCAGGTTCATCTGATCGGGGCCCAGGGGGGGCATCAAGGGGCTGGCAAACGGATCGTCGCCCAGAAACAGGTCCACCGGCAGCACGGCGGGCAGGAAGCGCGGGGCCACCACGCCTTCGACGATGAAAAGCTCGTCGCCCACGGTCAGGGTTGCCTTCAAGGCCACGTTGCCCAGGCGGTCTTCGAAATCCAGGGGGTTTTCCAGGTTGTAGGGGTCGAAGTTGTTAGTGGGGCAGAAGCCGTCGGCCTCCCCCCAGGCGATCTTCTGCTTGCCCACCCGCAGATCCAGGATGGCGGCGTCGCTGTCCAGCAGGAAGCCGTACAAAGCCACGTAGGCCTCGTTGATCCGCCAGCTCACCGGATCGACCGTCGCGCGGTCCCACAGGTCTCCAATGAACTCCACCTCGGTGAAGTTGGTGTTGCGCAACTCGATGTCGCCGAAGGCGGTCACCTGGTCGGAGGGCTGCGCCTTGACTTTGAGCTGGAACAAATTGGCGTTGCGGAAGTTATAGAATTCGCCTTCCTTGATCCCCAGGTAGTTCTCGGTGGCGATGGCCCCGTTGAGCTCCATTCCGGCAAGGGCGTCACCGGGCGCCAGCACGAGCAGCACCCACAGCCACTTCCCCCACCGAAAGAGCCTCTTCATCTATAGCCTTTTGAGCTGGCGTTTGGAGAAGGTGCGGTTCTTCAGGCCGGTGTCGCACTTGACCGACTCGACGATCATCCGGGTCTTGTGTTTTTTCTTCAGGTCGGTCATCTCGGCCCAGAAGCTCTGGGTGTACTTGCCCACCGGCTTGAATTCCTTGCGGACGAACGACTTCCACTCGGCGCCCTGCTTGTCGAAGTAGATGGCCCGGTCGAACATGAAGTCTTTCTTGCGGATCCAGACCTTCAGCTTGGAGTAGTCCCAGTCGCGGCCCGGCTTGGACTTGAGGATCATAACGTAGTGATCGGCCTCCTCGGTTTTCTCGGCCACGTCGAACTTCAGGGAGAAGCGCTCGCTGCTCATGTCGTCGTAGGAGAAGTCGGTGCCGGCGAAGTTCTCGTTCTTGACGTGTCCGGCGATCCGGCGGATCTTGTGGAAGGCGGGCATGTACAGGTACATCTTGTCCTCGCCCTCGTCCAGAAACCCGATACCCTTGACATCGGCGGGCGCCAGGAACTTCACCAGCCGCTGCTCGTCGCCCTTCTGAAGAATCTTCATCCGGCGCTCGGAGGTCTTTCCGTCCGAGTCCTCCAGGACCATTTTGATCTCCGCCACCGTGTCCTTGGCGCCGTACTCGGCCTGGTCGACTTTCTTCAGGATCTCCTCGCCGGATAGCGCCGCGGCGCTTCCGGCAGCCAGTGTTACCGCCGCGAATACCAGGAATAAGGTCTTTATCTTCATATCAACCTCCTGGAGAAGAATGCCTGCAGCCGCTCATTTTTTCAACAGCAATTTGGCTTTTTGCAAATGAGGGTCCTGGCCCCGGCCGTCCCACTCCACCGCGAAATCCGGTTCGATGCCCTCGTAGAGCGGCGTTCCCTTTGGCGAGTAATAGCGGCCGGTGGAGAGTTTCAGCGCCGAACCGTCCATCAGCTCCATCACTACCTGCACCGTGCCTTTGCCCAGCGTCTTCTCGCCCACGAGCTTGGCCCGATCGTAGTCCTTCAGTGCCATGGCTACGATCTCGGACACCGAGGCGCTGCGGTGGTCCACCAAAAGGACCAGCGGCAGCCGGCGGTAGGGACCGGGGCGCGGGCTCTGCTCGACTTCGGTGCGCATGTGCTTGCGGCTGACTACCGAGACCACCTTGCCGCCCTTGATGAACAGGCCGACTACTTCGGTGCCCTCGGTGACCAGGCCCCCGGGATTGCCGCGCAAGTCGAGGATCAGAGCCTTCATCTCCATGCCCGAGAGCTTCTTGAGTACGCCGGCCAGACGGCGTCCGGTCCCCGCCTGGAAGTTCATGATCTGAACCCGGGCGATGCCTTCCACCGGGGGGTCCACCGCGATGTTGCGCTTGGGCGGCGGGGCGTATTCGAGCTTGTGGCTCTTGCCGCCGATCACCACGGCAACCTTCTTGCCGATGGGTCCGCGCATCAGCGCCAGGGCCTCCAGTTCGTTCAGCTGTCCCGCCGGCCGCCCGGCGATCTTGGACACCTGGTCGCCCACCCGGACGCCCGCCTTGGCCGCCGGGCTGTCGGGGGTCACGTCCAGGACGCGCAGCCCCTCGCCGCTCGGTTCCACCAGCAGGCCGGCGTCGCCGGTCTTGCCCGAACCGTCGTCCAGCAGCCGCTGGTAGAGATCCCCCTCCAGGAAAACGCTCCAGTGATCACCGCAGTTCATCACCATCTCGCGGATCATGGCGTGTTCCAGCTTCCGGTGGGACTTGACCAGCTTCTGGCCTTCCACCAGGCTCCCGATTTTGATCAGGACCTTCTCCAGATTCTGGTAGCTCCGGATGGCGTACTTGTTGATTTTGAGCGATTTCCCCTTGGCCTTGACCTCGTAGAGGTTCGGATGGGGCAGAATGCGGATCTCGCACTTGGGCGCGGCTTTTTTCACACCCTGCAGCGCCCCGGTCAGCAGCGCGCCCAGGTTGGGCCGGTCCACAAAGGCCACCTGGAAGTGGCGGATCACCTCGTGGAGCGTGTCGAAGTCCTTGCCGGCCCTGGCCTGGTGGGAAGTAAGCACCAGCGCGGCCATGACGGCAAAACCAGCTAGTCTGGCTAGCATTTAATCAACCTCCCTCTATCTTCAATGACGGATGCTGAAGTCTTGAAATTCGCCGGATCCTTCTTCCCATTCGGTCCGGATGTCGGTCACCCGGGCCATGTCGGGGCCCCGCCGGCACCATACTAAAAGCTGCTCGAGCTTGTCGCGTTCGCCTTCGGCCACCGCCTCCACCTTGCCGTCCGCCAAGTTGCGCACCCAGCCGGTGAGACCCAGCTCCACGGCGGTGTCGCGGGTGAACCAACGGTAACAGACTCCCTGGACGCGTCCGGATATCAGCAGCTTGAGGCGCATAAGCTACCCTATAGAATATCGCTGGCCAGCTCGGCCAACTCGCTGCGTTCGCCCTTGCGCAGGGTGATGTGCCCGGACAGGGACTTGCCCTTGAAGCGGTTGACCAGATAGGAGAGCCCGTTGTTGGAGGAGTCCACGTAGGGGTTATCGATCTGGTAGAGATCCCCGGTCATTACCACCTTGGTGCCGTCGCCGGCCCGGGTGATAATGGTCTTGACCTCGTGGGGGGTGAGGTTCTGGGCTTCGTCGATGATGATGTACTGGTTGGGTATGCTGCGGCCGCGAATGTAGGTCAGCGGCTCGATCTCGATCAGGTCCATGTCCATCAACTCGCGGTAGCTGCGGCCCTGGCGCTTGTCCTTGCGGCTGAGATTGAGCAAAAACTCGACGTTGTCGTAGATGGGTTGCATCCAGGGGCTGAGCTTGTCTTCCACGTCTCCGGGCAGGTAGCCGATGTCGCGGCCCAGCGGGAAGATGGGGCGTGAGACCAGCAGGCGGTGGAAAGTATTTTCCTCCACCACCTTGTGCAGCCCGGCCGCCAGGGCCAGCAGGGTCTTGCCGGTACCGGCCTTGCCCGCCATGGTTACCAGCTTCAGGCGATCGTCCAGCAGCAGGTCGAAGGCGAAGGTCTGCTCGCGGTTGCGCGGCGTAACCCCCCAGATACCCCCCTTGCTCTTGATCAGGGGAACCAGCTTCTCGCCGTCAGGGTCCAGCCGGCCCAGGGCCGAGTGGTTCTCGTCGGTGTCGGCCTTCATGTGAACGAAGAGGTTGGGCACCACATCTGTCTTGCCCAGGTCGGAGACCGGAAGGTTCTGCTCGCGATAGAATTCGTCGATCTTGTCCTTGGGAACCAGGGACTCGGCCAGACCGCTGTAGATCTCGTCTACGGCCACCCGCTCGGGATCGAAATCCTCGGCGGTGAGCCCCAGGGCGTCGGCCTTGATGCGGAGGTTGGTGTCCTTGGTGATGAATATGGCCGGTTTCTTGGGCTCGCGTTCCTTGATGTCCAGCGCCACCGAAAGAATACGGTGATCCATTTTCTGTCCCAGGCCCATTTCGTCGGGCAGCGGGCGGTTGCAGAACAGCACCCGCAGCGTCCCGCCGGTGGGCAGAGTCACTCCGGTGCTCAACTCTCCGGTGTCCCGGTACTCGTCGATCAACCGCCCGACCACCCGGGCGTTGCGCCCCAGTTCGGAAAGGTCCTTCTTGAAGCGGTCGATTTCCTCGATGACGTAGATGGGCACGATGATGTCGTTGTCCTCGAAGGACAGCAGGGCGTTGGGGTCGTGAAGCAGAACGTTGGTATCGAGTATGAAGTTCTTTTTCATCAGATGTTCCCCGATGCGGCCGCCGGCCGTATGTCGGCGTAGTGGACGGTTTGGTCCCGCCCGTGGTTCTTGGCATGGTACAGGGCCTGGTCGGCCTTGTCGATGAGTTCCTGCTTGTGGCGGGCCTGATCCGGAAAGGTGCACACCCCCACCGAAAAGGTGATTGAGAACTCCCCCTGATCGGACTGGAAGCACTGCTTCTTGATTTCGGTGCGGAACCTCTCGGCCAGCAGCCGGCCTCCGTTCTTGTCGGTCTGGGGCATGATGACCGAAAACTCCTCGCCGCCGTAGCGGCAGACCCGGTCGGTGGTGCGGGCGAACTCGTTGAGCACCCGGGCCACCCGGCGCAGGACCTCGTCGCCCTTGGGATGCCCGTAAGTGTCGTTGACCTTCTTGAAATGATCGATGTCCAGCAGCATCAGAGAGAGTGTGCTCTCGTAGCGTTTGGATTCCTCGACCTGTTCCTCGAGCATCTCCTGGAAGCGACGGTGGTTGTGCAGCCCGGTCAGCCCGTCGGTGGTGGCCAGTTGCTCCAGCAGCTCATAGCGCATGGCGTTCTGGATGCTGATGGCCGCGATGTTGGAGATGGTCTCCAGGGTGCGCTTGACGTCCTCGGCGCGCCCGCCCCGGTCGGCGAAGTAGGTCGCCCGGGTGCTTCCCAGGATCATGGTGCCGATACACTTGCCCTCCTCCGATGAAGCCAGCTTCAAGGGAACCACCTTCAACGACCTGAGGCCGGGAGGATCCATTTTTCCGCCGAATATCTTCTTCTGGCTCTGACTGCGCTTGTGATAGGCCACGTCCGGGAGAATCAGACCCTTGCGAATGGACAAGGAGCAGAGATGATTGCCCCTGGGGACCTCGGCCTGCAGGTACGCCTGCCGCCACTCTGCGAAATTCTCCGAGGCATTCACCGCCCTGATGACCAGGTTTCGGCCCTCGGCTTCCTCCAGGGCAATGGCGCAGAATTCCGCCTCCCGGAAGATCTGCCGGGCCGAATCGGTGACTTCATCGACGACCTGCTGCAAAGTGACCGCTTCGATCAGTCCCTTGGTGGCGTCGGAAAGCTCCTCGGCCTCGTTGCGGATCATGTCCATCTGATTGAGGATCCTCTCGGTGTCGACGATCCGGGCGATCTCCCGGGCGGCGACCTGCAACAATTCCTTGTCCTGATCTGCGAAGGGGACGTCCACCTTGCGGTCGGCCAGCAGGACGCCCCGCAGATACTTGTTATCCTTCCGGTCCAGTACCGGGACGCCTACGAACTTTCTGATGCCGGGATTTTTATTGTAGTAGCTGAGTCCCTCGTAGGACTTACGCAGGTTGTTCAGCAGGATCGGCCCGCCCTGCTTCAGGATTCCCCCGATGACTCCCTCGCGGGCATCCATGCGGGCCTCCAAGTCGTCCTTGGTAAGCTTGCTCTCCTTCGAGAACCGGACGTCTTTGAGGGTTACGGTGCTTTCGTCGGTGGACAGCATGTAAAGCGCCGTTGCGTTCGGCTGCATAGCGGCGTCAAGAACCCCGAGTATGTTTCCTACGCCGATACCCACTTCGCGCACCGAGCTTAGTTTCAGGTCTTCCCGGCGCCGGTCGATGGAAGTCTCGGTCTTGGCCGAGGTTATCCCGCCCCAGCGGTACTCATAGGCCTGCTGCTCGGTTTCCTGGATGATCTTGTCCATTTCGGCCTGGCGCTTGCGGCGCTCGGAGGCCGTCCAGGCCCACTCGAGCACCCCGACTACGAACGGGAAGCCGGCGATGGAGGCCAGGTGGATCACCAGGCTCTGGAGCACGACCGCCTCGGCCCGCCACCAGAGAACCAGCTCCAGGCATATTGCAACCGCCACCAGCGCCGCGCGGCTCAGCAGGGAAGAGTCGAATCCGCCGATTGCGGCCAGCAGCAGGAACAGGACCGGATACAAGGCGCTGCCGGTGGATCCGGTGACCTCCAGCAGCAGGTAGGTGGCGCATACCAGCAGCAGCTCGAGGTTGAAAACCTCCAGCACCTCACCCGGCTGGTCGACGCGTTCGGGACGGAAGCGCCCCGCCAGCTTCCACAGACGGGAGGTCAGCAGGGCGGCCAGGACCAGGGTGGTGACCGGGAGCAGCCAGCTCCAGCTGGAGAGCAACCCCGTTTGCAAAAGAAACCCGAATGCGGCTGCGAAGCCAATGGCCAGCAGCTTCTCTTCGAACCAGCCGATTCCACGCCCAAGTTGTCGGCCCAGGCTCATGATCGCCGGATCCCCTCAGAGCTTCTCTTTCTGGTCTTTGAGGTGGATGACGACCTCGCCATTCTTGACCAGGCCCAACTCGTCGCGGGACACCTTTTCCAGGTAGTCACGGCGGCGCTTCAGGGCGTCCACTTCCATTGTCAGCCGGCGGTTTTCTTCACGAAGGTTCTGGTTTTCTTTCAGGATGCGGTCCAGCTCGGTCTGCATCTGCGCCTGATTGCCTCCGCTGCCGGGACCGATGAGAGTGTAGCCGATGAACCCGATGGCCAGGGCCAGGGCCAGGATGAATGCGATCTTCCAGCGGGCTTCCACGCTCTTCCTGCTATTCCTGGACGGTGGCGATGGCCAGTCGTTTAAGGCCTATGGTAGCCGCAATATCCATGGCGCGGACCACCCGGTGGTGCTCAACGGTTTTGTCCGCCTGGACCACCACCATCGTCTGGGGGTTATCCTTGTAAACCTTTTCGAGCTTCTCCTGCAGGGCCTGCTCCGATACCGACTCTCCGCCCACTACCATGCGCCCGTCCTTCAGGACGGCTATCACCATGTGGCTGGCCATGGAGGGAATCTGCGCCGATTTTGCCCGGGGCAGGTCGACTTCCATCCCGCCTTCCTTGACGTTGATGGCGAAGGTGGTGGTCAGCAGGAAGAAAATCAGCAACTGGAACACCATGTCGATCAGCGGGGTGAGCTCCAGGGTTACTTCCTCGTCCTGCATGGGCGATCCGGTGAAGTTCATGCCTGATTCTCTCCGGATTTGACGTTTGACCCGGTCGTGGAGAGCTGCTGCAGCATGCCGAAGGCGCTCTGCTCCATATCCATCACCAGCTTGGCGACTCTGGCGCGGAAGTAACGGTAGAAGGCGTAGGTGGGAATGGCGATGATCAGCCCGGCCGCGGTGGTTATCAGGGCCTGCCACACGCCCGCGGCCACCACGCTGGGATTGCCCACAACCTTGAGGGTTTCCACCTCGCGGAATGCCTCGATCAGCCCCAGGACGGTGCCCAGCAGGCCCATCAGCGGCTCCAGGGCGGCGATGGCGCCCAGGGCCCCGACCCAGCGGGACAGCAAGCTGGTCTCCTGGCGCCCGGCCAGCTGCAAGGCCTCCTGGATTTCCTGGCGGGGCCGGCCGGTGTTCTCCAGCCCGGATTTCAGGATGCGCGCCACGGTGGACTCGTTCTCCCGGCAGGCGCCCAGGGCCTCGGAGATCTTGTTGTCCCTGACCATTTCCTCCATGCGCCGCAGAAAACGCTCGGGAAATACCTTGTCGCGCTGCAGCACCCAGAATCGCTCTATGATGATGGTGAGGGCCAGCACCGATCCCAGGATGATCGGCACCATCATGAATCCGCCGCGAAGAAGTGTCTCGAACATTGGCGGAAGATTACCACATTTCCCGTAGGTTGCAAGAAACGAATGTGAATGATTACTTGCGATCGCCGGGTCTATTCAACTAGACTTACCCAGGCGGGGAAGAACGGTGAGTGGTGAGATCGAAGATGAGGGCCAATACGACTGTTCCCTGCTTTCTTACGGCCGCGATCTCGCTTTTTTTGCTGTTTTTACCGCATCATGCCCGGGCCCAGGACCGGCGACTGCCGGTCAAGACCCGGGTGGCCATCCTGCTCAAGGCCCTGACTTACGACCATAACCTGAAGGCCCGTTGCGAGGGAGGGGTGCGCATAGGCGTGGTGGGCCTGTCCGGCAACGAGACCAGCATGACCATTGCCACCGAAACCTACAAGGAGATCAAGTCCAAGAGCGGCAAGAAGGTCAGCGGCTTGAGCATCGAGACGACCCAGATCACCGCTGCCTCTGCAGCCGATATCGCTGCAGTGGTGAATTCCAACCAGCTGAACAACCTGTACTTCGCTCCCGGCCTGGAGCCGATGATGAATGCCACTCTGAAGCTGTCGAGGCGGAAGAAAATCCTCACCTTGTCGGGA
>Ga0272442_10001952_pt1 | contig 30516 bp, 28 predicted proteins | sample SSMForm2O_FD_200262 | JGI IMG/M metagenome (GOLD analysis project Ga0272442, IMG submission 200262) | Marine sediment archaeal communities from Little Sippewissett salt marsh, Falmouth, MA, United States - SSM-Form-2O | ecosystem: Environmental > Aquatic > Marine > Wetlands > Sediment ...
TTCCTGAAATTATTCTTGCCGAATCGGCACGATTTTCCTTTATTTCCCTTGTTGATTCAGTCGAATCACGATCAGTCTGGCATCAATATGCTTAAAGGGAGGTATGAACTATGGATATGAAGTGTGAAATCCTGTCTGATGACACGAAGTATGCCGGTGTTGTGAGTGTTCGCGTCCCCGGCATCTACGGCAAGAAGGGCAACCCCCTGCCGAAACGCATGTCCCGGCTGGTTCGCCCGGCGGCCCGGGCGTTGGCGAAGGTCTATCGTGATGTATCCGCGGAAGATGGGCATCTGTATCTCAGTGATATGTTTCGTTCCGCCGCTCAACAACAGAAGGCGCATGAGGATTGGAAATCGGGACGTAAGACCGCATACAGTCCGCCGAGTTGTTCCAGTGTGCATGAAGCGGCACGAGCGATTGATATCGATGCTTTCGATACCGGTATCGGTCATGGACGCATCCGCGAAATACTCAATGCCCGGGGTTGGACAAATATCGTATCAACTCTCACCGGTTCGGAATGCTGGCATTACGAGTTCCGGGGACGGAAATGGGAAACATTTCGCATACAACATGGATATCAGGCGATGGCCCGCGCCATGAAGCGTGAAATCGGCAATACCGCCGGTATTGAAGCCGCCGAAAAATACCAACTGCTGATTAGAGAGGTGCAGGAAGCATTGAATGTGCTTATTGCGGCCCGATTAGAGGTTAATGGTGAGTATGACGGCGATACCAAGGCGGCGGTGATGGCATTTCAGTATAAGTACAATTTGCAGGTCGATGGTGTGGCCGGCCCGATAACCAGGCAGAAAATTCGGGAATTACTTGACGCGCAGGCTTAGGTGGCTTTGCCGGTTTCCGTGTCACGGGTGTGCATCATGGTGACAACGTCGTGAGAACGTTTGATGGCGTCATTCAGCCCGACCCCGGAGTAGGCATTCCCCGCAAGGTAGAGGTTATTCAGCCCGGCAACATAATTATCAATCTGTTTCAGGCGATTGCGATGACCGATAACGTACTGCGGGATGGCTCGATGCCACTTGACTATTTTTTGAAAATCGGGAAGGCCTTTTATCGAGAGGATGGATGACAATTCTCGATGGGTCAGATCGCCAAGGGCTGTCTTGTCAAGCTCAACCAAGTCGTTGCGCCTGGCGCCGCCAACCATGGTTCGAAAGAGGGCATAACCATCCGGGGCCTGCTCGGGGAAAATGGTCGATGTCCAAATTGAGCCAAGAATATCGCGATTCTGATTTGAAGGAATGAGAAACCCGAAACCATCCAGCGGACGACCGATTTCACTGATTTTGTATCCCTGGCAGATTACGGCGATATTGGCATATGGTATGTCCTGCAACAAATCCGCCAGTTCCGGGTGCAGGGTGTCCAATATTGCCGCCGCGCGATAGGAGGGTACTGCTAGGATGACGCGGTCGAATGTTGCTGTTGTCGTCTCGGTTTTAACGGCGTACAAGCCATCCTCATCTCGGGTAAGGGATGTTACCGAAGCATTGGTGCGCAGATTCTCTCGCAAGGCTTCGTGCAGATGTTCTATGAGTGTATATAAACCGCCGGTGAAACTGGTTAAGTGCCCGGCGGGCCCGGCCGGACCGCCGGACTTTTTATTTTCTTTTTTTATCGCCAGCATGGCCTTCATCAAGCCACCGTATTGTTTTTCCATTTTTTCCATTCGTGGAAAACAGGCACCCAGCGACAGTGCTTTAGCATCACCTCCGAATACTCCGGATACCATCGGATCAATCAGCATCTCGGCGGCCTCGCGGCCGATTCGCCGCGCGCCAAAGTCAAAGATGGATTCGTCGCGGTCGTCTTGTTTAGGTTTTGCGAAGTACTCCCCGGCGCAACGTAGTCGTCCTTTGAGTGACAGCAGGCGGCTGGTCATAAATTTGTGTGGTTTGGCCGAAATTTCCCAGAGACGTTTGCCGCGGAAGATGAATCGCTTCGCGGATTTCTGATTGGAGGGATACAATTTATCCGACAGTCCAATGTGTTTAATGAAATCCAGCGTCAAGGGTTCCCGGTCGAGAAAACCGTTAGATCCCCAATCGGCAATGTACCCGGTTTCTCGAGTTACCTGGATTGTTCCGCCGGGTACGGCATTTTGTTCGAAGATGGTGAAATCGGCGCGATCACGGTATCGCTCCCGGACGAAAATCCCTGCCGCCAGACCTGAAATTCCGCCGCCGATAATAGCGATGCGTAACTTGCTCATGACAGGGCCTTTCGAATACAGGATGTCAATAGATCAATGAAGACATCGTGATCGTTGAACACCGCGCCGCGGACAAATTTCTCGATGCCTGCTTCGCGGGCGATTTCCGCCAGTTCAATATCGAGTTCATACAGAGTCTCGAGATGATCGCAAACGAAACCGATTGGTATTATCAGGACCTGTTTGAATCCCAGTGATGCGGTTTCCCGGACCGTGTCGATGGTTGACGGTTGCATCCACTTGACCGGACCGACCTTGCTCTGGAATGACAATACCCAATTTTCCAGCGGGACCTGTTTCAGGACAAGCGCAATGGTTTTTTCGATTTGCTCCCGATAAGGATCGCCACCGTCGATATATGACTGCGGCAAGGCATGAGCAGTGAATATCACCCGGAAGGGTTGACGGGGGTCAATATTTGGCAGATCCTCCGTGAGCAGTTCTGTGGTGGCTTTGATATAGAGCGGGTGATCATAATACGGTTCAATGATTTCGATTTTGTCACGAGCGCCGGTTTTCTTCATGGCGAGTTTCAAGTCATGGTCTATGCTACCCCGGGTGGCACGGGAATACTGCGGATACATCGGCAGTACAACAAGTTTCTCATATCCATCCGCCAGTGCCTGTTGAACCGCCTCACCGATTCTGGGACGGGAATAGCTGTAGACCGGTCGGACTGCGATATTGGGATATTGTGATTTCAATTGTTGCCGAGTTTTCTCAGCCTGGATTTGGGTTAGTTCCTTAAGCGGGGATTTGCCGCCGATGTGCGCATAATGCCGGCGGACATTTGGGGCACGGAAGGTTGACAGCATCGTCGATACCAGCCAGCGAATCGGACCCGGGATTTGCATGATACAGGGATCATTGAACAGCGATTTGATAAATGGTCGGACTTCATCCGCGCTTTCCGGTCCGCCCATATTAGCCAAGAGGACGCAGACGCGGATATTATTGACCTGTGGTAAATCAGGTTCTGATCGCTTATCCGCCATTATACCGTCCTTGAAAACCGTCCACCATTTTTATCACTGCTCTTTTTTGCAAGGTAAGTGTCAAATGTCATGGCAATATTGCGAACAAACAGATGCCCCAGATCGGTTATGTTAATTATGGCGTTATCCCGCACAACGAAACCGTCAACAATGAACGGTTCCAATTGTTCCAGCTCTGATTGGAAATATACCGGCGCCGAGATATCATGTTTTGAACTGATTTCACCCAGGTCAACACGGAGATTACACATGAGGTCGGTAATCACCTGCTGGCGAATGAGATCGTCGGTTGATAGCTTCAGACCCCGGTAGGTCGCGAAGCGATTGTCATCGATAGCCTGATAATAGCTACTGATTCCGCTGATATTCTGCGCGAAATTGTTCTTGATATAAGAAATTGAGGACATCCCAATTCCCAGCCAGTCCTCGGCTGAGTTAATCGTGTAGCCCATGAAATTTCGGCGCAGTTTGCGGCGTTGCATGGCAACTGCCAATTCATCGTCGGGAAGCACGAAATGGTCCATGCCTATTTGCAGATAGCCTTCCTCCATGAACATCCGACGTGCCATCAGGAATAATTGCAGTTTGATCTCCGGCGTTGGTAAATCATCCGAATTTATCTTTTTCTGGTGTGCCTTGAGTTTCGGCAAATATGCAAAACTGTATAGTGCAATGCGATCGGGACGCAGTGAGATTACCCGGGCCAGGGTCTGTCGGAAGGTCTCCGGCGTTTGTCTGGGTAAACCGTAAATCAGGTCGAAGTTTATCCCTGAAAAGCCGGTGTTGCGACAATGGCGATACAGATCAACGGTTTTTTCCATGCTCTGATTACGTCCAATTGCGGCCTGCACATTCGCATCGAAATCCTGAACACCCAGCGATAGTCGATTAAATCCCATTTTTTTATACAGGTCAATCCGTTCCGGCGTGGTGACTCGCGGATCAAGCTCCACCGAGATTTCGGCATTATTGGCAATGGTGAATTGATCGCTGAAAATTGTATATGCTTCTCTGGTTTGCATGTCGGTCAGCGTTGTCGGTGTCCCGCCACCCCAGTGGAATTGCGAAACCTCCTTACGATCAGCCAACCGATTGATTAGCATTTCGGTTTCGCGGCGCACTCGCGTCAGGTACTCGTCGGCGGACTTTGGATTACAGGAGACATTAGTATTGCATCCGCAAAACCAGCATCGCTGACGGCAGAAGGGGATATGCAGATAAAGCGATAACGATTCCTCGGTGTGATTGGCCGCGGCCCGTATTGCCTGTTCATAATCCAGCGGGCCATATTCATCGCTCCATTCCGGAACAGTTGGATAGCTGGTGTACCGTGGCCCGGGACGGTCATACTTATCAACCAGGTCCCGAAGACGTTTGTCATTCATATCATCAATCATGCAGTTCTTTCAAAGTCATGCACCGTATCAACCAGGGCGCGAACATTGTCAACGGGCGTCATCGGCAGGATGCCGTGGCCGAGGTTGAAGATATAGCCGGGGTAATCCTTCATTCCCTCAATTATCTCTCGGGCGGTATGCACCACCGTTTGCATTGGTCCCAGCATTATGTATGGATTCAAATTTCCCTGCAGGGATTTGGATTTCAACCTGGCACCAGCGGTCGGTAGTGGTGTTTTCCAGTCCACGCTGACAATATTCAGATTTAGCTCATTGATCTTGTCCAGCAGATGATATGTTCCTCGAATATACAATGACGTAACCACATGATGTTTTTTCAATTCGGTCATAATTCGGTCAAGGTAAGGATATGACCATTCTGAAAACTCGCTTTCAGCCAGTTCGCCGGCCCAGGTGTCGAAGATCTGCACCGCATCGGCACCAGCATCGACCTGCATTTTCAAATATCGTATGCTCAGATCAGTCAGCAGGTTCAGGACGCGGCGGCTCTGGTCGGGATAATTGGTGATAAAACGATAGACCCGATGCAGGTCACGCCGCTCGCTCGTGTTGCACAAATAGGAGAACACGGTAAACGGTGCTCCGCAGAAACCAAGCAGAGGCAAATCCGGTCCGAGTCGTTTTTTGGTTTCAACAATAGCATCACCGACAAATCGCAGTTCCTCGGCGGGGTTATAGGTGTGGTAGTTTTCTACCTGTTTGGGGTCTTCCAGAATCGGTGTAATAACCGGCCCAGGATCGTAACGCAAATCGATTCCCAGCGGTTCCAGTATCAGCAGGATATCTGAGAAGATAATGGCGGCGTCAAGACCGAACAAAGTAATCGGTTCGGCGGTGACTTCGGCTACGGTTTCTGGTGATCGGCAGAGTTCTTCGAATGAGACACGCTCTCGCACCCGACGGTAGCCAGGAAGGTACCGTCCCGCCTGCCGCATGATCCAGATCGGCGTTCGTTTAGTGTATTCGCCATTGGCGTTGGCGAGGAACAGTTCCTTTTTAGTCATCAGTAGTCTCTCCCTGAGGCGTAAAGCGGTACCCGGTTCCAAATTCGGTGTGAAAATATACCGGCCGGGTGGGATCAGGTTCAAAATATTTGCGAAAGCGCAGAATGAAATTGTCGACCGTACGCGATGAAGGATAGGCATTGTATCCCCAGACTCCGTCGAGGATCATATTGCGGCTGAGGACCTCACCCGGATGTTCGGAAAACAATTTCAGGAGGAGGCACTCCTTGTTCGAGAGGCGGTGCTCGCCACTGGGTGTACGGGCCTTGAATTTTTTGAAGTCGATACTTCCGCCGGGGAATTCATATATTGCCCCAGAGGTTTCCTCGGATGCCAGCCAGGCCTGACGACGAAAGATAGCCTTCATACGCAGAATCAATTCTTCAATGTCAAACGGCTTGGTGATATAGTCGTCTGCCCCGATTGCCAGCCCCTCTTTTTTGTCATCAAGTCGATCGCGGGCAGTCAGAAACATGATCGGCACGGTGCCGAGTTCGGCTCTGATGCGCCGGCAGACTTCCAGTCCGTCAATGCCGGGGAGCATTATATCCAGCAGGATTAGATCGAAACGACCGCTGTGATACTGTTCCAGCGCAGAATTTCCGTCGGCGGCCCAGACCGTTTCAAATCCCTCGGCCTCCAGGTTCAGCATGATTCCTTCAGCCAGGTGCTTTTCATCTTCAACCAGCAGGATGCATCTTGTTTTCATTTTATAAGTCTAAACTTCATGGTGACTTCACAGCCGCCGTTTATGCCGTTACGCATAGAAATGATTCCGCCGTTACGGCGTACGAATTCCCGTGCAATATACAATCCCAGACCGCTTCCCGGAAAGTATTTTTCTTTCCCAACACCGCCACGGTAAAATTGTTCAAATATATGTTCCGTATCATCGGCGGAGATACCCGGCCCGTTGTCGCTGAATAATATTTCGGCGCGATCGTTTGCGAGCCGCAAGGTGATATTGATTATCATCCGGTCCGACGCGGCGTATTTCAGGGAATTATCAATAAGTGTGTCCCAGATTCGGATCAATTCCGAGGCGTCGGCGCGAATCATGAGGTCCGGCTCGCATTCACATACAACTGTTCCTCCGGCAGTCCGAACCCGGTCGTCGATGGCGGCGGCGAAACGTGACAGCTCATCGGACAGATTGAGGTCCTCACGCTGTGAGGCATGAGTATCTTCCCAGAGAGAGCGAACCTGGAGCAGATTGTCGATCAGGCCGTTTAGGCGGACCAGGTCGAGTTTCATTTTGGGGACCAACTGCCGTGCCATTTGCGAGTCATATCGGCGCCGTTTCAGCGTGTCAAGAAACAGGTTGATCGCAGTAATCGGTATTTTCAATTCATGCGTGATACTGCGGACAAACAGGATGTGTTCCTGCTCCAGTCGGCGGGCACGCTTCATGGCACCGTAAATCAGCCATGCGCCCAGTAGTATCAGCAGAACGAAAAAGCCACCCTCCATAGTCAGCATCCGACGATGCCGATTCTCCTCACTTTCAATGAGCGAAAAGCCTTCGGGATCAATGGCCACGTGTTGCCGCGTTACCCAACCGGCATCAACGAGTGCGGTTGGTGTCGGCGGGCAATAAAGCAAATGTGTTTTTCCCGCGAGGATTTCCGCCGGATATTTCTTGTTCAAGAAAACGATAATACTATCGCTGTTTCTTGCAAAGATATAGTACAGCGAGTCGGTTGCATCCAGTGACGACAGGAGGGGGGTGTTCGTGATGCCGGAAATTGACGGCAATGATGAAAAATTGCGAATGGCATCAAGAGAGAAATCATCGGCCAGGTTTTTCGTGATCGCCTGATGCATGGATCGGTAATGGCTGTTCAAGATGGTGATAATACAGGTTTGTTTTTCAACCAGGGTTGCGGTGAGGACTTCACGGGTATTTGCGGTTGAATTGATTTGAAAGATTATCCACCAGATCATCTGCGCCATAAAGACGGCGGCGAGAATGCCAAACAGGATGAGTGCCCGGCGTGACGTTGCCAGCGACAGTGATTTCATTGCTACCGAGATTCTGATACGGTGGTTTGTCGGGATTCTTGAGATTCCGGCGTGGGATGGTCACCGTCCATTTCGAGTATTTCCTCGGCCAACTGCTTGACCGGAAGAAAGGTTGCTCTTGATATAGCCTTATTCCCCCAGTGTATCAACAATTCCCGGTCGGCGGGTGACAGGTGTGAAAGTTTGGTTTCAAACAAATGCCGTAGGCTTTCCAGCGCCACATCCCGGGATTCCTCGGACGCCGACTGCATCACCGGCGTAATCATCTGCGAAAATTCCTTTTTCATAAACAATTTCAACTGCTCTTCAATAATGCGCCCGGCTTGATCGACGATCTTAAACCGTTCGCGCCGATTGCTTCGCGACATTTTGTTAAGTTCTTCGACATTCCACAGCTCAACATTGGCAAGATCGGCGACATCGGTATGAAAATCTCGGGGGATGGCAAGGTCAAAGGCATACAAAACGCTACCATGCGGCATAATCTCGGACAGGTTATCGCGATTGAACAGTGCTTCCTGAGACGAGGTGGCGGAAATAATGACAGTTGGATGATAATTGCCCTCAATGAACCGCTCGAGACTCTCCACCGAACCGTTGTATTTTTGTCCGAGGGCTTCAACCCGAGCCGGCGTTCGATTGACAAACAGCAGAGGATTGTCATGTTTGCCACGTATCCCGCGCGCCAGCTTCTCAGTCATCGGGCCGGAACCCACCATCGCCACGATTGCATCGGGATTGTCGGTCAGGATATCTCTCAACCTGACCAGAACCAGGGATGCCATCGAAACCGGTTTCTCGCCGAGTGCAGTTTCGGTTCGGACCACTTTGGCAGTCTTGAACGCGGCGGCAAACAGGCGATTTAGGATCGGACCGGATAGGCCTATCTTACTGCAGAATTGGTAGGCGTCTTTCACCTGTCCCAGAATCTGAGCCTCGCCGACTACGACGGAATCCAATGATGAAGCCACATTGAAGAGATGTCTTATTGCATCGCCACCGGTATGCAGATTGAAATGATCAGGTTCGAATTCCACCTGAGATGCCTGATCTTTGGCCCTGAAATAAAAATCTAGAATACCATTGCGGACAGCCGCGGCGGAATGCCCGTTTTTCAACACCACCAGATATTCGACCCGGTTACAGGTGGCAACATACACCAGTTCTTCAACGGGCAGAATGGTCTTTAATGCGGCCAGTTTTTCCGCGCGCTCATCAGGCGTAATTGTCAAAGTCTCCAGCAGGCCGATACCGGATCTTCCGATTCTGACGGAAACGGCGGCGATTTTTGATGAAATATCTCTCATATGTTGAAGATAATACGATTTTGAACATAGATGGATGTCACAGATTTGTCATAATTATTGGGAAATTGACATAAAATCAAAATCTATATTGTAGTATAGGAATGACTTATGAGGAATGACCGATAACTGGCGGCACCGCTGTTTATAGGATGACATTATAGCGAAAACCAGGAACAATTATGTAAGTGCTTACGTAAATATCGTTAAATCTTTTGATAAGTGGAAGATCTTTATTATTGGAAACTGTGGACATAATAAAACAACTGGGTGCATTGGCTTTTGCCAGTCGTCTAAGGCGCCTTTCGGAGCAATTGATGAAAGACGTCGTCGGCATATACAGGCAACAGGCGGTTGATTTTAGACCCCGCTGGTTTCCAGTATTGTACCTTTTACATCAACAATCTCCCCTGAGTGTGACTGATATCGCCAAGAAACTTGGCATGACACATCCGGCTATCAATCAAATTGGCGGCGCCATGCTCAGGGCGGGATTGATTTCATCGCACAAAGACACCAAAGATGAACGCCGACGTCTGCTGAGGCTGACTGAGAAAGGGGAGGAGGTGGTTTCGGAATTGACTCCTGTGTGGAATGATATTTCTTCTGCGACGGCCGGATTGCTGAATGAGACAGGCACTGATGTGCTTGAACATATCGCCCGAATCGAATCGTCACTTAACAAGCAGGGGATGAAGGCTCGTGTCCTGGCTAGAATTAAGCAGCGCCAGTACGCAGAAATAGAAATCATTGCATATCAGTCACGGTTTAAGAGACTATTCGATGTGCTTAACAGAGAATGGCTGGAAGCCTATTTTCGGGTTGAGCCCCCCGATGAAGTAATCCTGTCCAATCCAAAGGCGCAAATTCTGGAAAAGGGAGGTCATATATTTTTTGCCAGGCTCAATGGTGACATAATCGGAACCGCCGCCCTAAAAAAGGTGAATGATACAACCTATGAACTGATAAAAATGGGCGTAACTGAAAAGGCGCGGGGAAGACAGGCTGGCAAAAGGCTGGCAATAGCCGCCATTGAGAAGGCCAAAGTGCTTGGAGCACGGACCGTTATTTTGCATACCAGTCCAAAACTAACCATTGCGGAAAAGCTATATCGTCAACTGGGTTTTATCGATGATAATAATATTGATGACAGCGCGGCGGAGTATGACCGGTGCACCATCGGCATGAGGCTGGATGTAAACCACTGGAAAAAATCTGTAATTGACAATACTGAAAAATCAATAGGGATATAACATGAACCATCTCTTACCCTCAGGACCACGAAGTGTGAAACGCGTTATCAAGGCGATGGTCGTTTGCACTATCCTTCTGCTAACTGTCACGGCAGTTCTTAACGCCCAGCCCCCTGGAAAAGAGAATATACCTCAAATCGATGCCAAGATGCGCGCGGCAATTATCGACAGTGTTACCGCGAAGATTAACACTATTTATGTGTTTCCCGATGTTGCGAATAAGATGGAAGCTTATGTCCGCAAGCAATTAAAGGAGAAAAAATACGATACGCTGACCAATCACATGCGGTTTTGTGAAGTCCTCACAAACGATCTGCGCGAAGTCTGCAAGGACAAGCATGTGGGGGTGCGTTATGTCGATGACAGGGCACTGGAGTTCGCCATAAATGATAGTCTAACCGACGACCAACTCAAGGAATTGCAACGTCGGGCTACCTACGACAACTATGGTTTCTACAAATTGGAGCGACTTAACGGCAATGTCGGTTATCTTGACCTGCGCTCGTTCGAAAATGCCGCTACTGCCGGCGAGACTGCGATTGCGGCGATGAAGTTTCTGGGCAACAGCGACGCTCTTATTATCGACCTGCGCCATAATGGCGGTGGGGCACCGTCGATGATACAGCTAATCACCTCGTATTTCTTCAAAAACAAACGGCATCTCAACAGTTTTTATGTCAGGCAAACCGATTCGATCATACAATTCTGGACGCAGGAGTATGTCGACGGCAAAAAGATGACCGACATCCCGATTTATATCCTGACCAGCGGGTACACCTTTTCCGCCGCCGAGGAGTTTACTTACAATCTTAAAACTATGGAACGTGCTACCATTGTCGGTGAGACCACCGGTGGTGGCGCTCACCCGGTTGAACGGCATGTATTCGACAACCTACATGTCAGAATATCGGTGCCGTTCGGCCGGGCCATCAATCCTATCACGGGGACAAATTGGGAGGGCGTTGGTATCACACCGCACATTGAGGTCCCGCAGGAAGGGGCGCTTGAGGTGGCTCATGTCGAAGCCCTCAAGGAAATTTTGAAAACGGTTATCGATGAAGATCGAAAAGGCGGCCTGATCTGGACCATTGCCAACATGGAGGCGATGCTTAATCCGGCGACGGTGGATGATGCGACCATGCAGAAATACGCCGGGGTATATGGCCCCCGGACCATTATGTATGAGAACGGTAAGTTGTATTATCAACGCGAGGGGCGACCGAAATTCTGGATGATCCCAATGACGGATGACACGTTTGTGTTCAAGGAAATATCGTATTTCAGGATACGGGTCGAGATGGATAATGCCGGCAATCCGACGGCATTGGTGGGATTATATGACAATGGGCATACCGATCGCAGTCCGAAGGGTGAGGGAAAGTAGCGAGGTGAGGATAGACACCCGATGAGGGTATGTTGGTGGTAACCAACCATGCCGGGCGGGCCATGTCCTGCCCGGCGGTTGGTCGTCTGGAATTATCAGGAACATTTTTGACTAATGTTGTTTTTCTGAATCCTTTTCGATATATTCCAATCTAATATGGATGAGAGGAAACTGATCAGGCTGGCGCAGGGTGGCGATTTTGACGCTTTTAATACCCTGATTGCCGGTCATAAAGACAAAATATACCGGTTGGCGCTAAAACTCACCGGCAACCGGGAAGATGCGGATGATATAGTGCAGGAAACATTTCTCAAAGCGATTGACAATATTGACAAGTTTCGGATGGAAGCATCGTTCGGAACCTGGCTATATACGATCGCACTCAACAGCGTACGGGCACATGCGGGTAAGGAAAAACGCATGTCGCTCAAGCCGATTGAAGAATATCTGCCAAGTGATCACTCATCGGATGCCGCCGAGCTGTTTGAGTGGGGTGACCCGCACCAGATTTTTGAGAACAAGCAACTGCAGGAACTGATCGAGAGAGCGCTGGCGGAAATGCCGATCAAATACAGCACGCCATTTGTATTGCGTTATATGGAGGAGATGTCGGTCAACGAGGTTGCCGAGATGTTGAAATTGACGGTTGCGGCAACCAAATCCAGAATTCTGAGAGCGCGGCTGGCGCTGAGGGAGAAACTGGAAGACGTTTTCCGGGAGCGAGTTCATGGGTAAATGTAATAAACAGATACAGCAGATTTGCGATTATGTTGATGGCGAGCTGGAAAGCGCGCTGTGTGCCGAACTTGAGGCGCAGTTAAAGGAATGTAACAATTGCCGGTTGATGGTTGATTCGCTCAAACAGACCGTGGTTTTATGCCGCGAGGGTAAGCCGGAGCCTCTTCCGAAAGAGCTGGAAGCCAAGCTTAATAACGCGCTTCGCCGCCGCTGGGAAAAGAAATTCGGCAAGAAACAGGGTTGAGCCTAATATTCGCTGAATAAAATCGTAGATCGTTATTGGTTTTAGGCCCATCCGGGCCTTTTTCTTTTGGAGTTTTATCTCAAAGAGATGTTTCAAGCTACTTTATCTTGCTGTGATGCAATAAAATAGTAAATTGTGGAGGACGTTGATCTTTTTTTGAATCGTTTGCGGGCAAATCCTATCTAAAAGGTTAAAATCACAGAAATCGAGAAAGGATTTGGCTGATGAAACGGTTTTTTACAGAATTTGCGATTAATCATCCCTGGACGGTGATAGTATCAGTGGTGCTTATTACCGCTTTCTTTGCCGCCCAGCTTCCGAATATTAAAATCGACACCGATCCCGAAAACATGCTTGAGGCCGATGAGCCGGCACGGCTTTTTGATCATGAGGTCAAAGAGACTTTTTCAATATATGATTTTATCGCGGTCGGTGTGGTTGAGGAGAAGGGGGCTTTTTCCAGGCAGTTGCTGACCGATGTTTACAATATTATTGAAGACGTGGCAGAGATCGACGGCGTGATTGCCGATGATATCCTGGCGCCGTCCATGGTGGATGATATCAAGCAGGCTGATGGTATTCTCACGGTCAAAACCCTTCTCGATGAAGAACCGGAGAATGAAGAACAGGCGCAGTACATTTTAAGTCGTATCAAGGACAATCCGATTCTGCGCGGCAAGCTGGCTTCGGATGACGGTAAGGCAATCGCGATGTTCATCCCGATTGAGTCGAAGAATATGTCGCATCGCATTGCCGGCGAGATTCGGGAAATAGTCGATCGTCACTCTCACGGCGAAGAATATTTCATCGCCGGTCTGCCGGTTGCCGAAGACAGTTTCGGTGCGGAGATGTTCAAGCAGATGGCGGTCAGCGCGCCGCTGGCGGGATTGATTATTCTGCTTTTGATGCTGATGTTTTTCCGCAATCTCAAGATTGTCATTGCACCGATGATTGTGGCGGTGGCGTCGGTAATTTGGGCGATGGGGCTGTTGATTCTCACTGGGAACACGGTTCACATTATGAGTTCGATGATTCCGATCTTTTTAATTCCGATTGCAGTGTTGAACTCGATTCATATTATTTCCGAATTTCACGATCGCTACCAGAAATATAAGCACAAAAAGACCACGATTCGAACCACGATCGGTGATTTGTTTATCCCGATGTTGTTTACGACCGTAACGACCATTGTTGGATTTATCTCGCTGGCACTGACGCCGATTCCGCCGGTGCGGGTGTTCGGCATATTCGTGGCGTTCGGTATTTTCGTGGCTTGGTTTTTGTCGATCACGTTCAACCCGGCCTTCGCGGTGCTGATTTCGGATAAATCCTTGCGTAAATTCGGGAAGGCTGATGACGAGCACGGGCCGCTGTCGCGTTTGATGCATGTGTTTCGGAATTTCAGTTCCAGGCATTACAAGGGAATTTTGTTCGGTTCGGCAGTGATTGTGGTGGTGGCCGCGATCGGCCTGAGTCTGATCGAAGTCAACGACAACCCGGTCAAGTGGTTCAAGCAGAATCATCCCCTGCGAGTCGCTGATGTCAAGCTCAACCAGCATCTTGCAGGCACATATATGAATTATCTGGTTTTCGAAAGCGACGAACCTGATGCCATGAAGAATCCTGAGACATTGCGCTATATCGAACGGATGCAACGGTATCTTGAGCAGAACCGCATTGTGGGTTCGACTACGGGCCTGACCGATATAGTCAAGAAGGTGCGGTATGAGTTGTATGACGCTGATCCGGCGATGAACGCCATTCCTGACAACCAGGATGAGGTCGCCCAGAACCTGTTTCTTTTCGAGATTTCCGGCGGCAATCCCGACGACCTGTTCAAATTCGTTACGCAAGATTATGACAAGGTCAATGTCTGGGTACAAATGCGCGAAGGTGACAACAATTCCGTGATGTCGGTGGTGCAGGATGCGGAGCGGTTTTTCTCCGACAATCCCCCGCCTGTCGAATTGGAGATGCACTGGGCGGGATTACCCTATGTTAATGTTGTCTGGCAGGAGAAGATGGTTGGTGGGATGCGTTCGGCATTGCTAAGTTCGTTTGCAGTGGTGTTCATTATGATGGTATTCCTGTTCCGTTCGCCCCTGCTGGGGTTGATCTCGATGTTGCCGCTGTCGATCACCATTATGGCGATTTATGGTGCAATCGGGTATCTCGGTAAACCGTACGATATGCCGGTAGCGGTACTGTCGTCGCTCACGCTGGGCCTGTCAATTGATTTTGCAATTCATTTTATCAAGCGGTCCAAATATATTCATGAAAAGACCGGGGATTTCAAACAAACCTTCCCTGAAATATTCGAGGGACTGGCGCGGGCAATCAGCCGTAACGTGCTGGTGATCGCGATCGGTTTTGTCCCGATGTTTTTCTCATCGCTGGTGCCGTATATCACGGTGGGATCGTTTTTCTTTGCGATCATGATAGTCTCGGGAGCGGTAACGATGCTGTTGCTTCCGGCGATCTTTATCGTTTCGAAAAAACGACTGTTTCCGGCGATGGAAGTCAATCAGGTTGCATTGAAAAAAGATGTCGTGAACGAATAAAAAGAGAAATGGAGTATGCCATGAAGATGTATAGAATATTTACGGTTATTGCGGTGGTCCTGATGATTACGACGATCAATGTCAATGCCCAGGACAACCAGGCCGAAGAATTGATGAAGAAGGCGCATCTGGCCCTGTTTTATTCCGCCGATGACGGTGCCGCCGAAGTAACCATGAAAATCGTCAATTCCAAGGGCAAGGAGCGCCTGCGGGAATTCACCATGTTACGCCTCGATGTGGAAGAGGGTGGCCGGCAGGATTACTATACCTATTTCAAGAAGCCGCACGACGTCTCCCGACTGACTTTTATGGTTCACAAGATTCCGTTTGAAACCGATAACCGCTGGCTATATATACCGGCCGTTGATCTGGTAAAGCGAATATCCGCGGATGACAAGAACTCCAGCTTTGTCGGCTCTGATTTCACGTATGAGGACGTTTCAGGTCGTCACTGGAGTGAGGACCAGCACACCATTCTCCGAGAAGATAAGCTTGGCGACCGAGCCGTGTATGTCATCGAGTCGGTTCCGAAGGAAAAATACAAGGGCTTTGCGCGCAAGGTGACTTATGTCGACAAGGGACACTTCCTGCCACTCAAGGAAGAGTACTACAACAAGAAGGATGAACTCGAGCGCGTATTCACCGCGGAGCGAGTTGAAGAGATTGAGGGGATACAAACCGCGACCCTCCGCAAGATGGAAAATATCAGGAAGAAACAGTACACGACGGTGGAGTTTACCAGTATCGAATACAATCTGGGAATGAAGGAAAGCATTTTCACCGAGCGCTATCTTAAAAACCCGCCGCGTGAATTTATCAAGTAAGAGAAGGGGCTTAAGGTGATTACAATGTTGAAGGCAATTGGATTTACAGCGTTGATGTCCCTGATGATCATGGTATCTACGGGCAACGCCGGCGAAACCTATATCACCGGTTTTATGCAGGGACTATATGGTGGCGGTCTTGATGCAGACAATCCGACCGAATCGGAAATGACTGCCTCCGAAGCGCGCCTGCAACTTCGGTTGGAGTCGTTTTCGGATGCCGCCGAGGTATTTGGCCGCCTGGACTTTGTGTATGACGATTATTATCAGCCTAGTTATGACTGGGAGTTGCGTGAGGGGTATGTTAAGTTTCGGCTTGGCAATAAAATCGATTTCAAGATAGGTCGCCAGATTATAACCTGGGGAACCGGTGACTTGATTTTTATCAACGACCTGTTTGCCAAGGATTACCGCTCGTTTTTCAGTGGGCGGGATGATCAGTATCTCAAAGCGCCGCAGAATGCTCTTCGCGGTGCATATTATTCACCGGTTGGGGCTTTTTCATTAATTTTTACACCGCGTTTTACGCCGAACCGCATCCCGACGGGGGAGAGATTGAGTTATTTCAGCCCGCTGGCGGGAGCGATTGTCGGGGGAGAGGAGAACTATTTCGAGGGACGTCTGCCGAAGGCGAAATTCAAGAACAGTGAAATCGCCGGCCGATTCAGCCGGTATTTCGGTTCAATCGATGCGGCTGTGTATTTCTATCGCGGCTTTTACAAAAATCCGACCGGTCTTGATATGGTGGAAATGACCGCGTACTATCCACGCTTATATGTATACGGAGCGTCGCTGAGAATGCCGCTTCTCGGTGGCATCGGCTGGCTGGAGTCGGGGTATTATGATTCCCGCGATGACAGCGACGGTGATAATCCGCTCATTCCCAATTCCTCATTGAATTCAATGATCGGATTTGAGCGGCAGATCAATTCGAATCTGACCGCCAATGTGCAGTACCAGAACGAATACATGATTGATCATGACGTATACTCTGCGAATTTGCCGGAAACAATGGTAGAAATGGATGAAGTGTATCAACTGATGACGACGCGACTAACGCAATTACTATGGATGGAGACCGTTACGGTTTCCGCCTTTGGTTTTTATTCTCCCTCGGAGGAGGATTTTTACGGACGGTTCTCGATCAGTTACAAGTATACCGATGCACTGACTTTGGCAGTTGGCGCCAATATTTTCGATGGTAATGATGAGTGGACCGACTTTGGTGCGTTTAAGAAGAACGATAATGCATATGTCAAAATGACATATGGTTTTTAGCGGGAGTATGAGATGAATTTGGAAAACAGCATACGCCTTTTGGCCGGGACATTGATATTGATATCTTTGTCACTGGGGTATTTCGTGTCGCCGTACTGGTATCTGCTGACGGCGTTTGTGGGATTCAATCTGATCCAGTCTTCGGTCACAAAGTTTTGTCCAGCTGAAATTATTTTTGCCAGGCTCTTTTTCAAAAAGAGATAGCGGCAGTGTCACAGGGGGTGATCATCGATCACCCCTTTTTATTTCCATCTATTTGGATGGAGCGTTTTCACGTTTCGCTTCGAATATTCTCACAATAACATATGCCAGTAAGGCGAATATAAAAAATGCCAGAAGCATCCAAGCAATTCCCTGCAGGGCATCAATAACGGCGCGATACACCTCTAAAATCCAGTGATTGGTATCCATAACCAGGGCGGTCTGCCGCTCGATTTTGTCGATCGGATCGAGATATCGTTCCATCTTCCAAACCCTGACGCCGCTGGATATACCTGAGACATAAATCGCAAACTTCATATATTTCACCCAGCCGGCGCTGATATCCTCGGGAATGATGCGCTTGAGAATTCCCTCGATTGGTCGGGTGAAGAATTTAACGCAGATTAGCGATACGATCAGCGAAATCACAAAGGTGACCGCGAGCATTGAGATAAACATGTGTCCCCCGGATTATTCCTGGATCCAGCCGAGTTGTTCCGCCATGGTGAGTCGGTCGAAAAATCCCCGGATCGTTGTGATTTTACCGTTTTCGAGTTCTATGATGTCGACTGCCTGGACAAACACCTTTTTGTTGCTGGGTGGTGTTTCCGGTAGGGGGCCGGTATTGGCACCAATGATATGGTACTCCACGACGTATTTGTTGTCATCAACCTTTGACACCGCACTGATTTGGAGAGTATAATCCGGGAATGCCGAAAACATGGTTTTCGCATATTCCACCAACGCTATCGGCGTTACTGCTTTGCCCGCCGAAGGGTCGCTGTAATTGGCGTTTTTATTGAAGAAATCCGCAATTGCGTCGGGGTCATGCCTGTTCCATGCATCGTAGTATCCAGCCACGGTTTTGTCAGTGCTCATGCCCGGCCCTTTCCTGAAATGTAATTTTGACGGTTATTGTCAGATATCATAATAAGTGCAAGGTATGTGACATTGGCGAAAATTCAAGACCCAAGGCCTATTCTTTTTCGAGTTTTTTTATTTTTTTGTACAAGTGCGATCGTTCCAGTCCAAGCTGGCGAGCCGTTTCTGACATATTGCCGTTATTGCGCGCGATAGCACTCTCAATATACTCGCGTTCGAATTTCTCCGCGGCCTCTTTCAACGAGACAATCCGGCGCGGCGTTTTCCTCGGAAGCAACGATTTGAGATCGGCGGGTCCAACCTGTTCAGTGTCACAATAGATATGGACACGTTCCATAAGGTTTTTTAATTCGCGAACATTTCCCGGGAAGGGGTATTTCTGTAAAACAATCAGCGCATCTTTGGAGAGGTGTTTTTCGCCAGTTCCGGATTCATTGGCGAATCGTTGCAGGAAATACCGGCACAGGATGGGAATATCGGCCAGGCGCTCTCTAAGCGGGGGAAGATTGAACTGCACGACATTGAGGCGATAGAGCAGGTCTTCACGGAACTGTCCTTCCTGTATCATATGTTCGAGAATCTTGTTGGTTGCCGCAATAATAGTACAAGAAACAGCAATGTTTTTATCCGATCCGACCGGACTTATTTCGCGCGCCTCAATCGCCCTCAGGATTTTGGCCTGCGCGGTCATACTCATCTCACTAATCTCATCGAGAAATATCGTGCCATTATCAGCTTCCAGGAAATACCCATTGCGTGCCTTTGATGCCCCTGTAAAGGCCCCGGGTAAGTGTCCGAACAACTCTGATTCCACCAGTTCCGCCGGAAGGGCGGCGCAATTGACCGCGACAAACGGTCCGTTTGGTGTCCGGCCGCACTGGTGGATCATTCTCGCCACCAGTTCTTTGCCGGTGCCGTTCTCGCCAAGGATCAGAAATTGAGAGGTCCTGGTTGCAGATTTTTCGATATCAGCTTTAAGTTTAACAATTTGCTTCGATTTCCCGACGAAGTCGCCATACAGTCGCGTGCTCAGTCGTTTTGTTTCCGAAACCAGTCTGCTTTTGCCAAGGGCATTTTCGATGGTGACCAGAACCCGGTCGAGTGATAGCGGTTTTTCAATGAAGTCATAGGCACCGGTGCGGATGGCGTCGACCGCCATATCGACATCGGCATGCCCAGAGATCATAACGATGGTCTGCTCCGGTCGTTGTTGAAGAAATTGCCTGAGCAGTTCCAAACCGTTTCCGTCCGGGAGCATGACATCCAAGAATATCAGATCAAACCCGGCTTTGAAATAATCACGGCCGCGGGTACAGTTTTCTGCCGTCACGGTGTCATGCCCGCGTCGATTCAGCGCAGATTTTAGTGTCTGACGGATTGCGCTTTCGTCATCTATTATCAGAATTCTGGCCATGGTTTTGCGGGAGGTCAATCACGACCCCGGCTCCTCCTTCCTTACGATTATACAGAGAGATTGTCCCGCCATGATCATGAATAATCCGCTGACAGATTACCAATCCCAATCCCGAACCACCCGGCCGGTTCGATACATAGGGTACAAATGGTGTTTGAAGTATTTCCGGTGGAAATCCCTGACCGTTATCTTCGATTACTAATTGCAGTTGTCCGGCATTATCCCGGACAGTGACTATAACCGTGGTGCTTTCGCCGGTTGCCAGACCATTCTTGATGATATTAATCAGCACCTGTTGAATCTGGTCGGGATCAAGGTGGAATCTTTTCCTTTTCGATCGAATACTGACAGCCAGACGCCCGGTGTCAATGTCGGCGGCATACAGCCCGATAATACCGTCAATGATTGTATTGGGGCTTACTTCCACGATTTTGGGCGCGCCCATACGGGCGAAGCCAGCGAATTCATCGATCAACGTTGTCATGCGCTGGACTTCGCTTTTTATGATGGCGGTGGTCTCATTCAGCACAATCTCGAAATCCGCATGGTTTTCATTGAATGAGCGGCGCAGATCGTCAGCACTGATTGCAATTGGTGTCAATGGGTTCTTCAATTCGTGTGCAACCTTTTGTCCGATGGCTTTCCACGCGGCAATCTTTTCACTTGTGGCCAGTCGACGCTGAGTGTCTTTGAGTTTTATGGTCATATCACTGAAGGAATCGGCCAATTGCGAAAACTCACCTTCTTCATAGGCCATCACCGGTGTATTATAGTCGCCCGCGGCAATTCGTGACGTGGCCGAGATCAAATTCTCGATTTCCCTCTTGGCGCGGCCGGTAATATACATGCCAAAAGCAATCGCCGCCAAGATGGCGACCAGGGCCACGATTGCCGTTATTTTAACCAGTGACAGGAATAATGGACGATCCGGATTTCCGGCAAAGGTTGCGGTAAGGTAAAAGCCTATTTCCTCGCCACCGGCCAGCAGGATGTAAAAAGAGTCGTCATGTTCCATCAGACGGTGCTTTTCCAACGCCCTCAAGTCAGGAATCGCGTTCATCGAATCACCGGAGAATGAAAGCACAACCTCGGTTCCGGTGATCCTGGCAAGCATGCTCCGATATCCTTCATCAAGGTACAGTCCACCATAAATATAGTAACCGTCGTTAGTCTCCAGCAGACTGGCATTCGCGGCGTGGGGGCCATTGATGTCATACTCAACGGTTTCAAGGAGAGTATTATATTGCCATGCCATCGATTCTCCTATCAAACCGGGACGATGACCCGACACCAGCACTGTTCTATTGGAATCCAGTATTTCCAGAAAATCAACACCATGTGCCTCGGGACTGATGTGGATCTGGTGAATATGACCGGATTGTATCATCAGAATCGCTTTTCTGATTTCCGGCTGTGTGGGTAGAGCCTGCAAGTGATCAAAAAGTTCATCCTGATATGATTGATTGAACTGCAGGAACTGTTGAACTCGACCGGATGCGTCTTTCAGGTAATCGTGCTCCGCCTGCCTGATTGAATGAAAATAAATAAACGTGATGATCAGCAACGGCGGAAGCAGGGCGATGCCGATGAGATACAGACGTATTCGTCCGGTAAAAGTCATAACGCTACCGTTCGGGTATTTCGGGTCGCATGATTTTCGACAGCATCTTCAAGTCCATGTAACCGTCAGGGTCAAACATATACCCCTGCAGGTTATGGTTGGCTACGAAGTATATGGTCGGTCGATACAATGGAAACACTCCGATATCTTCTTTGAAGGAGCGGTCGATTTTCCCGATATAATAGTTTCTTATTTGTTCGGATGCCGCATTTTCGGCTGATTCGATATATTTTCCAATAATGGCAATGGTCTGGTTGATCTGTCTGTCGGGAATGGTGTCGGATGAGGTGATATCATAGATATATTTAAGACTGCGTAAGGCATTATTAGGATCCAGGGGAACAAAGCAAAGGTATAAATCGCCTTCATACCAATCTGATGTAAGGCGGGTTCGGACTTTGTCACGTGAAAGAATATCCGCAAAATAGGCTCCGGTTTGTTGCAATTGACTGTCGAATACGGCAAGTGCCAGATGGTCGGGACGGTTTCGAACCGACTGAATTAACCTTCGACCATCCTCAGGATTGTGATCGTATGCCCGCCGTCCGGTGCTGTCGCATGCATATAATTGTGTTTGTGGGGTTACGCTGTCACCGGTGAAATAGACATATGACTTATCCGGGTCAAAACGATAGTACAAGGCCGTGGTCAGCATGCCGCCGTGATTGAAGTCCCGGGAAATATTGGGAATCAGCGCCGCATAGTAATTCGCCGGGGTTGATATAGACGCCGCTCCCTCAGCCGGCGACCGGGGTTTGCCATATGAAAAGAATCCATCCAGCCCGCCTCCTGAGAAGTCCAATGCCATTTCAAATAATGATTCATACAGCATAAAATTCAATTGACTGCCGGAGTTTGTCATAAACATGTTACTGACCGGATGCAGGGTATAGATAACATGTAGTGGCGGAAAGTCTCTTGTTGGAAAATCGGTAGATGTGGGTAGTGATTTGAATTCCGCGGCGCCAATTTGTATCGGGGCCAATGTGTCAACATCGACCGCATCAATAAGGACTTTCAATCTTTCCAAATTTTTTCCTTCAAATGGGTGGTCAAGCGGATAACTGACTGATACACCGGGCTGGGAAAACTCGATCAAGCCATAACTCAGCACCACCCGTCCGCGATATACGACGAATTTGCAATCAGGATAAATGAAATCCTCCAGCCCGGATGAAAAATACAGACGATTTAATTTGTATTGTAAAACCGAACCTTCCACTTCTTTGCCGAGGGCACCATGGGTGCATATTAAAATGATCAGGATCAAAGCAATTGCTGTCTTTGGCATGGCCCGTTTTGTTTTGCTATGTGCAATGGATTTTATCATGATAATTATACATATCGTTTTTAATGTCATGTGTCAATAATGACACATGGAAATCTATTGTTTTTCTATTACTTATACTCCAATATCGGCTAAATGTGTCAAATCTGACACGGTTTTCTGGTCTGCGGTATGACAAAATATCGCTAAGTGTATGTATGACATGATCTAATGATGTCGGCATTGATTTTGATGTGTTTCCCGGTGAATTGCAAACCGTAACCGAAAGGAGTAAAAAAATGAAACGAGTAATGATCTCAACGGCGATGGGGGCGATGTTATTGGCCGGGATTCTACTGGCATTCGGCTGTAGTGATGATAGTACATCAAATCAGAAGGGCGCACTGGATAATATAATTGACACCATCGCGGCGGATGTTGCGGAAGGAGTAGTTGATGCCGCCTTTGCCAACGCACTTGAAGAAAAGCAAGAGATATATGGCCCGCATCCGGCTGATGACCGATATGATATCGATGGCATGTTGTTGGCCGATTCGATTCTCTATGCGGTTTATGACGGTGGTGTGGTGGTGTATGATTTGACCGTTATGGACTATGTTACGATTGATACCGATGAGGAATTCAATGCCATAGCCGGGCATGATGGCAATATCTTTGTGGGGGGAGAGGCTCTGTACACCGTTGAGGATACCCATCTGGTTCATATCGATGTCACATTCGATGGCACTATTACCAGTCTTTACAGCTATGGCTATCGGTTGATGATCGGCACCGATTGCGGTCTGTATTCCGTGAGCGGTTCAGGCGATGAAGTGCTCATGGAAGAGGTTGTGGTGACCGACATGGCTTGTGATGGTGACGGACTCTGGATCGGGACCGATGGCCAGGGATTGTATCGCTGGGACGGGGAAGAATTCCACAAGCGTTTTCTTCTGCGCGACACGACCATTTTTGATATTGTCAACAGCGTAACGTACAATCACAAGCATCTCTATCTCGGGACCGATGTTGGTTTGTTCGTTTATGACGGTGGTCGCTGGCAACAACTAACCGCCGCCGATGGGTTGCCGTCGGATATCGTTGAAACCATTGATGCTTCATCCTGGGTGATCCTGATCGGGACTGCCAACGGGGTTATCTCCTATTTCAACGGCGACTTTATGCCGGTCCCGGAATTGGAGGGAAAGAGGGTTGCGGCGTTTCAGCGATTCGGGCGCAAGATCATCGCCGCCACCGATGACGAAGGTGTCATAATGAAGTCGGGAAACGCGGTCATGACCCTGGTTACTCCAGACGCTGATGCTGAAACAAAACCGGAGGATGATGTCTTTTCATACTCGGTTGAATAAGTCCCGTCTTTGAGATAGAGTAAACCGGATGGGGCTGTCCGCGCCTCCCGAAAATTCTTCGGGAGGCCGTTTTTAATTTCAGTAGAAAAAAGGGGGACGGGATTTCTCGTCCCCCTGGTTTGGTGAATGCTTCATCGCTCCGCGCGCTGGTCCTGCAGTCTTTCCGCCAGTAAGATAAGGTCAACCAGTTCCCGCACTTCCTGACTTTCCGTCTGGCGATGCACCCGGTTGGCCAGATCGAACACATCACTCAGGCTACCGCCTTTTGCCCAGTATGACTTGCCGAGGATCTCCGCAAATTCCGCGGCCGCGGCGGCCAATTTGAACTCCGGTGTGCAAGATTGAAAACGCCTGTGAAAATCCCGTCCGGTAATCCCGAACTGGATTTCCTCGGCTTCACGCAATTCATCGGGGGCCTTGAAACGAATGAACACGTCCGCCACCTGTCCCCGGGGAACGTTGCGATGAAACTTGATTTCATACAATGCTGTTACGCTGTGTCCGGCCCCGATCTCTCCGCCGTCCTCTTTATCATCTCTAAATTTGTTGTCGGCCACGTCGCGATTCTCATAGCCGATCAGGCGATAACTGCGGACGAGGTCGGGATTGAAATCGACCTGAATTTTCACGTCACGCGCGATCACCTGGAGCATACCGGTCAGATTTTCAACAAAGACACGATGAGCCTCGTCGATACCATCGACATAGGCATAATGGCCATTACCTTTATTGCCCAGTTTTTCCAATAGGATATCATTATAGTTAGTCATGCCGAAACCGATTGATGACAGGGTAATACCGCGATCGGCGTATTCCTTGATCCAGTTCAGCAGGTCTTCAGCACGAGTCGTGCCGACATTGGCGACACCATCAGAGCAGAGAATCAATCGATTGATTTTGTTACGACTAAAATGCCTATCCGCCATTTGATAGCCCAACTTCAAGCCTTCTTCGGCATTGGTCGAACCGCCTGATTCCAGTGATGAAATGGCGGCGCGGATACGGCACTTGTTGGATGTTAATTGTAAGAGCTCACGGCCCCGCGATCCATAGACCACAATACCGACTTTGTCATCTCGTCGCAGTTCATCGACCAGCATACGCAGGGCTTTTTTAACCAGTTCCAGACGGTTTTCGGTCGCCATTGATCCCGAAACATCAACCACGAAAATCAAGTTAGCCGACCGGCGACGAAATTCATCAATCTCGCGCCCTTTGATGCCGATGCGCAACAGTTGGCAATTGTCGCCGAAGGGAGACGGTGCTCCCTCGATATGCACGGCAAATGGCTCGCGGAGGGGTGGTTGATAGCCATAATCGAAGTGATTAATGAATTCCTCGGCACGAACGGCTTCGTCAGGGGGAAGGTGTCCCTGTTCCAGATAGTTGCGGGCCTTGATAAATGAGGCATCGTCAACGTCGATGGCAAATGTTGAAAAATTATCATCCTCGGTGTCGACAAAGGGATTAGTGCCATAGTCTTTGTAAAAGGTGGCGTCATACGGTTCCCCATTGACGATGTGTGTCCCTCCGTGCACGGGACCGTATCCGCCCAGGGGATCGCCAATCGATTGTCCATCCGTGATACATTGCACTTCACCAGCACGGCCACCGCGGATAATCACCTCGCCTTCAGATGATGTTACGACGCCTGATGAGTTTCGCACCAATTCATCAACACTGACGGCAGGCATTTTTTTAATGACATCTTTGGAGACATTTACTTCGGAACTGACTTTATACTTGTCAATTCTGTCCTTGGTTGCAGTAACCTTGATTACCCGATGCAAGTCGGTTACTGATGCCTGCATCTCAATAGCGAGTTTGGTGGTTGAATCCGCCCAGACTCTAATGCTGTCCAGTTGGAGTGTGCAAAAACTGACAGATACGACATTCAGTTGATACAAGCCGGGCGCAATGCCGGTAATCTCAAAGCGACCATCAGGATCGGTAATGGCTCCCCTGGTGGTGCCAGTCAACTGCACCGAGGCGCCGGGAATGGGATTGCCGGTTTTTTGGTCAATGACGATGCCGGCGATGGTGCCGGTTTTGGCGGCCATGATTGCCAGCGGAATGAGGGCAATCAGGGCGGTGAGGATGAATGCTGAGAATCTCAATTTGGGACGCATAATCCACCTCCTTTAGTGGTGACAGTGTTCGGTTTCTGAGGGGATTACATACTAAAGACGTATTTCTTCCCTGAAATATCAAACGCGGACATAAAAAAACCCCGCAGAGCGGGGTTTTGTGAGGCCAAATCCTGGTCCTGAGTGACCTTGCGGTGAATGCCGCACGGTCAGGACATGTGGTTTGGATCAGGATCGGGTGGTGAGATCTTCTCATTTTTTCTGTGTTCTTTGGCGCGTTTATCGGCAATGGCGTAGTAAATCAACAGGCCCGCCCCGGCAAAGATAAACATCAGGCTGATAGAAACCTCGGTTTCATACCAATGATACGGTAATATCCGGGCGATAATGATTGCCAGCCCGATTCCGGTGAGAACCAATCCCCATTTCAACGATGACGGGGCATAGGCCTCGTCTTTGCTGAAGAACAGGTATTTGATTTTTTCATCGACCAGCCCCTTGTCAATCAGCTTACGCCGCAAGCGATAGTCCAGGAAGAGCTTCAGCATGTAGGCGAAGACAAACAGGATAAATATGGGGGCTATAGCATCTGCAAATGAGCTCATATCGTTGCTCCTTTCATGTTCAATTCTTGACTGATTAGACCGGATTGTTGTAATATTGTTGCGGGCAGGAGCAAAAAAATATGTGCAACATTTATATTAACAAACGGTCATATATAGTATGAATGCGTGTCCGCCTGAAAGCAAAGCGCTGATTGATCGCATTCTGGGCGGTGACGACAGAGCCTTCAAGACCCTGGTGGAAGGTCACCAACGATTGGTCAGCCACGTCGTCTTTCGCATGATCTCCGACGGGCAGGACCGCGAGGATGTATGTCAGGAAGTATTTATGAAGGTATATAGGAATCTCAGGCGTTTTCGCTTTGAGAGCAAGCTGTCGACCTGGATTGCCAGGATAGCCTATAATACCTGCCTGACTTATCTTGAGGCAAAACGCATCCCGCTGGCGGATGAGGAAACGATGGATTTTGAAAAGCCGGTTGATGTCCGGCATGGCAGTTTCGCGCCGGATCGGTTGTTTGAATCGCGCGACCTGGCCGATCGGATCAAGTATGAGATTGAGGGGTTGCCGGTGCATTTCCGGACGGCGCTGACGTTGTACCATCTGGACGAGATGAGTTATGCCGAGATTTCCGACATTATGCACATGCCGGAGAACACGATCAAAAGTCACATGTTTCGGGGACGGCGCATGTTGAAGGAACGGTTGATCGCAAAATACGGGGTGGAGGATTTATGGCGATAGAACATCTGACCGACGAACAGTTTCAGGAATACCTGGACGGCAATCTGGCCGATGAATCCAGGTCGGTGGTTGAGACGCACCTGGAAGTCTGCGAGCATTGCCGTGACAATCTTCGTCAGTATCAATTGCTCTATGAACGTCTTGGTGACGATTCCGGATTTTCGCTGCCGGCGGATTTCGCGGCCGGGGTGGTATCGCGAATCGAAAGCGAATCGGCTGAAAATGCCTCATCGCGTGTGTGGTCTGTCATCCCGGGATTCGCCTTTATCGCCGCCATTATCGGAACCCTGGTATATTTCTTCGGTATCCCGTCGCATTCGCACGTTGATTCTTCATTGACGGTGTTTTTCGATAAAATCGCCGCAGTGACTATCACACCGATAAAAGGATTTTTGACCGCTCTTAATATTGATCCACAACTGCTGGTTGCATCCGTTTTGATACTGCTATCCATCAGTATCCTGGACCTGGCTCTAAAGCATGCAAAGCGACGGCCGTCATCAATGTGCCTGTGATAAATTCACCACGGTTTTATCGTTTTATCTCATATTATCCTTCCTGTTACATAATGCCCGTTTAAAGTACATCCTCTTGATTATTACCATCGAATTGCCTATTTTTTTGTGCCTGAGTATCCAACAGAAGCGCGGTAACCGGTTTTGAAAGAAAGGACTCGAGATATGGCCAGGATTAACTGGTATTATCACCGCAACGGCTGAAAGAGCAGTGGTAAAGCGCAGGAGTTTCTTGCGACGCACAAGTATGATATCGCGCAGACCGATATCGCCAACAAAAACAAGCTGACCGAAACGGACGCCCTGGCGTTGACCAAAAAGGTCGATGTTATCCATGTCATGAAGGGCAAGAAGGTGGTCAGGTTCGACCTGAAAAAGGACAAGCCCGACAAGGCCACGCTGGTCAAGCACCTGCTCGGCCCGACCGGCAATTTTCGCGCCCCGGCCCTGATCAAAGGGAAGACGATGCTGGTGGGATTCAACGACGAGACCTACGCCGAAGTGCTGGCCTGAGGTGACGCGGCGGGCGGTGTGATACGTTTGTTTGATTGACAAACATCCTCCGGCAACGTATTCTCTCAGGAGATTTGAAAACAAGCATGACGGAGGTGTGTTGTGACGCGGATATTGATTTTCACGGCGCTGGCAGTGGTGCTCGCGACCGGGGCATTCGCCGAGAACTGGTGTGATACGGTAACACTCGACGGCGATTTTTATTACCGGCACGAATTGATCGATGCCCAGGAGCGCGATACGACCGACACCGTTTCGGATTATCAGCGCAACCGTCACGTGGTCAAGGCGCGCTTGCGGGTTGAGGGGCAGGTGACGCCATCCACGAGGGTTTTGTTTCAGATCGCGTCCGGGCAATCCAATCCATCGTCGAACGCCCAGACGCTCGATGACGGTTTTTCCTCCAAATCGCTCTATGTCGATTTGCTTTACTTTTACACTGAGCCGGGTTCGATTCCCAAATTGTCGCTGACGGGCGGCAAGATTCGCAATCCGTTTTACCGGGTCGGCGGATCGGAATTGATCTGGGATTCGGATGTCAATCCCGAGGGGCTGGCGGCATCGTACACAGTCGACTACACCAAAGTTTCGACCCGCCTGGTGGCGGCCGGATTGTGGGTTGCGGAACAGGCACGCGGTGATGATTCGTATTTGGCGGCGTTGCAGGGGATGCTGACCTATCGTCCCGACGAGAAGGGCAATTATGCACTGGCGGGGGCATCGTTTTACAATTATGTCAATACCCAGAGTTACGGGCCGTTTTTTGACGAGGACAACGGCTACGGCAACTCGCTCGATGGGAACGGTCATTACCGGTACTCGTTCGAACTGGTCGAATTGTTCGGGGAGGGGGTGTACCGGTTGATGGGCGAGCCGCTGACGTTGTTCGGACATTACGTGGTCAATACCGATCCCGACAGCGCCAACAAGGGCTGGCTGGCGGGGGTGCGCTATGGCGAACTGAAAAGTCCCGGGACGTTTCGCCTGCGGTATATGTACCGTCGGCTGGAGCGTGACGCGGTGATCGGCATTTTTACCGACTGGGCGTTTCGTCAGGGCGGTACCGACGCTAAGGGGCACGAGGTTGGGCTGGATTTCCGGTTCGCCCCGAAGACGACGCTGGCGCTGACGTATTTCGACGTGAGATATGATCTGGCCAATCCGCTGGATTTCAGGAAACTTCACGCCCAGGTGGAGTTCCGGTTTTAGGGCGGAGATGGCCATTACAAGAGGCGGTCGAGGTATCGCGGTCGGCCGGTGGGGATTGGCCGGAATTTGCCGATAAAAATCATTGCCCGGACGGTCGCCAATGGTTATCTTTTCTGACGGATAGCAGGTTATCCAAAGATTTATGCCCCCGTAGCTCATGCGGATAGAGCATCTGCCTTCTAAGCAGAGGGTAGCAGGTTCGAGTCCTGCCGGGGGTATTTTTATCGGGCGAATCCGCCATTTATAATCACAGGACATGACGATTGGTTGTCGGGAACGGGATGCCTCCATGGTGAGGGGGGGGCACGGCCCGGTGCAACAGTTGGTGAAGTCTGATATTCGGCGCAAGTAGTTGGCCGGCGGATGGTTGCCGTGAATGCAAAATGGGTCTGGTTTGCGTTTTGAAAAAAAATATCCGGGGTGGTCGGCGGAGATTGCATTTGGGTTCGATTGCTCATTTTTAAGCTTTGCGGTAGTGGTTTGGTGGTGAAATTGCGGGGGGATCACATTCGCATCACAAGTTTGGGTTCGATTGCTCATTTTTAAGTTTTGTGGTAGTGATTTGGTGGTGAAATTGTACGGTGGGGATTGCAGTGTCGCGTTCGTTTCTCGTAGTGGCAGATAGAAGCAAAATCCCAACCCTGAAGGGTTGGGGCACCCGGACCTCTTCATTAACATTACCATCTCCCTGACGTCATACCTCCTACATAAGGCCCGGTTTTGATTTTACCATTGCTTTGGTAGTGAAAATGGGTTAGATTAATCTCATCATAGGCTGAAAAGCCCAATTACGATCAGGTGTAGCTAAATTATCATGTAAAGGGGTTAGAATGGAAGTTGGGGATTAGAATAATTTTTGAATCTA
>Ga0272442_10001953_pt1 | contig 30469 bp, 29 predicted proteins | sample SSMForm2O_FD_200262 | JGI IMG/M metagenome (GOLD analysis project Ga0272442, IMG submission 200262) | Marine sediment archaeal communities from Little Sippewissett salt marsh, Falmouth, MA, United States - SSM-Form-2O | ecosystem: Environmental > Aquatic > Marine > Wetlands > Sediment ...
TATAAGTTTGAAGGCGGGCTCGTTGCCTATGGAGAAGTGCACGATAGTGGTAATTGCAGCGCGGATGTTCAATATGTGGCCGAATATATGCAAATTTTTGCTCAGTATGCAAATCAGGATTTGTCACGCTTGCCGATTATCAGCTGGAAATATTTATAAATAAGACCATATATTTCATTGATAAAAATGCCGCTCCGATTTACAGGAATGGCATTTTTTTTATAAAATATCTTGAAATTTTCAAAAGCATTTGCTATCATGATTTTATCATAATATCATCGGATAATTGAATTCCAATGAAGCTGGGTATTTTTGCCAATATTCGAAAACCGAAAGTCCGGGAGACCCTTCGTGCTTTTTGCTCCTGGGCGCGAAAAAAAAACTTGAGTCTGCTGAGCAGTCAGACCTTGCACGACTTCCTTCAAATTGATAATGAAGTGGTGCAAGTGGTCTCCGAAAAAGAACTTGTAAGCGAAAGCGAAATTATCCTGGTTATGGGAGGGGACGGCACCATGTTAGCCGCAGCGCGGCTGGTCGGTAAATCAGAAACTTCTCTGCTGGGTGTGAATCTGGGGGGATTGGGATTCCTCGCCGAGATTTCAGCTGAGGAACTGTATCCAAAAATGGAAGCTGTCCTGTCCGGTACCTATCAGATTCAAAAGCGTATGGTGCTTTATGTGGATTTCCGGTCTTCAGAACAGCCGCAACAGCTTTACGCTTTGAATGATGTGGTCATTCATCGTGGAGGTACCTCAAGACTTGTGAATATTGATGTTCAGGTGAACGGTCAATATTTCAATACCTATCATGCGGATGGAATGATTATCGCTACACCAACGGGTTCGACGGCGTATTCTCTGTCTGCAGGAGGTCCGATTCTTATTCCTGAAATGGAAGCCATTATTATCAATCCAATTTGTCCTCATGCGCTCACCGCCCGTCCTGCCGTTATTCCCGGTGATCATACAGTAAGCGTACGAATTTTACCTGCGGACATTCCGGCCTCACTGACCGTGGACGGCCAAGTGAATGTTATACTGGATAACGAAACAGAAATCACACTGAAAAAGGCCGATTATTGTATTCGAAGTGTGATTTTTGAGGATTCTGTATTTTTTGATGTGCTGCGGAAAAAACTGAAGTGGGGAGGCGGAGCCGGGATATATTGATTCTGTGTCATCACATTGTGCGGCCGTCATGTATTACCCGGGTGGATCCAACAATACGGAATCAGCAATAAGAAAATAGAGCTTCTACCATTTTGATCTTCAGCGTATGGTGTATATGAATTTTTGGCATATACTGAGAAAAATATATAAAATCCGGCCGCAGGGTCATTCATTTTCTTCTATCCTATTCATTTGCTTTTTTTTATCGGGCGCAACCGGATTGACCTATGAGGTTATCTGGACACGGATGCTCACTCTGATTTTCGGATCAACCACCATAGCGGTCAGTACAGTGTTGGCTGTTTTTATGGGCGGAATGGCTTTAGGGAGTGTGATACTCGGCAGGCGCTTGGATAAAATTCGAAATCCGCTTCTGATTTTCGGTATACTTGAGTTATTCATAGGCTTATATGCTTTGGCAGCACCTGCCTTTTTTAATAATTTTTGGCCGTTATATCAATGGATATGGAATCGATTTTCTCCGGATTTTTATATGTTCAGCATCATCCGTTTTATACTGATCAGTCTGGTTTTGCTGATACCCACGTTTATGATGGGAGGTACCCTGCCTGCATTGAGTCGTTTTTATACACAAAGGGCCAGTCAACTCGGACAGCGCACAGGAATCCTTTATGCGGTGAATACATTCGGTGCTGTGGCCGGTACGGTGATCTCCGGATTTTTTATTCTGCCCGGGCTTGGGGATGCACGGATGTACACGAATGGCCGCGACGGTCAGCTGTGGAGTTGGTGCGTTTGTAATAATAGGGTCAATGATCCAGAAGTTGCAAAATCATAAAGTCCGGTCGGCTCAATCAGAAAAGCATGTCAAGCGCGAACCCTATTCCAAGTTTCAGATATTGGGTTTGACAGCCATGGCTCTGGCCGGACTAACCAGTATGATATATGAAATCGCTTGGACCAGGACGCTTTCTCTCGTTATCGGATCCTCAGTCTATGCGTTTACTATTATTCTGGCTGCATTTTTAACCGGTATTGCCCTTGGCAGCTTCATCAGTGCCCGATGGATTGCTGCATCCCGCCATCCGCTCAATATCGTCATATTGCTTTTACATCTCATGGTAGGCTTGAGTGCATTTGCAACAACATATCTGTTTAATCAGCTTCCCTATCTGTTTACCGTGCTTTTTAAGGCGCATGTTCAATATGAACATATTTCAAGGTTATATAAAATTCATTTTCTCATTGCATTTCTTGTTATGCTGCCGGCGACCATTTTTTCAGGAGCTGTTTTTCCGGTGGGCCTTGCCTGTCTGCAGGGTTCATCTTCTCGAATCGGCTCTCTGGTTGGCAGAGGATACGCGGTGAATACCCTGGGTGGGATTATAGGGGCCCTCGCTGCCGGCTGGCTGTTTATTCCAGCCATCGGTATTCTGAATACTGTCTGTTTGGCAGCCGCTGTGAACATCTGTTTTTTTATTGCCGGAACAGTTATGCTTTCTTCTGGAAACCGGTCTGTCAGAATCATTTCAACTACACTTTGTCTATCCATATTATCTCTTCTGGTCTACTTTCATCCATCCTGGAATCGACGGCAGATGTCAAGTGGCATGTATCTTTCCGCTCAGTATGTTCTGAATACAGATAAGCATTCGTTTCAAGAATATATTGAAAGAAGCGGCGAGCCGGTTTTTTATGAAGAGGGTCGAACAGCTACGGTTATGGTCACTCAGGATACAGCCGCTGAAAATACATTGCTGATCATTAACGGAAAGGTCGATGCCTCTTCGACATATGATATGCCTATGCAGGTAATCAGTGCGCATTTACCGCTTTTTATGGCTGACCACCCGGATTCAATACTTGTGATCGGTTTTGCCAGCGGAGTGACTGTAGGTTCCGTGCTACAGCATCCAGTTGCTCATATGACCGCTGTTGAAATTGAGAGAGCTGTTCTGGAGGCATCCCGTTATTTCAATGACGTCAATCATCGGCCCTTAGGAGATCCCCGGTTGACTGTGATAGAAAATGATGCGCGCAATTTTCTGTCCGTGACCGATCAGAAATTTGATGTGATTATTTCCGAGCCGCCCAATCCCTGGATTACCGGGGTTTCCAATCTATTTACCCGGGAATTTTTTACAATCGGGAAAGAACGTTTAAAAAAGAAGGGTCTTTACTGCCAGTGGGTGCAAATCTATCAAATGTCACTTGAAAACCTGAAAACGATTATCCGTACGTTTCAGTCCGTATTTCCTTATGTCTTTCTCTTTGAAACGATTGAATATACGGATTTGATTCTTGTGGGATCCGATATGCCGTTTGATATTGATTATGCATGTTGGAAAGCATTGATCGATCAGCCCACCATACAAAGGGATCTCGAACGCGTAAATATTCATAATGTTTCAGATTTGATAGCCACATTCAGAATGGGTTCCGGCAGTGTCCGGAATTTTTCAGGTTTCGGAGTGATCAATACTGATGACAATGCCTATATTGAGTTTTCTGCACCAAAATCAATCTATCTGTATACACGAAAAATCAATTATAAAGCGATCAGAGAGAACACGGATTGTGTTTTGGATTATCTGATTATTAATCAGCAGAGCGGATTAAATAAAAAGGACATTTTATCACAACTGCTGTATGCCTTTCTGAGGAGAAAATCAAACAAAAGCGCTGTCTGTATCCGGGAGGCACAGGTAATGAATGAATCCCAATAAAGTTGATAGTTGCAGAATTATCAGGCATCCGTGAACCATTGAATTTTTCAAATTAAATGATGAAAAAAAATTTTGCAAATGTGCACACAGAGCGTCAGGAGTCAGTCCTCCGTATGCTGAAAATCCTGTTCTTTTTTTTCTGGTGGTACAGGATTGATTTATAAAGTAGTCTGGACACGGATGCTGTCTGATATTGTCGGATCAACCGCATTGGCTATGACCATTGTATTCTCGATGTTTTTACTGTTATTGGCCATGGGTGCTGAACTTATCGGCAGATTGCGTTTATTTGGTTCACGTGCCCTTCTTTTCTATGGATATATGGAAATCAGTATTGCTGTTTTTGCTCTGGTTGCTTCATTGATGATGAGTAAAACAAATCTATGGATTACAATGCAGCCCCCCGGAGAGGATTCTGTATGGATAAAATCTTTATTTGATTGCATAATGACAGGCGCAATTATTGCCTTACCCGTGCTGCTGATGGGGGGAACATTACCCATGATTCTGAATAGTATCAAAGGGATAGACGCTCCCAGACATCATATGGGATCCTTTTATGGATGGAACACACTGGGTGCTGCTTCCGGTTCACTTGCAGCTGGATTTATCCTTATCTGGAAATTGGGTCTTTTTGGAACTGTGCTTGTTGCTGTTTCAGTGAATATGGTTATAAGTGTGACTTGTTTGGTTTTTCATCGTCGGATATCCATAAGTGAACTGAACGGACCGAGTAACTCCCGGTTCTTTCTGTCGGATTTCAATACAGTCAGAATGAGTGGCCTGATGATACTGGTTTTGCTGAGCGGATTCGGAGTGCTTGGCTATGAAATGCTTTGGGGGCGTATAGCTAAATTCATTCTTGGTGACCGTACGCTTGCAATTTCTACGCTTTTAACTGTCATCATTGCCTCATTGGGGCTCGGCAGTCTGATTTCAAATGATGTCGGTCGTCGATGGGCTCATTCAAAAAAAGAATTTAATTGTCTTATTGGCTGGTTGTTTATCATTAGTGCCGTCATACATTTTATTACTGTGAATCTGGCGCGCTTATATATTATTCAAGCCAGGTTTGATTCATTTGCCTTTGTTGGCGCCGTTTTTTCCAGAATTATCATCATTTTACTTTTGGCGGCGCCTCCCTTGTTTGTGATGGGAATCATTTTTCCGTTAATGGTCATGGTTGCGAAAAACATGGACAAACGGCCCGGACATGTGATCGGAAATATGTATTTTATAAATACGATCGGTGCTGTATGCGGAGCGTTTCTGGCCGGTCTTGGACTCAGCCGTTGGATAGGAACAGTCGGCGGATTTCTGGTTTTTATCGGACTTTGGATCATCGTCGGTGCTGTTTTAATTTGGAATCACGCCCGTTCATTTTTTATGCGCTTTGCCGTCTGCGCTGTTTTGCTGATAAGTGGATTCTGGATAATCAGATTTCCGAAAAAGCTGATTTTTCTTCAGCCAGAGGAATCGCTGATTGCTTCCTGTGAAGATGAGTATGGTGTTCAGGTGTTGACAAAGACCCTGAGAAATACAATGCGGGTAAGGAATAATCGTCTGCATCTCATTTACGAACTGGGTCATCCTCAAACCGCTTATGCTCAGCAGATGGCTGCTCATTGGACAGTTCTTTTAGCTGATTGCTGCGATTATGTGTTGAATATCGGAACCGGTTATGGCATTACGGCCGGTACATTTACTTTGTATCCGGAAGTGAACTCTATTGTAACTGTAGAAATTTTGCCATTTCTTTTAGAACATCAGCCTGATTTTTCCCCGTACCATTTCGATTATATGGTTGATGAACGTGTTGCACTCATTCAGGGGGACGGACGCCACTATCTGGCTTTATCAAAAAGGCATTATGATATTATTTCTGTTAATGTTCTGGATCCTTACCTTCCGGGATCTTCATCCCTCTATACAGTCGAATTCTGGAAGATGGCCAGAACGCATTTGAGTCCTGGCGGCGTATATACACAATTGTTCTGGGGAGATGATATTGCGCTTCTGGTAAAAGGACTTCGCCGTGTTTTTCCTCTGGTTTACTTTTTCCCCGCTTACGGGGGTACTGCCTATAATATTGTGGCATTTTGTGAACATGATCCGGATCGTATTTCGGTTCACTGGAACCGGCTGAATCCAAAAGCGTCTGTGGCTATCGAACAAATCGCCCGAGAGGCTCCGGAAATTCATATCAGGAAAAATTTTAATCAAGCCCGGCTGAGCCGGAAACAGTTCATCCGGCGATCGGACAAAGTAAAAAGTGTTTGTCATACGGATAATACTCCCGTTTTGGAGTATCGCTGGCTGCACGGTTTTGAAAGTGTGACTCTGTTTGATTCCCCTTTAATTGTTGAATGATGAAACCTGTAAAGAAATTAAAATCCTTTCGCAATTCAGTTATTGCTGTTCTTGCGCTTTTCTCTGGCGGATGTGCATTGGCTTATGAAATTCTATATATGCGTGCTTTAACCAATGTATTCGGAGATATGTTTTATGTGCACGCCGCGCTTCTCAGTACATTTTTAATCGGAATCGGTATCGGCAGTAAAGCGGCACACCGTTTCGTACCCTGTTTATTTATATTTGAAATTGTCACCGGTGCATACGCTTTGATATTGCCGTTTCTATTGAAAAGGTTTTTATCTCTGTCCATTATTGTAGAGATTACAGCTTGCCCAATTTTAACAATTATTTCAGTCGCGGCATTTCTTTCGATTCCATGCCTCATGATTGGATTCAGTATTCCAGTTTTCAGTGCGTATTTGAAGTTAATGACAGGAGGAAACCGAACCTTTCAAAGGATCTATTGGATTTATAATTTGGGTGCGGTACTAAGCATTCTGACTGTTGAATTTGTTATGGTTCGATCTTTTGGAATGAACCGGTCGATGTATCTGGTAGGTTTTATCAATATTGCTATCGGAATTATTTTATATTTCATGATTTATCGGCATCCGGTAATCAGTTTTAAGGAATCCCGATATACATCATTTACTCCCTCTCTTATCTGGGCTTTGATACTGGGCAGTTTTGCCAGTGCTGTATTTCAGATGTTTATTCTGAAACTCAGTTATCTGGTTTTTGAACCTCATCGGGAAAATTTTGCTGTTGCCATTTCTGTTACTATGGCAGGATTGTGTATTGGTGCCTGGCTGGCTTCGCGTTTCAATCTATCATTTACCCTGACATTGATGTTAATTTCTCTATCTGTTGGCGTCATTTTTTCGAATTATCTATCCATACTGAGATTCAACCAATGGGCGTCTGGGCTCTTTTATTTTCATGAAACGCTGATTATTTTTCGAAAGCTTATTATCAGTGCATGTTTTGCTCTCGTGCCCATGTGCTGTTTCGGTGCTTTGATTCCGACATTAATGAAACATGAAAAGGCCGTTTCGCATGAATCCGGAACGCTGCTTTTTGTATCCTCCATAAGCAATGCGGCCGGATATTTATGTTATGTGCTTGTTTTTCATCCTTTTCTTGAAAGCCAAATGGTGCTGGCTGGTATTTGCCTGCTCACGCTTCTGGCCGGTTTGATATCCGTTGATTTCAAATAGCAAAAATGGCAATGGGCGTTTACGATTCTCTCTTTGATTTTTATTGTGCTGCTTGCAAGTCATTGGGAAGAAAAAAAATATTATCTTGCGCAGAGGTTTGACAAGCTGAATCAACAAGAAACGGTAATTATTTATAAGTCTGGTGCAGAGAGTGCAACACTGCTGCGCGGTAGGAACTATGAATGGGTTTCGTATAACGGTCATCCCAGTATTTATGTTACAACAGACAGTGTTGTCAATGCAGCAGAGATTACAAGTGGTCTTATTGCGGCGTTGAATGCTCCCCGCCTTGAACGGGTCCTGGTTCTCGGATTTGGGACAGGTATCACTGCAGGAACGGCAGCTTGTTATTTTGATCATACGGATGTCGTGGAACTGAACAATGCTTTTTACCAGATGATTCCTGAATTACGTCATGCCAACATGGGTATCGAATTCAATTCGAGTGCCGACTTGAATCTTTGTGATGCAAGAACATTTTTATATAATCGGCATCATGAATATGACGTGATTGTGAATTCCATTCCGGCGCCGACTTATTTTTCTGCATCAAAAATATACACACTGCAGTTTTTTAGCCGGATTTCCGATGTATTGAAATCAGATGGGATATACTGCACATGGCTTTCACCTTATGATATGTCTGAACAGGGAATGCAGCTTCTTCTTTCCACGATACAAAGCCAATTCAGTGTCTGTCAGTTATACTTATTAAGAGGGAATTATTATATGGCCGTCTGCTCAAAGAAACCGGTTGTACCCTGTGCGTTTCATGATTTACCGGCTTGTCCAGCTGTTGAATCCGCCCTGAAAAAGGGATGGTCGAGACTGCAGCTCAATGACTATTGTGAAGATATCTGTTTATCCGAAAATATTTTCTTATTCAAAGAATTGGACAATCCGCAACAAAATACCGATGATTTTCCGAGACTGGAATTTATGCTTGCGAGGCATTATCAAACTGGTGAATTGGGGGAGGATCCATTTATTACAGATATGGATAATTATCATATTGATCTCCTGCGTGGGCTTGATACTGCCTCGGCTGCAAGAAAGGCGGAACGTGCGTTGACAATGAAGCGGCTTCAGAGCAAGCTGTTGGATCGAGTGATGATCCCCTATCTGAAGAATGATGTCGCTGCCTGGAAAATATGGAAGAATCCTCGGCTCAAACAGGAAAATCCCCAGTTGTAGTCAATCTGAAATTGCCTTATTTATATTAATCATTTTATTGAATTTTTCTCTTGACAAATAAAAAAATATTATTATATTTATGTTGTTTGAAGTTAGCAGTCAGAACAGAAGACTGCTAATGTATATGGTTTCTATTATTTATAAATATTAAACATAAGGAGGACAATATATGAAACTGAAACCCTTGGAAGACCGGGTTGTTATCCAACCCGCTCCGCCGGATGAGAAAGTTCAGGGCGGTATCATTATTCCGGATACAGCCAAAGAAAAACCTCAGCGTGGCGAAGTTGTAGCAGTAGGCCCAGGAAAAGCATCTGACAGTGGTCAGATTGTGAAAATGACGGTTAAAGTCGGTGATACGGTTTTATATGGTAAATATTCAGGCACGGAAGTCACTGTGGATGGCGAGGACTATCTGATTGTCCGCGAAAGTGATATCCTGGCAATTGTGTAATGTTTCAATATTGATTGATAATTTTATCGGAGGATTTATATATGGCTAAAATGATTGAATACAGCGCCGATGCCCGTCAAGCCTTGAAAAGGGGTGTCGATCAGCTGGCAGAGGCTGTCAAGGTGACACTGGGTCCGAAAGGACGTAATGTGGTCATTGAAAAGAAATTCGGCTCTCAAACTGTAACCAAAGATGGTGTCACAGTGGCTAAGGAAGTTGAACTGGAAGATCCTTTTGAAAATATGGGTGCCCAGATGGTTAAGGAAGTGGCTTCCAAGACCAGTGATGTTGCTGGTGACGGAACAACCACAGCGACCGTATTGGCTCAGGTGATATTCAGCGAAGGCATGCGGAATGTGACTGCAGGTGCCAATCCTATGGATCTGAAGCGTGGAATCGATGAAGCGGTTAAAGCAGTAGTCGATGGATTGAAAAAGATCAGCAGAACAGTGACTGACCAGAAAGAAATCGCACAGGTGGCAACGATATCCGCCAACAGTGACGCAACAATCGGCAATCTGATTGCTGAAGCCATGGAGAAAGTTGGTAAAGACGGTGTTATTACCGTTGAAGAAGCCAAAACCACTGAAACCAACATGGATGTGGTTGAGGGTATGCAATTCGACCGTGGATATCTTTCTCCCTACTTTGTAACAGATCCGGAGAATATGGAAACCAGTCTGGATGATGCACTCATTTTAATTCATGACAAAAAAATCAGTGCGATGAAGGATTTGCTGCCAGTCCTGGAAAAAGTCGCCCAAATGGGCAAACCATTACTGATTATTGCTGAGGATATTGAAGGTGAAGCGCTGGCAACACTGGTTGTCAATAAACTGAAGGGCACATTAAAAGTTGCTGCTGTGAAAGCCCCTGGTTTTGGCGACCGGCGTAAGGCAATGCTTGAGGATATCGCTATTTTGACCGGCGGCCGCGTTGTGGCCGAAGAGGCCGGATTCAAGCTGGAAAATGCCACTGTTGATGATCTGGGATCTGCAAAACGTATTCGCATCGACAAAGATAATACCACTATTGTGGAAGGTGCCGGCGAATCCAAAGATATTCAGGGACGGATCAGCCAGATCAAGAAGCAGATCGAAACCACAACATCTGATTATGACCGTGAGAAATTGCAGGAACGTCTGGCCAAATTATCCGGAGGTGTTGCTGTGCTGAATGTGGGCGCTGCCACTGAAGTGGAGCTGAAGGAGAAGAAAGCCCGGGTGGAAGATGCGCTGCATGCAACCCGCGCGGCTGTTGAAGAAGGCATCGTTGCCGGAGGCGGTGTCGCATTGCTTCGTTCCATTCCGCTGCTGGATAAAATTAAGGCGGAAGGGGATCAAATGGTCGGTGTCCAGATTATACGTCGTGCCCTGGAAGAGCCGGTGCGTCAGATTGTGAACAATGCCGGTCTTGAAGGATCTGTGGTTGTTCAGGCCCTGAAAGAAAAAACAGACAATCAAGGATTTGATGCACAGACCGAAAAATATGTGGACATGGTGGAAGCCGGTGTGATCGATCCGACCAAGGTGGTTCGTATTGCGCTTGAAAATGCGTCGAGTGTTTCATCGTTGCTTCTTACCACAGAAGCGCTGATTGCTGAAAAACCGGAAGAAAAACCTGATATGCCCCCAATGCCTCCGGGAGGCGGCGGTATGGGCGGTATGTATTAATACTATCTTCCAAAATGATAAATGGAGCCTCTGTCACTTTGACAGGGGCTTTTTTTATATCGGAAAGCCTGCCATACATTTCTTTCAATCATTGATATTAAACGGCATCATTGAAAAATATATTTATTTTCCGGAGCGTATGCCCGATTCTTTAATACATTCAATTCAAGGAATGGTTAGAGGAGGAAACCCCCTCCTCGATCCATAGAACGGATCGAGGTCCCCCTTATCAGGGGGAGCAAATTCTCCCTCTCCGATCCATAGAACGGATCGAGCAGATGTTATTATTGAATACATCGGATGTGAAATTATAAATTAATCTTGACATTCATGCTGTTTTGTTTATTTTATATTTATTCAACAGTGACCAGCCTATAAGGAAGGGAATGCACTCCAATTAATCCCTAAAACAAAATGGTTTTCCGGGTCTAAGGGATCCAATTTTCATTAAAGGAGTGCATCATGCCTAAATCGTATTTATCTGTCCATCATCTTTCATTTTCATATGGGAATTCAGTGATTCCGATTATTAACCGGTTTTCCTGTCAGTTTGAATCCGGCTGGACAGGCATTGTGGGGGCCAATGGATGCGGAAAAACCACCTTGCTCAAATTGCTTTGTGGGCATTTAATCCCGGATACAGGCACAGTGGGTTCTGTGGGTGTTTCTGTCTATTGTGAGCAGCGAACCGACTTTATACCCAATGGATTTTCAGCTTTTTTAGAGTCTTATAACGAGACGGCATTGCGCCTCAAATCAATACTTGGGATTCAGATGGATTGGCTGGATCGATGGGAAACGCTCAGCCACGGTGAATGTAAACGAGCCCAGATTGCGGTTGCCATGGCACAAGAACAGAACCTGTTGGCGATTGATGAACCCTCTAATCATCTGGACCGGACAGCACGGCAGGCGGTATATGAATCTTTAAAACAATACCGGGGTATCGGGCTTCTTGTAAGCCATGACCGTATGCTTCTGGACGGAATCTGCCATCATATTTTGCTTATGGATCCACCCGATCTGATTAAGCGCATTGATTTGAATGCGGACCAGCTGCTTTATATTCCGCAGGAAATTGATGTTCAGGATACAAAAGACATTATTCAACGGGTGCACGCGCTGACAGGGGAAGAAAAAGGCCGGATGATGGCAATTATCAGCAGGCTGGGCTCCGATCCTGTTCGTGTGCTTGATACCGAACTTCCCAGTCCGGGAGAGGTTCGCAAGCTGATGCTGGCCTCAGGTATCCAAAAGAATTCGTGTCTGATTATCATGGATGAACCTACGAATCATATGGATTTGCCTTCGATTCAACATGTGGAGCACGCATTGAATGAAAGCCATGTGGCCTTGCTGCTGGTCAGTCATGATGAGCAGTTTCTTCAAAAGACTGTGAAAAGCTTCTGGCGTATTGAAAAAACTGTCCAGAATCAATATCGGCTTACTGTCGGGTGATTATCTGATTTCATTAAACCGAAGATCGGTATTTAAAAAAAAGAAAAGCGCAATTTCGACCTCATGCGATGTCATGCTGTCTGGCATCCTGATCACAGAAAAAGTGATTCACGCAAAAACAACTTCCACGTCGTTATTTCCTATTTGCTTGAATTGTAAATTTTATTTATAATACTTGCCCACGCCTCTGATAAGGCTGATCATAAATTTGACTCATCCCCGGTTTGAACTGTTTATCTTGCATTTAAATCACGGATCTGTATTTTTTCCAGTCGATCCCCAGTTTTCGCATTTTTGCCCGCAATGTATTGGGATTGATTTTCAAGAGTGTTGCCGCGCCTGATGGGCCTTCCACACGTCCCCGGGTCTGCCGAAGCGTGTTTTCGATATGAAGCCGGATCATTTCATCAAACGTGACAGATGTGCTGTCCTGTTCAGAAGGCAGCACTTTTTTCCTGTTACTTTGTATACCTTCTGGTTTTTCCATCCACCCCAGGGATACATCGACTTTGAGGCTCTGTCCGTTGCCCAGAATGGCCGCCCGGTTGATCACACTGCTCAATTCGCGAATGTTGCCGGGCCAGGGATATTTTGACAGCAGTTCGATATCATGCTGTGTGGGCAGTTGAACTGGCAGATGAAACCGGATGGCTGCCCGATCGGCAAAGTGATTGGCCAGAGCGGGAATATCCTGAATCCGGTCTTTCAAAGCCGGAAGCAGTATTGGAAACACGGAAAGACGGTACCATAAATCTTCTCTGAACTGGCCGGTCTGCACCATCTCTGCCAGATCCCGGTGGGTCGCAATGACGAGGCGCACATCCACATGGATTGGTTGTTTTCCACCAACCCGTTCCAGCCAGCCGTCCTGAATGATTCTCAGCAGCCGCACCTGACCGGCCAGCGGCAGTTCTCCGATCTCATCCAGAAACAGGGTGCCGCCATCCGCGCGTTCAAACCAGCCTTTATGAGTCGAGAAGGCTCCGGTAAAAGCACCTTTTTCATGCCCGAATAGCTGTGAATCGATCAGCTCGGCCGGAATCGATCCGCAATTAACTCGGATAAAGGGTCCGTTTTTATGAGATGACAACCGGTGTATTTCACGGGATATCAGCTCTTTTCCGGTCCCGGTTTCCCCAAGAATCATTACAGGAACATCAGAACGGGCTACGAGCTTGACCCGCTCCATCACGTGCAGCAATCCGGAATCGGCACCGATGATTGTGTCACTGATGGATTTGCGGCTCAACCTCTGCAGTAGCGAATTTTTATCGGCTTCAGCGGCCTCACGCAGTATGTTAATTTCATGAAGATTCAGGTCATTCCTCAAGGCAATTGAAAAAGGTTCGAGCAGTATTTTCATCATCTCCACATGTTTTTCAGCAAAAAAGACTCCTTCTTCTGATAACAAGATCAGTACGCCCAGAAACACATTTCCATTTCTCAGAGGACCGATCAAAAGGTCGTAGTCTTTTGTTTTGCTTATCGTGAATCCATCCATGACGTGCCAATCTTCCGGATGGCCGTTTTTATGCAGGATTTCACGGTCTGCTAAAGTCTTAACAGCTTTGTCCCAGTCTTTTTTTATAAAATTTGTCAGGCTGACTGGATACTGCACTCCAGAGTTCTTGAATCCAATAGCGATGGTTTCAAAGCATCGTTTATTGGTATGAGCTTCGCATACAAGCACCTGGCGCAATGGCATGTGGTTCAGCAGGATGCGTGATATGGAGGCGCATGAGGTTTCAATTTCAATGTCTTTGCAGGCCTCCCGCCAGACTTCAAGCAGAATTTCTTTGAACTTTTCCATATTAACTGAATCATTTAACAGAAAAATATTAAATATAATAGAATATCACTATCAAATATAATAGAAAAATAGTGATTTGTCAATCCCTATTTTTCTATCCATTTAATTTTATTGGTTTTAATTAAGTGCCTGAATTTTGGTATTAATGTTGCCTGCCTATTCCTTGAAAGAATAAAATTTAAGGAGAGAATCTACTATGATTGATATGAAAGAAAAATTCATCATTGATACGACCGTTTCAATTCTTATGATCGGTCTTTTCTGTTTTGTGCATGGAAATGAGAGAGAACTTCTGAATGTTTCCTACGATCCAACGCGTGAACTTTACAAAAATTTTAATCGGGTTTTTCAAACCTACTGGAAAGAGAAGACCGGCCAGGATATTGTCATTCGGCAGTCACACGGAGGTGCAGGCAAACAAGCCAGATCCGTGATCGAGGGTCTGGAAGCAGATGTGGTGACCCTTGCCCTGGCCTATGACATTGATGCCATGCACAGGATCAGCCAGCTTATCCCTGAAAACTGGCAATCACGCCTTCCAAACAACAGCTGTCCGTATACATCCACCATTGTTTTTCTGGTGAGAAAGGATAACCCAAAGCGTATTAAGGACTGGAATGATCTTATCAGGCCGGATATAGAAGTCATTACCCCGAATCCCAAGACTTCAGGCGGTGCGCGATGGAATTATCTGGCAGCCTGGGGATATGCACTTTCCACCAATGCAAACAACGAATCCAAAGCCATAGAGTTCATATCGAAATTATATCAAAACGTTCCGGTATTGGATACCGGAGCAAGAGGCTCGACCAATACTTTTATCAAAGGCATCGGTGATGTATTTATTTCCTGGGAGAATGAGGCTTTGCTGGCGATTCATAAGCTGGGCCGCGGTCAATTTGAAATTGTAATCCCTTCCCTCAGTATTCTTGCCGAACCGCCAGTGACCGTCATTGACAAGAATGTGGAAGAGCATGGAACGCGGAAGATTGCCGAAGAATACCTGAAATATCTTTACACACCCGTTGGTCAGGAAATTTGCGCAAAACATTATTATCGCCCTATGGATCCGAATATCGCTGTAATCTATCAGGATCAGTTTCCGAAGGTTCAGCTTTTTAATATTCGAGAGGTATTCGGAAGCTGGACTGACGCTCAGAAAAAGCATTTCTCAGACGGCGGTATTTTTGATCAAATTTATATGGATCAATAAATGACCAAAAAAAAGAAAAAACAATCAGTGATTCCAGGTTTTTCCATGAGCCTGGGATTAACGCTTTCTTATTTGACTCTCATTGTCCTGGCCCCCCTCTCCATGTTGTTCATCCGCGCAGCGGGACTGAATGTTTCAGAAATAAAACATATTCTATTATCGGAGAGAACCCTCTCAGCCTTTGCTTTAAGTTTTGGAGCCTCCCTCATTGCAGCGTTGATCAATTGTATTTTTGGATTTATTGTGGCCTGGGTTTTGGTTAGATATACATTTCCCGGTAAAGGTTTTTTTGATGCATTTGTCGATTTGCCGTTTGCTCTGCCAACAGCTGTTGCGGGTATTTCTCTGACTTCCCTGTATATGACTTCCGGATGGATTGGCCGCTATTTTCATATTTTAGGGATAAAGGTGGCTTATACTCGGCTTGGTATCATCGTTGCCCTGACTTTCATTGGTCTCCCATTTGTTGTCCGGACATTACAGCCTGTGCTTTCGGATATGGATAAACAGGCAGAGGAAGCCGCGGTCAGTCTGGGCGCTTCGCGATGGAAGACATTTATTCATGTCATATTGCCTGAAATTTCTCCTGCCCTGCTCACAGGATTTGCTTTGGCTCTTGCCCGCGCCATCGGTGAATACGGGTCTGTTGTGTTTATCTCCGGGAATATGCCCAACAGGACGGAAATTGTTCCGCTGCTGATTATGACCCGTTTGGAGGAATATGATTATTCCGGAGCAACAGTCATTGCAGCGTTTATGCTGATTGTTTCATTTCTGCTGCTTTTAATGATTAATTTTCTGCAGGGGTGGGGACAACGATTTCAGGAAGCGGAGAAGTTATGAAAGATTATAGTTCAAAAAATGAAGATGTTCCGGTTCGGTTAAAAACACATCCTCTTACAGAATTCTGGCCAATCCGGTTATTACTTACAGCAGTGGCTTTTATCTTTCTCGGATTGTTTTTAATTATGCCTCTGGTTATTGTTTTTTACAATGCCATAGCTGAGGGCTTTATTGCTTTTAAAAATGTGATCACAAATTCGGAAGCACTTTCTTCAATTCGATTGACTCTCATTGTTATCGGTCTTGCTGTGCCCCTGAACATTGTATTTGGAATTCTGGCGGCCTGGGCGGTTACAAAATTTTCGTTTCGGGGAAAACAAATTCTAATTTCGTTTATTGATTTGCCACTGACCGTGTCTCCGGTAATATCAGGGACTGTTTTTATTCTCATTTTTGGTCTGCACGGTGTGCTGGGTGAATGGCTGAATTCAATTCATGTGAAAATCGTCTTTGCGGTTCCAGGAATTGTCCTGGCAACGATTTTTGTCACTCTGCCTTATGTGGCACGGGAACTTATTCCTCTGATGCAGGCGCAGGGTTCGTCAGATGAAGAGGCGGCTGTCACTTTGGGTGCTTCAGGCTGGAAAACTTTTTTTAAAATCACTTTGCCCAATATTAAATGGGGTCTTTTTTACGGTGTGATCCTATGCACGGCCCGGGCTATAGGCGAATTTGGTGCTGTGTCTGTTGTATCAGGACACATCCGGGGCAAGACAGTGACGATGCCCCTCGAAGTGGAAATTCTTTACAATGAATATAATTTTTCTGCCGCTTTTTCCATTGCTTCGCTTTTGGCCTTGTTAAGCCTTGCTGCTATGGGTTTGAAAAAGCTCACTCAATATAAAACAGAAAAAGTGGCCCTGGAACATGAGAAGTTTTTAAATATAACGGGAGTCTGATTTATGGGTATTGAAATTTCCGGTGTTTCCAAGAGTTTTGGAAAATTTGTTGCATTAAACAATGTTCATTTGAATATTCAGGCAGGAGAACTGATTGCTCTGCTGGGACCTTCCGGATCAGGGAAGACCACATTACTGCGAATTATTGCAGGTCTGGAAAGTGCAGATGCAGGAGAGATCCGTTTATTTAATGAAGATACGATGAACAAAAAAGTAAAAGACCGTATGGTTGGATTTGTATTTCAGCATTATGCTTTGTTTCGGCATATGACCGTTTTTGATAATATTGCATTTGGATTGCGTGTCCGGCCTCGCAGGACGCGTCCCGCGAAGACGGAAATAAGAGACAAGGTTTTTTCATTGCTCCGTCTGGTTCAGCTGGAACATTTTTCAGATCATTATCCTGCACAGCTATCCGGCGGTCAAAGACAGCGGATTGCTTTGGCCCGTGCATTGGCTGTTGAGCCGAAAGTGCTCCTGCTTGATGAACCCTTTGGTGCTCTGGATGCCAAAGTGAGGAAAGAACTGCGTCGATGGCTGCGACGATTGCATGATGAGATTCATGTGACCACTGTGTTTGTAACCCACGATCAGGAAGAAGCTCTCGAAGTGGCCGACCGACTGGTGATTATGAATAACGGAGGGATTGAACAGATTGGAACACCGGAGGATGTATACCATAATCCGGTGAATCCCTTTGTATTCAATTTTCTGGGTGATGTGAATTTGTTTCGCTGCCGTATGGAGAATGGAGTGCCGCATATTATTGGTCACGGCTCTGAAGCCACGGACAGCTCCATGTCTGTTGTCCAGGAAACATCTCAGGTCTATGTGCGTCCTCATTTGTTTGATGTCTCACTATTACCCAATGGATCCACACAGATTAAAGGTACAATTATGCATATCAATCCGGCCGGTCCTACAGTGAAGCTGGAACTTGTCAGTGAATGGAAGGAACGGATCGATGTGAACATTACACAAGAAAAATATCAGTCATTGAGATTAAATACCAACATGACTGTGTTTCTCAAACCCATACAGATGCATTCGTTCAGGGAACCATGAGGTATTTATCAGGAAGGGGAAAATAAGCATGCGATTTCAAATGTTCAAAATTGCTTTCTGGATCATTGGATTTTCTATAGCGATTCACAGCGCGGCTTCGAGTACTTCGGTGGAATACTGGCATGCGAATACATTGTCCGGGAAATTGTCGGATCATGTTGCTGTAACCATGCAGTCAGAATTTCGATTTGGAAGCGGTATGAAAAATTATTATTATCAGCATACACATTTTGAAATAAAATATGCAATTCATCCCTGGCTGACTGTAGCGCCTGCATATCGTCAGGTACATATGCGGAGCAGGGAAACAACAAAAGTCGGTATGACCATCGAACATCTGCCACAGATAAACTGCACAGGAAAAGCAGTCTGGAAGGTTCTGGAGGTTTCCGACCGGATTCGTGTTGAACGTATCTCAAAGGAGAATTCGGGAGATATTCAATGGCGATTCAGAAATAAAATGCAGTGCCGTGTGACTATAGTAACTTCTCCATTTAAACTCAGGCCGTATTTATCCGATGAATTATTTTATCTGGATGAATGCGATGGATGGACCAGGAACCGTTTTTACCTGGGCGTTGACATCGATCTTGAAAAATATTACGCAATATCTGTCTATTATATGATTGAAGACAATTTTAATCCTTCAAACCGCTATCACGTGGCAGGGGCAAATATCCAATTGAAATTTTAGCGGGGTATGAGAATTTTAAAACAACAAAGGTCACAAAGTAATAATAATAAATAATTTATTTGTCTTTGTGACCTTTGTTATGGTTGTGGTTTATTCGGTCTTGTTCGCTGTCATTTATCAGGCACTTTCTGCAGCGGTTTCATTCTTTTCATCAGCGAAAAGGCGGTCTTTGACTTTTTCCCTGAATTCGGGTGTTAAATCTGTTTCTGATCGAACCCCAGGATGGTCAGGGCAGCCTGAATTTCCTGCACCCCCTGTTTCTCATTTTCATAGGCTTGCCATACTGCTTCAGTCGCTTTCATTCGACGTGATTTGCTACGGCCAGCCCATCTGGGGGATTCCCATCCGATTTGACGATATAATTCCCGCCAGTTTTGATATGCCTGATGATAGGCTGTTGCCGCTGAGAGCAGATGATGGTTCACATCCTCTGGAAACAGTCCGGTTTTAACCATGCGACCCAAATAAATAGCAGTGGATCGACGTGGCCCCCATTGCTGTTGAATGTCATGACAAGCTGTCCAGTCTTTGTATTTTTTCAAGTTGGAACATGTATTCGCATAGGCCTGAATACCCACCAGTCCAAACGTTGCCTTCGGATATTCCTGAAGCAGATGTTCCGGTGGATTGACCGACCATGCGGCAATGTTATATAAAATGCGCAATTCAATTTCTTTTTGCGGTAATGGATCAATCCTTTGCGCATACTGGATGTAGTGGCCCTTTGACTGGTTCCTGTACCAATATTTAAACTCTTTCCACGACCACCATTTCTGATAATCGTCCGGTCCCACTGCTATAGCAAATATCTTCCGGTTTTTTATTTTATCTGATTCTTTATACCCACAAAAAAGCACATTTTCCCAATGCCAGCCAATGAGCGGCTTCCCCAAGTCGATATGCTCTTTGAGCTTTTGCCAGGCCTCCTCGATATCGCCGAATTCGATACGCTCAAACTGAATACCGCTGGCATCCGCGATGCGTCGATCCATATTAATGAAGAGATTGGAATATTTGGGCATGAAATCATCCGGATCATGCGCGAACAGTGCGGAGGTGCCGGATATGACTGCCAGATCGTCGAAATCCACATCGTCAATGCCCGCTGCATTAATACAGGTATATTTCATCTCCAGAATCGCGCTTGCTCCTGGATGCGGGTCAGCGAGTTCCTTCGCGACTTTGTTGAATGCCTGAACAGCCTCTTTTAAAAAATGTTCTTGTCTTATGATCTCATACCTAAAACTATCCCCGAAAATTGAGATATTCGGCCTTATAGAATCCATAAACATTTTAAATGGCATATTGGGAGGCGCGCCGTCCGGAAACATTATTGTTGATTCACCCAAAAAGCCGGCGAGCGAATCCCTGAGCTGATAGACAAAACTCATGGGTGCCTCATCATCAATATCCCAGCTTAACTGAGGACCTCCGAATATGCTTTGAAATGCCTTTGATCCCTTGTCATTTTGAAGATCACGTTTCAACAGGGAATCTGTATAAATCATTTGTATATCTTTCCATGCAATCCGTTTGCCTTCAAGAAAGAGGTTTCCGGATTTTTCCAATCTCAGAACGTGAGTTGACTGTGTGAAATATTCATTGAGCGCCCGTATCAGACCATTGGCGACCATTTCTTTAAATTCCGGGGTTTTGATCCTTCTTAAATCATCCTCATTGGTGATAAAACCCGGTTCTATGAGAATGGAGGGTATCGATGGATGGGAGAGTATGTAGAATCCATAAGAATTCGGCACTTCTATTTTTAACGTGCTCTCATTATGCAATTGTACAAAGACGAGTTTCGAAAGATGCTTGCTTGCCAGCCGGTTTCTTCCATCATACTTTCCATACCATATATTATATCCGTTGTACGATCTGTCTCTATGGGCGCTAAAATGAACGCTTATCAGCATATCCGCATTATTTTTATCCGCGATTTTCAAACGTTCCTTTAACCCGATAAAAGTGTCCGTGTTTCTGGTTAATTCGACTTTATATCTTTTTGCTTCCAGCATTTCTTTTAAATACAGGGAATAGGATAGGCAGTAATCTTTTTCTTTTGTGCCGTCGAATGCATGCGCGCCCGGATCGCGTCCTCCATGTCCAGGATCCAGCAAAATCAGAGGTTGTTTTTTGAATGTTATTTTCATAGACTGATTGTCGACAGATTGCTTTTTTTTCGATTCGGTCAGCACCAGACAACCGATCACGATCATCAGGATAACGGCGCTGATAGTCCGGAACCGTGTGGGTTTGCTGAAACGGAGAATATGTGTTAATCGTCGTTTGATTTGTTTTTTTGATTCAACAATGCCCACGGTTAACGGCAATAAATTTTCAGAAGTGATGTTTTCAAGCAGCGACAGGATGGTTTTACCGTATGCTTTGGCCTGCTCTCTTCCAAGAGAATTGAGTGCAATGGCATCGCAGGCCACTTCACGGTCAAGCCGGATTTTGTAAAATGCCAGCCACATGAGGGGATTGAACCAATGCAGGATTTGCAGAATGGCGGATATATGGGCAATGATAATGTCCTGACGCTTGAAATGGGCCAGTTCATGGCAGATAATGTGTTCGATCTGTTCCAAGTCGTATCTTTCAATTTGTGAGGCGGGCAGGATGATCACGGGTTTCAGCCAGCCATATAGCATGGGGATCTTTATAGAGTTGAGCTTTCCCAACCGAACGTTATACCGGATACTCATCTGTTTTTTACATTCTTCAAAGCATTTTAAAATGAAGGGATCTGTTATCAATCGGTAATGACGGATCCGCTGCCAGCATTTCACGTTGTTGATGATGGTTATAAGCGTCAGAACGCAAACACCGGACATCCAGAGGAGCACAAGCAGATCATTGAGCGACACATTGCTCCTTGGCGGGATTGTGCCGGGAGTCATTTTCGGGATTTGCACCTCCGTGTCCATATTCAGAACAGGACGGTTCAATGCGCTGATAGCTTTGGTGATGGTTGTTTCTTTCTGAAAGAGATTATACATACTGTATCTGCTCTCAATTCGTGCCGGAAGCAGTAATCGCAGTATCAGCAGGATCCAGAGCATGTTCTGCCATTTGGGAGAGAAACGATTCTTCAGGATATACTGAACGGTCAGTATTATCAGGATCAAGACGCTGGCCTTCAGTGAATTGATAAATACCCAGCGTGCCAGATTGTCCATGAAATCAAGCAAGATCATTATTCTTCTCCTTCATTTTCAAGGAACCGTTTTAATTCCTTGATTTCTTCTGACGTAAGTTTGCCGTCTTCCAGAAAAGCGGCGAGCATGGGTTTTAGTGCGCCGTCAAACACGCGATTCACAAAGGACTGCGTTTCCCGCTTTTTACAGGCGCTTTCCTCCACCAAAGGATAGTAAAGATAGCTGCGTCCGTCTTTGTCATACCCCAGCGCACCTTTATTCACAAGACGGTTTAACAGTGTCTTGATTGTTTTTGAAGTCCAGTTTATATCTCCCTGAAGTGTATCGATAATTTCCTGCGCGGATTTGGGAGACTCTTTCCACAGGACTTTCATAATTCGCCATTCAGAATCTGCAATTTTAGGCAAAGACGTCATTGTTTTTCCTTCTAAAAAAGATTACAGTTGTAATTGACAATAATAGATTACAAAAGTAATCTTAAAAAGTCAAGTGAAAAATGAAAAAAATTATAAATGGATTTGTATTTCAGGGTGTGACCTTTATCAGCGAAGTATCCTGATGTGTTAAATACGCAAATCCCTGCTCAGGTTTGAACAGGGATCCGCGTATCAGTTTCAAGCGCCTTGTTCAGCGGTTTCATTCTTTTCATCAGCGAAAAGGTGGTCTTTGACTTTTTCCCTGAAATGATTTTTCCAGGGAGGAACTGAATGATTGTGGGGTTTGTGATGATTGCCGGTTTTGAACAGAATGTGAGAGAGAATGACCAGACCCCAGGCCTGCCAGAATGAAATGGCGGAGAGGCCGAAAATAACCGGCATCAGCCAGTTCCAGAGCAACATAACCAGCCAGCCAAACAGAAAGGCGACGACAACGCCTAGGGCAATACCACCGATGATCATTCCGATTGATCTTAAAATACGTGCCAACATAAATAACCTCCTTTTTTATTCATCTAACAATGTTTTGATTTCATACAAAATTGTTCGCAGGATTTGAATGGCATACCGCTTTCTGGAAAGAAGCGTATTAATCGATTCGCCGGTCATATCTGAAATTTCCTGAAAGGTGCGTCCTTCAATCATCTGCCATACAACAACCCGGCGCTGTTTTTCCGGCAAGGAAGCAATGGCCTTGCTGATTGTATCTGCGACCAGCTGGCGGAAAAATTCAGTTTCCGGATTTAAATGTGTTTCACTGATTAATGATTCCAGTGTGGCAGAAGCTACCTGCTGATCCAGACTGAGATGAGGATGTTTCCGTTTCCGGTAGAAATCAATAATCCGGTTTCGTGCGGAAACGTACAGCCATCCTGCCAGGTTTTCAATGGGTTCAGTGATACTGTATCCACGCAACGTCTGAAGGAATATGTCCTGCAGGATATCCTCAGCATCCTCGGTTCGATTCACCTTCTGCTTGATAAAGCTTAAGAGTCGGCTTTTTTCTTTCTGAAAGATTTGTCCGATTTCATGTTTTGTTTTTGTATTCATCATATTATGTTATTTATTTGTTATCCAATTTTAAACTTGATTATTATGATGTGCTTGATATTTTGGGCAGCCATTTTCCTGTTTTTATCCTGTATAGAGAATAAGTCTCTCCATATTTCATTTTCAGCCGTTTTTCTTCATATGAGGCAATATAATCGTGCAATATAAATATACCAACAAATATTGCCATTGAAAAGAGAGACAAGGTCGAAATACTCAGGGCAAAATAAGTCAAAAGACTTGCCAGATACAATGGATGTCTTACATATCGAAATGCACCTGTTGTAACCAGATTGTCTGTTTTCCTGATGCGCGGCACCACTTGGTGGCCCGAGCGGATCAGATAAAATACCGGGATCAAACTAAACACCATGATCGACAGACGAATGATCAGGGATATCTTATCCATTAAAAAAGTGGATGTGTGCAGAATAAACGAATCTGTGATCCATACGCTGAAAAAGATAAATAATACGATTATTTGTCCGATATCTCCATAAGGATGTTCTCCGTCAGATTTGTGCATTTTATTGCTCCTTTTTTTTCGATTGCATTATTCGATTCACTGATAAAGACGAATGAAAGGCGAAATTATTGTATGAAAGATAATTATTTAAAATCTTTCTTGGATGTTTGTTGGATGTTTGGACCTTGCGAAGGTGAAGATCCTTCGCTTCACTCAGGACAAAGCCTTCGCAAGGTCCATGGTTCAAACTGGTGGCAATACTGTCCAGAAGTTTGTATATTAAAAAAAATAGTAAATGATTGATTCATTGATATGAGATTCCGGAAAAAGATATCTTTTTAATCCGTGACTTTATTTACGGTGATCCTGATTTTGCTCACGATGTTTGCAGTACTTGCGTTTGTGGAATTTTTTCAGTTCAGGCGTGAGGTTTTAAGTATGGTGAAAGAAGGATTATTGGTTCATCTGGATGCACTGATAAAATATAATTATACGGTAATATGTAAGAACCGGGACACATCATTCATTGGGCCATTGTGATGATATGAGACGATATAATTGCCGCAAAAGATCTGTCTCAGGCTGTGCCGGGATAAAAAGAATAACCAAAATATGGCCAATCCGTCAATGATTCGTTCAGTCAGGTCGGACATCTGGAACAGCGATTGATCCGGGAGACCTTGCCCTCCTCGTATGGGACCAGAGCCGGGCAGTCTGTTCTCCGGGAATTTAAGAGCGGCACTTCCGGTACAAGTTAAAGAAATAGGTAATGAAGTGAAGGTGTATCGCTTTTTGAAACTTTTTTTTCTATTTTTATCCGGATTGGTCATTATGATCATTCTGTTTATACCATCACTGGAAGAATCCATGATGTGGCCCGGCACCTCAGCTCCGGCGCCGATCCGGGAGAGCAGAATTGAGAGAGAATGGCTGATGACGGATGAAGGACCGGTTGAGATGTGGTTTGTTCCGGCTTCTGGTTTTCAATCTTCTGCAAATCCTACGGTCATTTGTGCCCACGGCAATGCTGAAGTGATTGACTGGACATACCTGGTCATGAAGCCGTACTTGGAAATAGGGATAAATCTGGCATTGTGCGAATACAGAGGATACGGCCGGTCAAAGGGCACTCCTTCACAAAAACATATAACGTTTGATTTCACTGCGTGTTATGATTGGATTATTCAAAAACTTGAGGTTGACTCCACCCGGATATTTTTTCAGGGCACTTCAATCGGAACCGGCGTTGTCTGCGCTCTGGCCAGGAAAAGAAGACCAAAACTGCTTATACTGATTTCGCCTTTTATCAATACAGGAAGGTGGATTCAGGACAAAAATGCTTTGTTTTATCAATTTATAAAATTTTTCGGGCTCAAGAATCCGTTTTTTAATGACCGATTTTTAAAAACCTGTCATTCTCCGGTGCTTATTTTTCACGGCAGAAAAGATGAAATTATTCCTTTTTCTCATGGGCGATATCTGCATGAAAATTCTCCGGACTGCCGATTCATTGACCTGGACAGCGGACATAATGATGTGCTGTCACACTCAACTGTTTTCTGGACGGCCGTGCGCCGATTTCTTGCAGAGCAGGATGTGATTTCTTCCGATTTTTCAGGATAGGGCGCATGTCGTTTTTATCAATCATTTAAAACGGTAAGGAATGTCTGATGGAACAAAATGAAGAACGCATGAATAAGATATTGTCTTTTCAGAAAAATGAGATTACCGAATATCACATCTACATGAAAATAGCCAGCTATGTTCGTCACTCTGAAAATAAGGCCGTTCTGGAAAAGATTGCCAATGATGAATTGCGCCATTATCAATTCTGGCAATCCATTTCGAATAAAGATGTCGGTCCGAACCGTTGGAAATTATGGAAATACTATTTTATCAGCCGGATTTTTGGTTTCACTTTTGGGATCAAACTCATGGAAAACGGGGAAGAAAATGCGCAGAAAACCTATCTTGAACTCCAAAAGTATTATCCCCAGGTTGAAGACATTATTCAGGATGAAAATGAACATGAAGAGTCGTTGATTCAGCTGCTGAATGAAGAGAAATTACAATATACTGGCTCTATCGTTCTGGGATTGAATGATGCACTTGTGGAACTGACAGGCGCTCTGGCCGGTTTTACGTTAGCGCTTCGGAATACCGGTTTAATAGCTCTTACCGGCATGATAACAGGAATTGCGGCTGCTTTGTCTATGGCCGCTTCCGAATATATTTCCAAGAAATCTGAAGATACGCTTAAGCATCCTCTCAAAGCATCGCTCTATACAGGATTTGCGTATTTATTTACAGTGATCATTCTGATTTCTCCCTATCTTTTTTTTAAAAATTATTATTTATGCCTTGGATGTACTCTGATTGCCGCTGTTATGATCATTGCGTTTTTCAATTATTATATCTCGGTGGCGAGGGATATCCCTTTTAAAAAGCGCTTTTTTGGGATGGCCGGACTCAGTCTGGGAGTTTCCATATTTTCGTTTATCATCGGTTATTTGATGCGCTCCATTCTGGGTGTGGATGTTTGATTTGGCAACCATTGAGCAGGTTCTTTTTGAATTAATAATGGACTTGCTCACTCTTCCTGTCGGGTTTGCCTGCCATTTTCTAAAGAAATGATGACCGTCAGTTGATCCGGATCATGCCTAGCCAATCATTTTCGTTTGGCAGGATCAAACGTGCTGAAGATGCCCTCTTTTATTAATATACGGATAGTCAATCCAGGGAACCGGATTCGAATTACAGGGATCAAATCCTCCTGTTTGAATGGAGCTTCGGATTTTAGTCCATATCACCTGAAATCATTTCTTGACAATATTCTTTTTAAAGTGTAATATATTTCATATTCAAACAGCATTAATTCTTATATATCAGCCATTGGCAGGGAGGTTAATATGAAAACAAAATCATATCGCCGGTTCTTGTGTATTGGTATCATTTTATCACATTTATTCATTATTATGTGTGAAAAGAATCCTTCGGAATCTGAAAATGAAGCTCCTGTAATGCCGCCCCAGGAATCAATGATGATCGATTTGTCGGGTTTTTCCGTCGGGGGAGCACAATCATTAAATAAACCGGCTATTCCACAAACCAAAAAACATTTTGGCCTGGCTGTCGGAACGCTGACCCTGGTCAATACTGCGATTGCGCTGCATCTGATCATACCGGCATATATTTTCGGTCGCGCGCTGCTGGAGGATCCCGAGCTGCAATCTGATGGTAAATTCCACTGGACCTATTCAACGAAGTATCAATTGCTTAATTATGAGGCAGATCTGGCCGGATGGGTGGATGTGCCCGGCTCAGAAGTGAATTGGGAGATGATTGTTACGCAATCAAAACGCAAACTCGATCATTACCGGTGGTATTACGGTCATTGTAATATTGGGGCCACGGAAGGCGGATGGACATTCAATGATGTGTCTCAGCCAGATCAGCAGATTCCGGTGGTCCAAATCGATTGGCTGGTTCAAAGTGAGACAGACCGTATGCTTGTTTTCAAGAATGTTTTTGAAGGCAATGAAAATATCGGTGACCAGTTGACCTATCAGATCGACGGGGATTCGGCCCGGGTGCAGTATCTGGATTTTTCTGAAGGAACAACATCTAAAATTGTATGGCACACAGAAACCATTGCCGGATATATCCAGGCACCCAATTATAATGAAGGTGTACCGGGGTGCTGGGATGAGAATCAGCAGGATTTGAACTGATCCCCAATTATGTCAAATTGTATCTTTGATTAAAAATATGGATTGGTTTTTTTCAGCGGAGCATTTTTTCTGATTATTCATCATTTATATATAAAAGGAGCGAATAACTGGTAAGAGGTGCTCCTAATTTTCAGGCATTACGAATGTATGAAATGGGTGAGAATGACTGAATGAAATTCTCCTAATCCATAGAAGCAGAATGTGATCTGTAAAATATTTTTATTAAAGCCGCCTATGATACGCGGCTTTTTTAATGACTTGAATTCACCGCAAGTATTCTCTTTCGATAGTGTTTCATTGATAAAGCGAAAAGCCCAATGAATGAAAAAGGAGAATATTCCATGAAAAAACGAACGGCATGGACGAGAATAGGAGTTTCCATTTTGATGCTTTGTTACAGCCAGGGATTCTCACAGCGACATGACGATTCATTACGTCAATCCAGACATGAAATTGTCCTGCTCAACTTAATCAACGGGCTCTATCTTTCTCAGGAACAATCAGTACAGATCATTGAAAAAATCAAAGAGGCGGAAAGGATTCGAGATGAATTTCAACACAAAATCGAGAAAAAACAAACTGAGTTTTCTGCGGTTTTAACCCAATTAAAGGAAATTCTCTGGAATCAAAAAGAAGTTCCCGATGATCTGAAACATCATATTCATTCGATGGAAAGGGATTTCCATCAACTGCAGGATCAGCAGGGAGAAGCCTTGATTGCCATGGAGAAAGAAGTCCAGGAAATACTGACGCAGAATCAGTGTATTGTGATCGATCAATTCAAACCCTGTCTGATTTCACCGGCCCAGGGAAGGATCGGTCAATCTGTTGATGTTGCCGCTCAGGGAATTGTCCGTATGTTCGAAAGGATTCGACGTATTAAAAAAAGTCAGTATGATAAAATGCAGGATGTATGCATCGATCAGTATTTGAACAGAATTGAGCGTCATATCGGACAGCTTGAAGAAGCGGAAAGAGAGTCTCTGGAAGAAGAAGCCCGGACAGTTATTTCGGAGGTTCGTGAGATGCCCGATGATATATTCTTGATACAAAAACAAAATCTGGCTGAACAACTCATTAAAAAGTCCGAAGAGAACCGTCGTCTTTGTAAAAATGAATTGGGAAAGGTCGGGAAATATCTGCTTGATCCGACGACTCTTCCGATTCTAAAAGCGAGGATTTGAAAATTTAAGAAATAGCAAATGAATATTTTTCAATGATCATCCCTGCGATTTCTATCTAAATTGACAATGGCTTGTATTATTGAAAGCAAAGGTCAATGGATTCATGAAGACTGATTGAAGTGTTTTATCTCATTCCGGAGCAGATCAATTTTATTCCGGTTTATTTTCCGATATACATTTTGTATGACGTCCGCATGAACAGGCTTTTCGTTTTTTGTATCCGGCTCTGTGCAGGGTGATACTCATAAATCCAACTACGATGATGAATGCAGCAAAATTGATGATGAGTTGATTCAGCATTTTACTTTATATTCCATTTTCAGTTTTTTTTATAATTCCAGTAAAATTTTATAATTATATTTAATAAAATCAAGGAATTATGGCATGTCAATCATTATCCAAAATCATCCAGAAATATATTTTCTTCTTCCACTCCCTGACTGTCCAGCATGTTTAACACAGCAGTGTTCATCAGAGGCGGACCGCAGATATAATACTCGCAATCTTCGGGGGCCGGATGATCCTTTAAGTATTGCTCATAAAGTACCTTATGAATAAATCCGGTCGGACCTTTCCAGTGGTCTTCGGTCAAGGGTTCGGACAGAGCCAGATGCCAGGTAAAATTCGAATGCTTTTTTTGCAGCGCATCAAATTCTTCCTGATAAAATACTTCCCGCAGGCTTCTGGCACCATACCAGAAACTGATTTTACGTTTTGAATTCAGCCGCTTCAGCTGATCAAAGATATGCGAGCGCATGGGCGCCATGCCGGCACCGCCGCCGATAAACACCATCTCGGCTTCACTGTCCTGCGCGAAGAATTCACCATAAGGACCGGAAATGATTACATTATCCCCAGGTTTTAAATGAAACAGATAAGAAGACATTTGTCCGGGAGGTGCATTGGGTTTCTCCGGAGGAGGAGAGGCAATCCGGACATTCAGCATGATGATGCCTTTTTCCTCCGGATAATTGGCCATAGAGTAGGCACGCGTCACTTCTTCACTGACTTTGGATACATATTTCCACATGTTTTCCTTGTCCCAATCTTCCCGATATGCTTCATCGATATGAAAATCCCGATAGCAGACCTTATGAGCCGATGCTTCGACTTGAATGTATCCGCCTGCTCTGAAATCAACGGACTCGCCCGGCGGCAGCTCTAAAATTAATTCTTTAATGAATGTAGCGACATTATTATTCGATTTTACGGTACATTCCCATTTACGAACTTCGAAAACTTCAGGCGGCAATTCAAGCTTCAGATTTTCTTTTACAGCAAGCTGACAGGAAAGCCGGTACCCCTCCCGGATTTCTTTTCGGGAAAGGATCGATGTTTCGGTCGGAAGTGCGGCACCGCCACCTTCGATCACCTTGCATTTGCATTGAGCGCACGTTCCGGCGCCACCGCAGGCAGAGGCTAAATAAACCTCCTGATCCGATAAAGTGTTCAGTAATTTATCACCAATACTCACTTGATATGTATGGGCAGGATCATCGTTTATGGTAATGGTCACCTGTCCGCCGGGTATTAATTTTGATTTGGCCAGAAGTATGAGCAGAACGAGGGCCAGTACAATGGCAATGAACATGAGCACACTGATGAGAATAAGAGATAATCCGGACATGAAGATTCCTTTTACAGTTGAATACCAGAAAATAACATAAATGCAATGGCTAAAAGTCCCACAGTAATGAAAGTGATACCCA
>Ga0272442_10001954_pt1 | contig 30447 bp, 27 predicted proteins | sample SSMForm2O_FD_200262 | JGI IMG/M metagenome (GOLD analysis project Ga0272442, IMG submission 200262) | Marine sediment archaeal communities from Little Sippewissett salt marsh, Falmouth, MA, United States - SSM-Form-2O | ecosystem: Environmental > Aquatic > Marine > Wetlands > Sediment ...
CGCGCGTGCGGCCAGTACGTGTTCTGGAAAAACCCTGACAGGGCAAAGGGATACGCGAGCGAGTATTTGAGGCAGAATCGACAGAAAGCCTCGGCAAAGGCAAATCCTTCTACCTAGGCGTTTTCCAGGGTTCATAAAAGTCACACCATTTACACTCCCACTGTAACAAATGTTTAAAAATCCAGGCGATGGGCGCATTTCTGCCCATATGGACGCCTCCCGAGGCATATGGAAAGTCGTTTTTATCCGATGGACGGCCTGCCAGGCCCGATGAAGTCTGAAAACGAGCATATGGAAGGCTCCGCCACCTGGATGAAAACGCTCGCACCCCCATATGGAAGGACCCGGTATACATATGAACGCCCCGATCCGGCATATGGAGGATGATGCGGTCTGTATGCACGTAATGCAGACATGGATCCATATCTTACCTGTTTAAACAGCGATTGTAGCAGGCTTTCTGCTCTTGCAGACGATTTCTGCTCTTGCAGACGATTTCTGCTCTTGCAGGCGTATTCTGCCTTTGTGTATCATGATTTGATTCGCATCATGAAACGTTATGTTAACTCAATAAGTGAAGAGGGCCTTTGTGGTTCTCATGCTCAACTGACTGGATTTTCTCATGATTACTGAATTGTTTCTAATAAATGAATTGCATCAACCCGGGCCTTTTCGCCGTTGGATAATTCCGTTCAGGCGTATGACCGGCGGCTTCCCGTGAATGACCGTCGGGCCCTGCGGTTTTCCCGGTTTTCGATAACCCCGGCTATTTCAAACAGTTACAGTATTAATCATTTTCCTAGCACGGTGCTTGCGAAGACAGTTATCATGGACACAGAAAAGGGGGTTCCCATGAACAAAACACACTCTCCAGCCGTAATCATATTTATATCCGCCTGCCTGCTTTTTCTGACTGCGTGCGAGCAGGGTTCTGACCAGGAAAACAACTCTGAGCCGGATGCAGGTGAAAATGACGCCGCTGCAGGAAAACAGGAGGCGGATTCGGGATCAGACAAGGAAGAAATACCACCGTTATTTAGATGGATTTCAGCCTATTCTAGTCGTAAAATGTCTAGGAGCCTATCACCACTAGATAGAAGGCTTGAAGGAATTACCTTATCACTATCAAATCCAAACTTCTTGCACACCGAGACTATGCTTGAGGGGAAGGGGGGGCCTGCAAATGGTGATATGTAGATATTTTCCACTAAGGTATTAACATCCACTAAAACACTGATTCCCTCCGGCTCGGTGTCATCGTTTGGTTGGTGGCCCAAATCCGGAAATGTATAAGCACGCACTTCATTTTCGGTCGCATATGATTTTCTCTTTATGAATGCTATTATTTTGCCATCTATGATGCATTCTTGGGGATCCAAGTCTTTATCGAAGAAATCTAAATATCTAACCTTGTTGATTCGTATTTTAGTATCTAAATCTTGTACCCCAAGGGAATCTTTCAGTCTCTTCACAGTCGATTTTATCGCAATGCCCTTGCCGGCATCAGAATAAATCTTCCACATTGATTCTGATTCTACAGAGCCTTTGTGCCAGCAGCTAACGCCTATCCTTTCAATTATATGCTTAAAGATGTTTTTAGGCGCCACCTTAATTCGTTCCAATTTCTCGTTAGCCTCGGCAACCAATTCGTTAGATTTGTCGTCCCTTTCCACAATTTTCAGTGCTTCTTCGGTTTGTTTCGTCGAAGGACCCAGGCTGCTTTGAAAAATATCTTTCCATTGTTTCAGAATTACCTCGGGCAGTAAGCCCTCAAAAGGATCATTCTCCATTAAATTTTTCAGCGGTGTGAAATATAATGACTTTTCGGATAGTAGGAATATTAATTTGTCTAATGATAAGTATCGCCAAAGGATGTCCCCATCGTTTAATTCTTTTGATACTAGCACTTGGCCCATTGTGTACTCCTTGGGTAGCAGGATTATTTTAAATACTATTTTACCTTAGCCTATAATTCCAGCGTGAGCCCAGCAACCAAGATTATTACTTAATAAAACCTGATATGTAGACCATCCAAAATTGGACGGGTGCTTTTGGGAACCGTGAGAAATCTCACGGCCTAATCAGTGACAAAAAAGTATTTTCTGCTAATAAATTTATTATGCACAATAACTATATTTTCTTTCTTAATATTCGAGATATCAATGTGACCCTGCCACACGAGGTAGTGCCTGGTTACACACTCACCAAGGCGAATGCCTCGCAAAATAAAGAAATAAGTAGCAGGCTTAAGCTTATTGCCCCTCGTCCCGAGGGGCAGGATCTACCGCACGAGGAAGAGCGGATAAAAAGGCAAGGAGCGGGATTTCGATATAAGCGGCTTAGTGAAGATGAATTAACCTACTACATTGTACTAATGGGCAAAGGAGAGGATCGCGGATTATTTTGTAAAGCGGCCATGTTGGCCACTCCTGAGTGGATTGAGGGTTTTATTGCATCCACCCATAGACCAGGAGCGGGCAGGTCATATGCATACTCTAGATTGATAGTCCATAATTACCTTTCGCGACTTGATATTAATCGAGGGCTATTTCTAACGCTTAATGAAGTGGATATAGCAGACGTGCGCACCCAATATAATAAAATAAAAGTACACGATCATGCCTTGTTGGACATTAAATCTTTAATTTCCCAATATACAGAATTACTAGGATATGATCACGCGTCTCACCTGCGATTGTTGGGATATTTTTCTATTATTGAGAATATGATAACACACGCTCCGGAACCAAAAGATCCATATGATTCTATTGGGCGACAAATAAGAAGCAAGATTGCCTTATTAAATAACAGATTTTCAGAGCAAATTGACTACCAACATTATTTTGGCAGTGAAGCCAATCCCAAAACAATTTGGAAAAGACTTTATGAATATAGGAGTAGTATTGCGCATGGTTCCGAGGCAAATTTTAACGGCAACCTAAAATTATTAAAAAACAGAACCAACGCACGCGAATTTGTTATCAGTGTAGTAAAACAACTTCTGCGACACGCACTGGATGAGCCAGAATTGATAAGGGATATTAAGCAGTGTTAGTATAGTACACAGCAATCCTATTCCTGCATATGGGGGGCAATATGCGAACAAGCAGATTGGGCATTATCGGATTCTGTTTCCTTGTGTTCACCACATGGCAGGCTGGATGCGAGGGCACACAACCAACTACGAGCACAAAAGGCGAAGAGGGAGCATCGGGCGACAAGGGCGAATATTTACCTGTTTAAACAGCGATTGTAGCATGATTTCTGCTCTTGCAGGCGTTATGCTACCGCCTACGGGTTCTTTGCCCAGCTGATGTCCAGATCAGGTTCGAGGCGCTCGACTTCGAACAGCGTGGCAACGAACTCCTCGTTTTCGCCCGCGCGGTTTGGGTTGTGAAACTCCCAGACTGTTTCGCCCTCCGGCGTAATCTCGAACGCGCGGCCGGGGTCTGATTCCGTGATAAGCGTATTGCCATTTTCAAGCCTCTGCACCGTGCCGCAGGTCTCGGTAAAGAAGCTGTGTTCTTCGCTGTCTTCGTAGGACCAGAGCACGCCCATGGTTGCGGGGTCGAACTCGAGAATCTGCGATCGGCCCTTTTTGCCCAGGTTGTCGAATACGATCATGTTTCCGTTTTCGAGTATCTGCGCGTCGTGCTGCCTGCGGTACGGGCCGGTCTGGGCCCAGACGATTTTTTCCATGTCCAGGTCCATCACGGCGACAGTGTCCGTGTACCTGAGGCAGATGAGGAGGCGACCGTCAGTAAAATCGGGCATGGTGTCCCTGATGCCGCCGTCGAGAAGTTTAATGGTATTCGTATGGAACGGGTCGGCCTCGTCCTGGTACCGGCGCATTCTTATTCTGGTAATGTGACTGTATTCATCGGATTTTTTAAAAGCCCTGTGGATGCTCGCACGTCGTTTTTCCTTTCCGTTCTTATCAAGCACGACAACGAAATCCTCGAGCATGGGTTTTTGTTCTTCCGAGTAGGGGTTTTTAGTAAGCCTGCGGGCGGGGGCGTAGATGTCGCCGTTTTTATCAACGAAAAGATCATGATGAGCCCTGCACCCGCTCTTCCATAGCAGGTTTGAGTCGGCGTCGAGCCTGACTATGCCGAGTCCTTCGTAGATGGCGAGCAGGTGACCGTTTTCAAGCAGATGCACGCGCCTGAAAAAGCGCGTGTTTTTATTGTTTCCAAGAGGATAAAGAGGCCAGACGTCAAAGAAGTTATTGGACCACGTGTGCACGACGCGGCCGTCCATGTCCATGAGAACGGCTTCGGCCGCATGCCCGGAACAGTAAAGGTTCAGCCCCTCGTAGGCACGGTCAGCGTCATGTACCGACACCCCGCTTTTATCGCCTGCGGGCACCGAGCCCGTGGCGTATCCCAGGGCTTCAAGCTTTTCCTTTAGATCCTGCCGTACCTGCCGCATTTCCACCGGCGACAGCCTTTTTCCGCCGTCCGTATGGCGATATCTGCCCTGCCTGACTTTGTGGCCGCTGAAGAACGCGCGAATGGCGGCTGGGTCAGGCTCGAAAGCGCAGGCTCGAAGGGCAAGGAAGAAAAAGAAAACGGAAAGCACAGAGGGAACGAGAAGCAGGAGGGTCTTTCGTGAATTTGAAGTCATCAAATCCCCAGCAGTGTGATGGCGCCTCCGCTGAGCGCGATCACGAAACCAGAGGCAGCGTGGACGTACCTGTTGAGCCATTCAGACGAAATCATGCGAAAGCCCGAGTACAGAAAAAGGGCCATGAGCGTCATGGTGGAAACAGTAACGACTGCGAAGACGGCGGAAACTGCGAGCACGCCGTAAAAGGACTCTTTTGCAGCCGGGTACATGAGCAGGGGAATGAGAGGCTCGCACGGGCCGAGAACGAATATGATGAAGAGCGTCCATACCGTGATCGATTTTTTTTCGCCTGAGGTATCGTGAAGGTGCGCGTGTGCGCTGTCCAGGTGGGAATGGTCGTGTTCGTGCATAATGCCGTCATGGCTGTGCATATGGGCGTGTGTTTTTGATCGCAGGCCCCGGCGTATGCCCCAGATTCCGTATGCCAGTCCGAAGCCGATGAGGAGCCAGCTTGCAAGATTTCCCCTGAAAGCCTCTAAGCTTTCGAGCCTGCCCACCGCGATCCCGATGGCGATGCCGGCAAGGCCGATGAACACGCTCGAAAGCACGTGCCCGAGCCCGCACAGGGCCGTGATTACGGCCAGTTTTTTCAGGCTCCAGCCTCTGGCCCTTCCTATCATGACAAAGGGTACGTAATGGTCGGGACCGATAATCGTGTGAATCAGGCCCGTGCCCGCGGCCGCAATGCATAATATGAAAAGCCCTGAATCCATTTTCTAAGAGCTTTATATACTGTTTTTGTTCAAATCGCGAGCCGCGGCATTTATCATGTCCGCAGGGGTACATGAATTTTATTTACTGACAGTCACGTAGATAGACATTTGAGGGCGTTTGAGTGCACGGGATATCAAACCCATCCACTATGCCGTACTGAATGGTAGAAAAAGCTATTCTTTTCCCATCTCCGCTCATGTCATATTCAATAAAGTCAATCATGTCGGTTTCGTCCGATACATAATCCATGATAACGCCCGGTGTGCCGTCCTCGGCAGAGTTCACCATGTAAACATCTTCCGTATTACGGTCATAAACGTAGCAGTTTTCTATCCATTCTTCACCGATTCCATCCGGTCTGTTGCTTTGATTCTCCACAAAACCCGCTCTGCTGCTGCTGAACACAATGTATTGTTTGTCAGTGCTTACTCTGGCGTATCCACCAGGACCCCCGTATGGCTCATCATCATTCAAGTCCCTGTCAATGAATATATCAAAGATATCTGACCCGGCCTCCGTAATTAAAAGAGATAGATCGCTGGCATCCGGATGGTAATGCTCTTTGCCCTGTCCCGGGTCGAATATTACGTGACGTCCGTCTGGCGAAAGCCATACAGGATTCGAGGGTGAATTGCTGAATCCGTCAGGGGCTATTGAAATGAGAGTATTCATTTTTGTGTCACGGTCATATAAAAATACATCATTTTGAAAAAATCCAGTTTCGTCCGGATCTTCGTCGTCTTCAGTAAGTCTTGCCCCGTGCACGAAAAGAACATATCTTCCATCATCACTTATCATGGTTGTATCGTTAATTGCATGCGTATGATGCTCCTGGCCGCTGTTGGCCATCGTGATTCTCTCCGTTGTCTGCTCTGCAATATGCCTGACGAATAAATCGCTTTTTCCGTTTGTGTCATCTGCGACCAGGTTTGTAGCAAATGAACTGAATACGACATGCATGCCTGTGGCCGAAATGACGGGTTGTGAGCAACCAGCATTGGCTGCTTCATTGTCGTTTGACAGGGAAACCAGTGTTGTTGTCTTTTCCTTTCTGTCTCTGAGATAAATCTGGTTGAGATATGGATTAGCTGCATCTTCAGAAAAGTTCGTCGCCGATGAACTGAATACGACATACCTGCCGTCAGCACTGATGTCCACAGACTGTGATGATGCGTTGCCAATCTCTTGTGAGCTGGACACGGAGATAATTTCCATTTCCATAGTGTCGAGGTCTACTGCATAGATATCGTCATATTCATTAGTATCATCCGGCAGCGCGTACAACTCACCGGGATATTGCGATTCCTTGTGAAACACCTGAAATGCCACCAGGCTGCCGTCCCTGCTGATTGAAACCACCCTGGAAGTTGAACTGAATGCAGTGCCGTCATATTTCGTCAGCAGTATACGCCTGCAGCCGTCAGCTTTGTTTGGTGGGGGAAATTCAACATTATCGCATTTGTCTGTGCCGGCACCGGCATCGTTGCCAGCATCATGTAAAGAGCTGTCCTGGTTTCCCGCATCAGACGCAATTGCATCCGTTCCTGCGTCATCTGAACTGGGAGTATTGTCACTGCTGGAATTGCAGCAGTTCAGAATCAAAAAGAATGACAGTGATATTCTGAGATTGTTCATAAGATGATCCGATTTTTACAGTTTGATATTTTACGTTGAGTGCGATTCTGGCGGCAAAATCAGAATCGCACCGCTGTAATGTTTAGTAGGGTTCTTCATCCTTCCTTATTGATTGTCCGTCTGATTCAAGTTCGTTATCCTCTGACTTGTACACTACGCTTTGCCCCTTAAGCTTCAAGGATTTATCTACTGCGATATTTATCAGCTCTTCAGCCTCCTCGTTCAGAGTTCCGGCATGTTCAGGGTTTCTGTACGTATATCTACATCCAAGGCCGGGAGACCGCTGATAAGTGGCAATTGAAGACGCTTCTACGTACCCGCATTTAACGCTCTTGAGAGGCAGATTCATAGCAAGCTTACTGTCTCTCTTCCTGTTGATGTCTGAATCCGACATAATGTTTACAGCCTTATCCGCCTCTCCTTTAATATTCCTCCAGCCTTTTATATATGCCACCATACGGCCGGTTGCATCGAGTCGCACGGTCAATGACGGTCCCATAATGGGTATGTCATAATATCTGCGCCCGAAGTTTACAGTATATGCAGACTTGAATTTTGTCGTAAGTTCGCCTGTTTGTTCGTTTTCGTAATAAACGGGAGCAAGCTTTCCTTCTTCCTTGAACCAGCCTGCATGATATGTCGATTGTACGGACCTTACATCAAGCGATTCGTTTTCGGCCATGGTCAGTAATCCTTCACTGGCTATCTGATCAAGCGCCAGGTTTACGGCTTCTTCGTCATTTTTAATTTCCGTAAAACCTACTTTGTAATCATGATCCTTTACCGCAACTGAGCCGGTTCCCCGTGCGGCATACGCCATGCCGTTCTTAAGTTTCAATGAAAAGATCTCTCCCATATCCATAATTCCGGAGGCTAAAGTACTATTCACCAGGATTTTTTTAGACACAGATTTCAGAATATTAATTACATCATGGTCAGTGTAATCGGAAAAAACAATCCCGGGAACTTGGTAATCGTCTAGTTCATAGCTACGTCCCCTTCTGGGAATTGTGCTTCCACCTGCCAGTTGCCTGCTTCTAGCGGAATCAAGCTTGTAATACTCGCTGTTGATTTCATCCCGCACCTCTGGCTCGGGATAGGCATTTTCCATAGAAACAGCATCCTCTGATTCATCGCTAAGGCTTTTGGCTGCAACTTCCGTATGCAGTGTATATTCGTCCATTTCGTTGCTGCACCCATAGCTGACAATGATTGTTATTGCCAAAGCTAAATTTTTCATTTTTGTTTTAATTAGCATTTTATCACCTATATCTCCTCTCCGGAAACCTTCCATGTGGTTGTGTAGTAGAATGGAGTAAACAGTCCAAGATCAGGCATGGTCGATGTCCATGTGTCGTTATTTAAATATGACCCCTCACATCCCTTTGTCGGACAAATAATGACCCATATCCAGAACCATCCGATATTTATCTGTTGCCACGTACAGCAATCCATAGGAGATATTGAAATTGCCGATGGTTGAGCTTTAGCTGGATTATCGGAACTGTAATATGTATGTATATCAAAATAAGCGTCCTTTACGGTACCTCCAGCTTTCAGGTCAACCGCAAATTGATCCAAATGAGGTTCAGTACCTGTAGTAATCGTATGGTAATGCCCCAGTACCATATGAATTCGATCCCATGAATCCCACCATGCATATACACCGTTGGAAATTGGTACGACCTCGTTATTATCAAGCAATTTTGCTCCCTGTACTGCATTGCAGCCATGAGCAATAACCCACTCCGTTTCAGGTCCAAGCATGCCCGAATGCTCATTATATGCCTGATTAAGAGTATTCTCAGTCCTCCATAACCCTGATATAAAATCCTGCCCAACAAGCACAGATGTAAGACCATTGTAAGCATAGAAAACAGCCCGCTGGTTTGTTTCTGATGCATTCATTATTGGACTTGCATAATGGTACTCATATGGCATAGAAGATGTACCCCATTCTCGGTAATCGTCAGTGGACTCATGACAATATGCAAAACCACTGACGTCACGCCAGTAGCCAAATTCATGCTCCAATATTATATGGGGCTTGATCTGAGTATTGTGACCAAAGAAAAAAACCATGTCAGCGTCTTCCCAGCCATCACTGATGTTAACCATGCTGTCTACTGTCACTTCGGAATTTTTTCTTCTAACGGAATTTTCGTGGGCGCATTGATCTCCGCTGCAATTGGAGTACATCAGGTTCCAGAAAGTTTTATATGGATCCTGTTCGTCGAACAGTAAACCTATTGCTTGCTTCCATTCTCTGTATTCTTCCTCGCAGCTATCCCAGAACTCTTGGTATTGCTCAATACTGTAAACCATTATTTCATGTTCTGTATTGTTTCCTGCAGACATTGCACTATTAGCAACAATAAACACAGCTGCAAAATAGACGCAGCTTTGGATTTTGTAATTCATATTTTTCATTTACTGCTCCTTTCGTTTGAGTGCTATATTCTTTAACTAAACCCGAGCAAAGAGCCTATGGTGGTTTCACTTCTTTCCTTAAAATGCAGCTGTTCATGTTAATCTTCCTCCCCTAGGTAAGATGCCGTGCGACTTATTTTCCACACGGCGATTTCAACATTGACTTAAATGTCAGTGCAGTTGTGGTCTCAGAACTTCATATTTTATATATAGTGTCAATGTGGCAAATTCCTTTAAATACTCATATACTGTAATATTTAACTAATGCCTTAACGATCCATATGCTGCCAGTCGCTATATATTTGATATAAAAGAGAGATATGCTTTACAGGGGAAAGGAAGAAAAATTCTCATGATACCAGTGTCAGTCAACGTACCGGACGCCTGCCAAATATCGTAGTACGAATTTCAATAAAATCTGTCCTCTGGCAGCGAGCCTGATGAATTCAAGGAACATCTGAAATCCGGATGGGGGTTGCATCTCCAAAAACAACGGGGAGAAGCTGAGGGGCATGCATCGAGCTGCGGCATGCATCATGCCGCGGCATTTTTTATAACGGAAGTTTTCCCACAATTACCTGAGCCGGCCTTATGAGTTTTTCTCCAGACACATAAGCCGGGCGGATGACGCTGACGACTTTACCGTTCAAACCTTTGTCTTCGACCGGCATCGTGGAAATCGCCTCGTGAAGGGCGGGGTCGAATTCTTCGCCCATGGGCTCGATGCGCGTGATGCCGATTTCGCCGAGAGCTTTGAGCAGCTGCTGCCTTAAGAGCTCCATGCCGGTTACGAGCGTTTTCACATCCGACTGAGTCCCGGTTTCGAGTGAGCGGTCGAGGCTGTCGATTGATTCAAGCAGCATGGGAAACATGGATTTGATCCGGTTCTCAACCTGTTTTTCCAGGTCTTTTTCCAGGCGTTTCTTAAAATTCTCGAATTCCTGTTCCGTGCTTTCGAGCTTTTCCAGAAGCTGGCGTATGATTGCGTCCCTGTCCTTGCCTTCCGGTACCGGCTCCTGTTCCTTTTCATTGCTATCATTCTCAACCCCGTCGGCATCTTCGACGCCGTCGGCATCCTCTACACCGTCCGCCCAGTGGCGCCTGTCATTTACCGTAAAGGCGCCGGAATCATCTTCTTCCAGGGGCGCCGAATCCTGCTGCGGTGGGGTTTTAACCGGGATTTTCCTGCCTTGGTCCTTCATCTGTCACGCTCCTGCCTCATAGATAGGGCTTGAGTTCATTCAACAGTTTCTTTGCCTTGCGAGGGAGTTTTTCAGGCACGTCCAGGAGGATCTGTATGTAAAGATCGCCCCGCCTGCCGTCATCCACGTTCGGAACCCCGCGTTCGGGTATTTTTATTATGTCGCCGGGCTGTGATCCCGCCGGGACGCTGATGTCCACGGATCCGTCAATGGTTTCTACGGTTGTGCTGCCTCCGAGGGCGGCCTCTGCGAAATTAACGTGCAGCTTTCCAAGAAGGTGATCACCCTTTCTCTCGTACTCGGAATGGGGATTGATCATGAAAAAGACGTAAAGATCACCGGGCACGGCGGGTTCCGGCGGCCGTTCGCCCTGGCCCTGAAGCCTGAGACGCATTCCCGTGTCAACGCCCGCGGGCACCTTGACCTTGAGCTTGCGTTCCAGGGGGACCTTTCCACAGCCCCCGCATTCGCTGCACGCGGACCTGATCACGCTTCCGCGTCCGCGGCAGTCGGGGCACGCAGTGGCCATTGTAAAAAACCCCTGGCTCTGAACCACCTGTCCCTGTCCACCGCATGTTTCGCAGGGCTCGGGGCTCGTGCCCTTTTCAGCCCCTGTGCCTCCGCACTCGCCGCATTCGGCGTCTTCTTCGATGGTGATTTCCTTTTCAACCCCGCTCAGAACTTCCTCGAGGCTGAGTTCCATGTCGTAACGGTAGTCGGCTCCCTGCGGCATGCGGCGCCTTCTGCGTCCGCCTCGCCTTCCGAAAAAGTCTCCCATGCCGAATATGTCGCCGAATATGTCACCGAAGTTCGAAAAGATGTCTTCTATCGAGCTGAACCCGGGGCTGAATCCGCCGCCCTGAAGGCCCGCGTGTCCGTAGCGATCGTATATGGAGCGTTTTTCCTGGTTCGAAAGGACCTCGTAGGCCTCGGCCGCTTCCTTGAACCTGGACTCTGCGTCCGCGTCGTCCGGACAGCGGTCGGGATGGCATTCGAGCGCAATTCTGCGGTATGATTTTTTGATTGTCGTGACATCGGCGTCGCGTTCGACGCCGAGCACTTCATAGTAACAGCGTTTTTCCATTCAAACACAAGCTCCAGCAAGACAAAGTATTAGTAAATACGTATAAAGTCGAGTCAAGTATGCGCCTTAGTGCCGCAGCTTTAAGAGATTACCATCTGACGAAGATTTCGGTGACAATGAGGTCCGAATCCATTTCTACAACTCCTATGCCCGTCTCCTCCACATCCGGGTCGAGTATATTGGCCCTGTGCGCGGGAGAAGACATGAAGTTGCCGTGAACCCTCCTCGTCATGGAGCTTCTGCCGACGTTTTCGGATGACACGGACGGGCTCAGACCCCGGGCGTGCAGCCGGTCTGCCAGGGCGCCGGTGTTTTCGGAAACATGGCCCACGAACTCGTTTTCGGCCATGTCCATGCAGTGGGAAAGCGCGATTTCGTCAAGCTGTTTATTTCTTTTCAGAGCTTCAAGTCCCAGGCTCATGCGCGACTCGTTGATTAGCTCGAAAAGCACTGAGGCGGCAACTGAAGCGTCTTCTTCGTCCTCCGGGGCAGGAGTCAGACGCTCTGTTTCAGGCGCGGGCACGGCGATACCCACATACAGGGGAGCAAGAAATGCAATAAGGGGTTCCTTGTTACGAAAGGTGACGAGTTCGAGGTCGTAAACCCCGGGATTTTCCTTGAGCCTGATTTCTGCGGAAAAGGTCTTTCTCCTGATTCGTGGGGAGACCCTGGCAGTGGTGCCGTCGGGATGCCCGATGATTACCTCTATTTTTCTGTCGCTGGAAAGCATGCTGCCGGAAAGTGCTATGGTGCTGCCGGGTTCCGGAGACGAAGGTACAGGCTCGAACAGAACCGGACGGAATACTTTTACAAAACTTATGGATGCAGTATCCTCACTTGAAGCCATGCCGATGCCGCATCGGAAGGGACCCGGGATGTGCTTTTCGGACGCCGCGCGTTCTGCCAGTATATCAGCCGCCTTTTTTACGCGTTCCTCGTCAACGGGAGAGAATGATATGGCCGCGGGCGCCATTATGAAGTCCACGGCGCCGTGGCGACGCAGGGAGTTAAGAAGGCGTGAGGGATCCACGGTGTCGGAATCCTTTTTGTCCAGAAGGTACAGTGCGTGTTCGCGGGCTGCCGCAGAGAGTTTCTGCGTAAAGGGGCAGGGGGCTGCGTCCTGGGCCTTAAGTCTCTGAGTTATGATGGCGGCGGCGGTTTCTTCGAAGCCGGAAAGAGAGGCCGGTTCTTCTGCTCCTCCGTAGGCTTCAGCCCAGTTGCGCGACGACGCGGATCCGGCCGTACCGGAGACCTCGCTTACGGGCGGCAGAGCTGGGGTAGTGCAGGAAGCGGCGCTTATGGCGGCCCAGACTATGGCCGCAATTATCAGGATTCCGGCACGCACCCTATGCGTTAAGCTCCCTGCCCATACAGCATTTCTTGTACTTCTTGCCCGAGCCGCAGGGGCATGGCTCGTTGCGGCCTACCTTGGGGTGATCGCGCCTGACAGTGCGTTTCTGAACGGTTTCTCCCTTTCCCTCCACTGTACGGCGCTTTTTGCGCGGTCGCCTTCTGCTTATGTCCGTTCCCTTTTCGAGCTGTACCTGGAAAGTTCTCTGAAGGACGTTCCGCTGTATGGAGTCGACCATCTCGACGAACATCCCGTATCCCTCTTTCTTGTACTCTTTCTTGGGGTCCTTGTTGCCGTAGGCTCTGAGCCGTATCCCGTCTCGCAGCGAGTCCATGTTCTGCAGGTGATCTATCCACTGTTTGTCTATCTCCCTAAGATAGAAATCCCTGAAGGCCCACAGCAGGAGTTCTGAAGGAATGTCTTTTTCTCTCTGGAGATGGAGCGCTTCGATCTGTTCATAAAGCTGACGGTGAATTTCTTCCGGTTTTTTCAGGGACTCGAGGTCGCCGGTTTCAATATTGAAGATGCGTTTGATCTCGGCAGACAGGCCGTTGAAGTCCCATTCCGAGACAGAACGGTTTTCCGGGCAGAATTCATCCACAAGCTGGCCCGCGAGCTGATCGCACAGGTCCAGGAGGCGCTCCCTCTGCTGCACCAGGGATTTGGGTACTTCTTCCAGTATGGTCTCGAGTACGAGGGCGGGTTCACGGGCGAGCTTTTCAAGTGGGACCCTTATCCCGTAGTAACGGTAGATCTCGTGCTCGAGTTCTACCGCCCGGACACCGGTGAGGTCGTTTATCTCGACATCTTCCAGGTACACGGATTCGTCCTCGTCGTCTTCCCCGGAGCCGGAAGCGGCTTCTTCCCTGCCGGGAGATTCGCCGAATACCCTGACCATGGTTTCAACCGTGTTTTTTATGTGCTCGCGGTAGCGGTCGAGATCCTCCTGTGGAAGCTCCCGCGTCTGCGGCGCCGAGCTTTCGGCTCTGTCACCGTCATCGTCCACTGCCACGTCCTGTTCAATTTCGTACCTGCCGTCGAGCACCTGCCTGCGAAGGGCGTAGATGGTTTTGCGCTGCTGGTTCATGACGTCGTCGTATTCGAGCAGGTGCTTCCTGCGGTCGAAGTTCATGTGCTCGACCTTCTGCTGCGCACGCTCGATGGACTTGGTAACCATCCGGTGCTCGATGGGAACGCCCTCTTCCATCCCCAGACGGTCCATTATCCCGGTGAGTCTCTCGGCGCCGAAGATGCGCAAGAGATCATCCTCCAGGGAAAGGAAGAACCTGGACGAGCCGGGGTCTCCCTGGCGGCCGGCTCTTCCGCGAAGCTGATTGTCAATCCTGCGGCTTTCGTGTCTTTCGGTTCCGAGTATGTGAAGGCCCCCGGCTTCGACAACCTCGCGACGCTCTTTGTAACACTGCTTTTTAAGCTCCTCCAGGGTTTTCCTGAACTCCACGGGATCCTCCTCAGGATCAACCTTTGATTTTGCCAGCATCTCGCTGTTACCGCCCAGGATTATGTCCGTGCCGCGGCCGGCCATGTTGGTGGAGACGGTTACCGCGCTCTTTCTTCCGGCCTGGGCCACCACGCCGGCCTCGGCGCCGTGGTGCTTTGCGTTCAGAACGTTATGCGCAATGCCCTTGCGCTTGAGTGTCCTGGATATGGCCTCGGATTTTTCAACGCTTACGGTTCCCACGAGCACGGGCTGGCCACTCGCCCTGCAGGAGAGGATTTCGTTCACGATGGCCGTGAATTTCTCCCTTTCGGTCTTGTAGATGACGTCCTGCTGATCGTCTCTTACGCAGGGCCAGTTCGTGGGGATGACGATGACGTTGATTTTGTATGTCTTGTGAAATTCCTCGGCCTCTGTGTCCGCAGTTCCCGTCATGCCCGCGAGCTTGTTGTAAAGGCGGAAGAGGTTCTGAAAGGAGATGGTGGCCAGCGTCCTGTTTTCTTCCTCCACCTGCACGTGTTCCTTGGCCTCGACGGCCTGGTGAAGACCGTCCGACCATCTTCTTCCCGGCATCAGCCTGCCGGTGAACTCGTCTATTATGACGACCTTGTTGTCCTCGGTCACCATGTAGCTCACGTCGCGCTTGTAGAGATAGTGGGCCTTCAGAGCCTGGTTGACGTGATGCAGGAAATCTATGTTGGAGGGATCGTACAGGTTGCTGATCCCGAGAAGCTTTTCGACCTTGTCCACGCCCTCCTCGGTAAGCGTTACGCTGTGCCCCTTCTCGTCGACCACGAAGTGCGTCTCCTTTACCAGGGAGGGGATTATGCTGTTTACATTGTTGTAAAGCTCGGAAGAATCCTCGGACGCCCCGGAGATGATGAGGGGGGTTCTGGATTCGTCGATAAGGATGGAGTCGACCTCGTCGACGATGGCGAAGTTCAGCCCTTTCTGCGCATAATCATAAATGCTGTACTTCATGTTGTCGCGGAGGTAGTCGAAGCCGAATTCATTGTTCTGGCCATAGGTAATATCCGCCATGTAGGCCTTTTTCTTTTCCGCCGTACCCTGTCCGTGCAGCGTGACGCCCACGCTCATGTCGAGAAAGTTGTAGATATTCCCCATCCACTGAGCATCACGTTCGGCAAGGTAATCGTTCACCGTGACCACGTGAACGCCCTTTGATTCGAGCGCGTTGAGGTAAACGGGTGCAACGGCCACGAGCGTCTTGCCCTCGCCCGTTTTCATTTCGGCTATGTTTCCCTCGTGCAGTACAATGCCGCCTATCATCTGGACGTCGAACGGCCGCATGCCGAGAGACCTGATCGCTCCCTCGCGGGCCACGGCAAAGGCGTCAATCAGGAGATCATCCAGGCTGGCACCGTTGTCCAGCTTTTCCCTGAAAAGCGCGGTCTGCGCCTTGAGCTTTGCGTTCGACATGCGCTGATAGCGGCCCTCGGCCTCGCCTATGGCGTTGACCATGGGTCTTATGCGCTTCATTGTTCTTTCGTGGCTGGTGCCTACAATTTTTTTCAATACTTTCAGCATCTGAACCCGCCTGCTGCTTCAGGCTGCATCTTCATGCAAAGCTAACGCTTAAGTCGCCCGAGGGCAAGTTTGGGTGACATATGCGCGGATATGGGGCATATTCTGTTTAAGGCGCAAGTCATAATTCCGGGTGGGAGGATGTATCCATGATGCCAGCAAGACTTTTTACAACCATAATTATCCTCGCTTTAATGTCAGGCTGCAGCCTGATCACGGGTTTTGACCGGGATAAAATTCACGATGAAGACGCCGGGAAGGACAACGGCAAAACGGCTGCAGATACTGACGGGGACGGTATTCCCGACGATGTCGAGGGGGACGGGGATACGGACGGCGACGGTACTCCTGACCGGGAAGACACTGATTCCGACGGGGACGGGATTCCGGACAGTGTGGAAGCGGGAGACGATCCTCAAAATCCCAGGGACACGGATGGAGACGGGAAGCCCGATTACATTGATGAGGATTCTGACAACGACGGCATCCTGGACAAAGACGAAGGAACAGGCGATCAGGATGGAGACGGTATTCCTGATTATCTGGATGACAATGATGATGAAGATGCAGGCACTGATACAGACACAGATACTGACAGTGATGCTGATGCCGACGCGGATGCCGACGCTGACGTAGATGCGGATGCCGATGCTGACGCCGATGCCGACGCAGATGCCGACGCTGACGCCGACGCCGACGCAGATGCCGACGCAGATGCTGACGCAGATGCCGACGCTGACGCCGACGCCGACGCTGATGCCGACGCTGATGCTGACGCTGATGCCGATGCGGATGCCGACGCTGACGCTGATGCCGATGCCGACGCTGACGCTGATGCCGATGCCGACGCTGATGCCGACGCCGATGCCGACGCCGATGCTGACGCGGATGCGGATGCGGATGCGGATGCGGATGCTGACGCCGATGCAGATGCAGATGCAGATGCCGACGCGGATGCTGACGCCGATGCAGATGCAGACGCCGATGCCGGCTACGATGCTGCAGTTGATGCTGGTCCCTCAGACGGCGGCGATGCAGACGGAAGCTTTGAATGGCATACGTTCCACGGCGTAGCGAGCGTGGATCAGGTTGAAGCCATTGCAATTGATTACGAAAACAATGTTTACATAACGGGCAACAGCGACAATACATGGCAGGGGCCGGGAGATACTGATCCAATCAACCCGCATACGGCCAATAACGATATCTTCGTTCTTAAACTGGACTCCGGCGGAAACTATTTATGGCACACTTTTCACGGGTCATCCGATCAGGACTATGCATACGACATAGACGTTCATGGAGGAGGCGTATACCTGACAGGTTCCGCAGCAGCCACATGGGGAGCACCTCTGAATCCCTACAACAGCGGCACCGATATCATGGTCATGAAGCTGAGAAAGGACGGAACTCTTGCATGGAACACGTTCCTGGGCTCCAGCGGTAATGAACAGGGCAATGGAATAGCAGGTTCGGCGGATAATGTACTTGTAACAGGTACATGCAGTGCTACCTGGGGGGCACCCGTAAACGCCTACAACAACGGCCCGGACATATGCGTAATTAAGCTCGATAAATACGGTTCACTGATCTGGAATACTTTCCACGGCTCAAGCACCAACGATTACGGAGACGAAATTGTCGTGGACAGGGGAGAAATCTACGTTACAGGAAACTCCTTCGGAACATGGGGCTCCCCCGTAAACGGACATACGCTTCTCAGCGATATGTACGTGCTGAAACTGAACTCCTCAGGAGTGCTGTTATGGAATACGTTCCAGGGATCGAACGGATCCGATTATGCAAGGGACATTACCTTAAGTAACGGTGCCGTCTATGTTGCCGGATATTCTCCTGCAACATGGGGTGCTCCCGTAAACGCCTATGTGGCCGGGGATGACATTTCCGTCTTCAAGCTCTCTGCGGTCAGCGGCGTTTTTATATGGAACACATTTCACGGGTCAGATTCAACAGACAGAAGCTGGGGAATTTCCTCCGGTGCAGGAAAGATTTACATTTCCGGTCAGAGTAACGCCACATGGGGATCTCCAATAAATAACTTTACGGGCAATAATGATTTTACGATGTTCAAGCTGGACGCCTCAGGCAGTTTATTATGGAACACCTTCTACGGAAGCTCTGGAGGAGACTTCGGACGCGGTATACTCATGGACCAGGGAAACGCCTATGTCTGCGGCCATTCCTATGCAACATGGGACGGCCCGGACTCTGAACCCCCGATCGATCCGTACGCCGGAGATGCGGACATCACCGTGATAATGCTGCATTAAGCCCTTCGCGCAGAGGCAATTACCTGACCGCAGTTCGAGCCCAGCGCGTTTTCCTCGGGGTTGCCTATGGACAGGATGCATTCAAATCCGAGATCCTTTATTGAATCCACGAGATCGTCGGCGGACCGGGGAGACTCACTGTCAATGGCCGAAGCAAGATTGTGCATCCTTCCCGTTATCGTCGGATTAAGAGGGGTTAATTTTACGATAAAGTGATCGGTAGGAAAAACAGATGCAAGCGTGCGCGGATCCAGCACGGCGCCTGAATGAAGTGCAAAGTTGAGCGTTACTTTTCTTTTTCCCGGAATATGAAATCGTGAGCCCCAGGCGGAGATTTCTTCCAGTGTCCAGGACCTTATGCCGAAGAGCTTCTGACGCTCGACTTCGTCGGTGGAATGAACCGAGAACTGCAGCTGGAAATCCACATCGCCGTAGACGCGCTTTCTGATATCCATGAGTCGATCAAACAGGCGCTCGCTACCGGACGGAGCCATTGTGGATACACAGGGAAGAAGACCGGGCGCGCGCCAGCGGTTTGTAAGCGCCTCGAGTGCGTCAAGTGCATGAGGATTGAGCATGGGCTCTCCGACGCGCGCGAACTGAACCTTGAACTTTTCCGCAGGAACACGGCCATCGGGGTATCTTCCTGTTACCATCAGGTCGGCCTGTGAAAGTATCTCCTCACACGTAAGCGGCCTGCCGGGATAAAGGCCTGCATCGCAGAAAGTGCAGCCCACGGGGCAGCCGAGGAAGGAAGATATCACGAGAACCCATTTTTCATCGCGACTTGAAGGCACAGCAACGGATTCGGCGAATTCAACCTGGTCCCGGCCATTGACGGTTGATACTGCACGATAGACAAAGGCAACGTCCTCTGTGCCGGTTTTTTCCACAATGCGCCACATGAATGCTGAATCAGGACGGCTCGACGGGGCAGGATAATGAATATCTTTAACGTGACGTTCAACTTCCATGGACGGTCTCAATACTATTTATGGGATACAAATGCAACCGTTCACCCGGCACGATGCATGCGCACGTATTCAGCCGCGCGCATGGCCTGGCGGACGCCGTCACCGGAAGCAATTGTAACCTGACGCAGCCTGCCGGAGTGAATATCGCCAGCGAGAAAAAGCCCCTCCTCCTCAAGTTCAGCAGGGGATCGATTGCTGCGGGCGATGACTGAAATATCTTCAAGCGCACTTCGCCTGCCGATGCATATGAGGGCGCCGTCCGCGTGCAGTTTTTCAGGTCCATCCGGTTTACGCGCGGTTACGATAACGCCTTCTGCAGTCTTTGTAATTGAATCGACACTTGTATTGAGATGAAGACTGCACAGGCCGGATGCGGCGATTTCTTTTTTCAGTGATTCATTCGCCCTGTATTCTGGACCACGAACAACAATATGAGTATTGATGCCTCTGTCCGCAAGATTAAGAGCAGAATCAAAAGCCACGTCACCGCCTCCGACGACGACAATTCGCAGATCACGAGACTCGGGCGAATCAGGAATTTCAAGGTCGCGGATTTCGAAGGCGATGTTTTTGCAGGGCTCAACTCCGGAAAAAGGAACGGGACGGGTACCTGCACAAAGGATAAGGGCTGAGGAGGAAATAGATGCGGCGTCATTTTGGGCAACGGTCCACGTACTGTTTTCGTTCTGCGTTATGCGCTTTACGTCGAATTCAACTATGCCGATTCCGGCAGAATTCAGACGATTGCGTATCAGATCGGCAACCGAACTGCCGGGCGAGCGGGAGGGAACCCAGACACAGTTATCCACACTGCGCGCGTTTTCAACCAGGCCGCCTGCAGTTCCGGTTTTATCAAGCAGAAGGAATTCGACACCTTCACGCTCAAGCTGAAGCGCCGCGCTCGACCCCGCGCTGCCGGCGCCGACGATTATGCATTCTGTGTGACTGCTCATGATTTACATATTATATATTAAATATATTTATTACATCTTCGGTCAGAACGGGAACGGCAACACCGTGAGACAGGGCCCTGAGGCTTCCAGTATGAAGCTCTTCGCAGTTCGATGCAGTTGCATCGACGCAGAAGTATACTTCGAAATCGCGCACGAAAGCGCTCCTTGCCGTTGTCTCGCAGCAAAGGTGCGTCATCACGCCCGTTATGACGACCTGGGATGAATTGTTTTCCTTAAGAATTTTTTCCAGATCGGTTTTGTAAAAAGCATCGTACCTGCTTTTGAAGATTTTTGCGTCTTCTTCACCGACCTCGAGTTCCTTTACGATGTTCCCGTCGTCCTCTCCCCTTTTTATGTAATCGCCCCAGAAAGAACCCAGTATGCCGAGGTCGTGCTTCGACGCATGGCCGTGCTGAGTGAATATAACGCGACGGCCGCATTTTCTGAAAGCGTCGACAAGAGAAAGTATGTTGGGAAGAATTGCACGAGATGCCGGGAGAAAACTTCGTCCTGATTCCGAGGCAAAGTAATTCTGCATGTCGATAACGATAAGGGCGCACCTGTCGATGTCTATCTTGAATTCATCCCGCTCATACGTGAAAGATACCGCGTCAGTGATCCATTTGCGGGCAAGGGAGGAGAGATTTTTTTCAGTAACGTAACTCATGCGCTATCGAACAATAGAAAAGGCATAAACAAGGGGCGAAACAAAAAGCATTGCATCGAGGCGGTCCATGATACCGCCGTGGCCGGGCAGTATGGAACCGGAGTCTTTTGCGCCGAAACGACGCTTGAGCATCGACATGAAGAGATCGCCCGACTGGCACAGAAAGGATGCTGCAAGTCCGAACAGAAGGATATCGGACCACAGAAGAGACGGAAGAAACAGCACCTTTGCAGCTGCCGTCCAGATCGTTACAAAGACAACGCCTCCGATGGCGCCCTCCCATGTCTTTTTAGGGCTTATGCCGGGTGCGAGCGGACGTTTTCCAAGCGTCCGCCCGGTAAAGTAGGCGGATGTGTCTGATATGAATGTTGTGCTCAGAAGCATGAAGCCCCACCAGCGTCCATCATTCTGCGCAGTCGTTAGCGAGAGAAATGCAAGGAGTCCGCCCACGTAGAGTGAAATGAAAAGCGTAAAAGCAGCTGACTGAACTGCGGCAGCAAACCCGCGTTCATCACCCGCATGTACAAGGAAAACAATCAGGGGTAGAGCCGCGAGACAGGCGATAGAATAAACCGGAAAGGCTGGAAACAGGAATACACCCGCGCTTGCGACAGGACCGAAAAAAGCGGGAGAATAACGGCGCCATGTTCTGGAGCCCTCAAGAGCAAAGGATCCAATTTCAGCGCAGCCGAGGGCGACTACGATGAGAACGAGGATCCTGATTCCATAAACGGGGGAAAAGAAGAGAACGCCGAAAATAACGGGCAGGGTAACGAGCGCCGTAAGCACACGCAGCGTGAGATTCGACAAAGACCTAGGTAACCTTTCCGAAGCGCCTGTCGCGTTCATTAAAAGCTTTGAAAGCTTTTTCGAGTTCATTTTCATCGAAATCGGGCCAGTAGGTATTTGTGAAGTAAAACTCAGCATATGCAAGACTCCAGAGCATGAAGTTCGACACACGGTTTTCTCCGGAGGTGCGGATGAGAAAGTCGATGGGCCCCAGATCACGGCTCCAGAGCAAGTTGTTGAAGGAATCAATGTCCACATCTTCTGGACTGAGAACGCCCTTTTGAACACCGTCGGCAATTTGCCTCGCGGCTGACACAATCTCATCCTGACCCCCGTAGGAAAGGGCGAGGGCGAGCGTCATGTCATTGAGATGAGCAGTGTCCCTTATGAGATCATCAAGCGCCGACCTTACAGCATCCGGAAGCCTGTGAATCTCGCCTATGGCAGTAAGGCGGACACCATTTTCAAGCAATGTTGATCTTTCGGCACGTATCGTTTCGGCCAGAAGCCGCATAAGGGCGTCAACCTCTGTCCTGGGCCTGAGCCAGTTCTGTGTAGAAAATGCGTACAGCGTAAGAACCCGGATGCCTCTCTTTCGGCAGTGGGTGACAATTTTTTTTACGGTTTTTGCTCCTTCCCTGTGTCCGGCAACGCGGGGGAGACCCCTGGAACGTGCCCAGCGGCCGTTTCCGTCCATGATTATGGAAAGATGGCGGGGAATGGCCATAGTGCTGTCCATTTTCATGAAAGGGAATTACCACACACTGGAGACAGGGGCAAGGTGCGAATGTACCCGCCCGTAAATACCGGGAAAAAGGACTGTACCAGAGCCCGGGTGTGAACAAATTGTAATACAGGGGCATAAAGGACATTTACGGGTTGACCTTGAACCCGCTTTGGATAAATGTTCATTTTGAACGTGTTCTTTTATGGAGGCCGGTTTTGGAGCAGAATCTTTATACGATACTCGGTGTGAGCCGGGGAGCTGAAGAGGACGAAATTAAAAAGGCCTACAGAGCCCTTGCAAAGAAGTACCATCCGGACAGGAACAGGGACAATCCACAGGCGGAAGAAAAGTTCAAACAGGTTTCTGTGGCGTATGAAGTATTGAGCAACAAGGAAAAGCGGTCAATTTACGATGAGTTCGGGCTTGACGGACTGCGAGATGGGTTCAATGCCGACGCGGCAAGGGCTGCAGGATGGAGACCTGGACAGGGTTCGGGAGACAGGTGGGGCGGATACCAGGGAAGCGTAAACCTCAATGATATCTTTGAGGAGCTCTTCGGAGGCGGAGGATTCGGACGGGGCAGGGGTGGATTCGGAGGCTTTAACGCAGGATTTGATTTTAATGACATCAGGACGGGTGCGGGGGCCAGAAGCCCCTTCGGACAGCAAGGTGTATCTGCAAGGGGGAGCGATGTAAGGAGCGAAATAACCATAGACCTTATGGATTCGATAAAGGGGGCGGAAATTCCCCTGAGCCTTAAAACACCGACAGTATGCCCGGCATGCAGCGGACGGGGAGCACACAGAACGGGAATGTGCACACAGTGCCATGGTTCGGGACAGGTTCACAATCATGAGCGCAGCGTAAAAGTAAAGGTGCCGCCCGGAATCCACAGCGGACAGACAATAAGGCTGGCATCCATGGGAGCGCCCGGAAGCAGAGGAGGACCTGAAGGAGATCTTTTCATAGAAGTAACCGTAAGGCCGCATCCGTATCTTAAACTCGATGGGAAAAACGTGATGATGGACCTTCCCGTAAGCCCGGTTGAGGCTTACGGTGGAGCAAAGATAAAGGTTCCGACTCCCTGGGGGTCTGTTCAGATGAAAATACCACCGGGAACTCAAAGCGGTGCACAGCTGAGAATAAAGGGAAAGGGTGCGGGCGAAAAGGGTGACATGATTGTAAGGGTAATGATAACGCTGCCGGAAAAGGGCAGCGAAGAGGTTCAAAAGGCGCTTGAAGAAGTCGAAAAGGCCTTTATCTCAGATATTCGTGACAGCATCAGACTCTGAACAATTGTTTCACCTGAAACATTGAAGATGGTGACGGCCCGGGTGTGCTGATTTCGCAGACGGGACTAGGGAGATTGTTTCACGTGAAACACTGAGGCTAACGTCCGGGGGACGCCGGGTGCATTTTTACGAGTGATCTTACCAGGTCATATGCCACGCGAAGCTGGACATCTTTTATGTTTTCGGTGTGTTCCGCCTCTTCTTTCGGCCCGGATGAGGGTTTCAGGTGCCTTTCGAGGTCTTTTTCCCTGATCTGGGAATCCCACAGTGCCGAGGTTGTTTTTTCAAGAACCGAGGGTACGAGGATATCGGGAACAATGCCGCGTGCCTGTATCGAACGGGCGGACGGGGTATAGTACCGGGCAATCGTGAGCTTCAGCCCGGATCCGTCACTTAGTTCTATGAGCGTCTGCACAGAACCCTTTCCAAATGTTTGTTCTCCCACCGTCAGTGCTCTGCCGTGATCCTGCAGAGCCCCGGCTACGATTTCCGATGCGCTCGCACTCCACCTGTCGATGAGTACGACGAGGGACAGATCGGAATACGTATCCCGTGCACTGGCTTTGTATTGTTTTATTATCCGGTTCTTTCGCCCTCGCGTGGTTACGATGTCGCCCTTTTTTATGAAAACGTCCGCTGTCTTTACCGCGGCTGCCAGAAGGCCGCCCACGTTGCCGCGAAGATCCAGTATCAGTCCTTCCAGTTTTCCTTCGGTCTCGAGTTTGTTTATGCTTTCTCTGAGTCGTTCGGCAGTGTCTGCCTGGAAAGTCTTCAGTGAGACAAGGCCGAAGCCCTCTGCAAGCAGGCGGGATTCAACGCTTTCGAGCTTTATGCGAGCTCTTGTAAGTTTATACTGCCTTGTTTTGTTTTCGCCCGGCCTTTTTATCGTAATGCTTACATCTGTGCCCGCTTTCCCCCGCATAAGCCATACCGCGTCTTCAAGCGACATGGTCCTGGTGCTTTTTCCTTCGATTTTGAGTATCTGATCTCCCGCGCGAAATCCCGCCTTTTCAGCAGGTGTGTCCGGAAGCGGAGCCGTTACCGTTATTACGTAATTGATGATGTTTACCTCGAGTCCCACGCCGCCGAAGGCTTCGTTGTTGATGTCGTCTATGAGCTGCCTGAATTCTTCCGGGCCGTAGTATGCGCTGTGAGGGTCGAGGTTTTTCAGAAGACCGTCAATGGCGCCTTCAATGAGAACGTTGGCATCAACAGTGTCTACAAAGCTTGATTCTATGTGGGCGAGAACGCGTGCGAATATCCTGAGCCTGGGGTATGGCGTGGATGCGCCGGCGCCTGAAGCCGCTGAAAACAAGGCCGTAATAAGAAGCAGGGCCGTTATCGCGATTATGATCTTTTTCTTCCGGTGTGTATGTGCTGATGTATGTTTCATTGATTTGATCCTGTATGTTTCGTGCTTTTATGCACGAACGTATCTTACCCTAAAAGAACATGGGTTGCATAATGGATCCGGAAAAAAATTTTGTGAAAGCTTCAGCAGGCTCCTGCGTCCGTTGTCCGTTGTTCCGGCTCGGGTTCGATGCACTGGTAATCGCTGGCCCTGTACCGGTATAGCAGCTCGTTCGCCGTTGGCGGCGGCGGGTCGTTCCTTTTTCTGCATGAGGCTGGTAAAAATAGCAAAAATAATAAGCACAGCATTGTTATTGAAACCCTGAACACAAGTTCAGCATTGGTAGGATTTTTGTGTTTAATTCTATACGGTTGTAGAAAAAAATTCATATATTCCAGAGCTTAAGCCCGCTTAATTTATCGTCCTGTCTTTCAATTCTTGTATCCATGGTCTTTAAAAAGAATTCACCGGTAACCGATATCGTGCCTTTGAAAAGATGGCCTCCGTGCAACACGAGGTCGGGACCCGCTATTGCGGCGTGAAGGTGCATGACAGCATCATCGCCCGCCCATCCAAGATTACCGTTTAATGCAACGAGTTCATACGACCCGCTGAAGAATTTTTTTTCGTACACGGCGGTATCGATGTTGAAGTACCCAAGCTCAACATCTTTTAGAGCTCCGATGCCGCGTATGACTGCGGCAGTGATGTCATGCTGCCGTATTACATCGACGAGGACATCGGGAAGAATGTCGCCGCGAGAAAGACAGACAATTAGTTCATCGCCAAATTTTCTCGTTTTCATTCTTTTGTTTCTTCGAATTCAGCATCGATGACGTCTTCGTTTCCGTTTTTCTTTTCACCTTCCGGTCCCGCACCGCCAGGTGCGCCACCGGGATCGGCCTGAGGAGAATCCCCCGCCGCCTGTTTGTAGATGAGCTCTGCAATGCGGTGGGTTTCCTTTGTGAGTTTTTCCATGCTGCTCTTTATCGCATCCTGATCGTTTTTATCGATCGCCTCCCTGCATTCCTTGAGGGCGGCTTCGATTTTTTCGGCCTCTTCCGGAGAAAGCTTGTCCCGGTGTTCGCTCAGTGTCCGTTCAGTGCTATACACAAGCTGATCAGCCTGGTTTCGAGTTTCGACTTCTTCTTTGCGTTTTTTGTCCTCTTCCTCGTATTTCTCGGCGTCTTCGATAAGGCCGTCGATCTCTTCATCGTCTAAACCGCTGGACGAGGTGATTGTTATTTTCTGTTCCTTGCCAGTGGCCGTATCCTTTGCCGAAACGTTCACGATTCCGTTTGCATCGATGTCAAAGGTCACCTCGATCTTGGGCACACCGCGGGGTGCGGGCATGATGCCCTCGAGATGGAACCTGCCCAGCGTCCTGTTGTCCTTTGCCATGGGTCTTTCACCCTGAAGCACGTGAATCTCGACTGATGTCTGGTTGTCGGCCGCTGTTGAATATATCTCGGCCTTCTTTGTCGGGATGGTAGTATTGCGCTGTATCATCGTCGTCATGACGCCGCCGAGGGTTTCGACTCCGAGTGACAGAGGCGTAACGTCGAGAAGGAGCAGATCCTTTACGTCACCCGAAAGCACCCCTGCCTGAACAGCGGCTCCGAGTGCGACCACTTCGTCCGGGTTTACACCCTTGTGCGGCTCTCTGCCGAAGAACTTCTGAACAGTTTCCTGAACCAGGGGGATACGGGTTGATCCGCCAACGAGCACTACTTCGTTTATGTCGCCGGCCTTTTTGTTTGCATCGTCAAGCGCCTTCCTGCACGGGCCGAGGGATTTTTCGACGATGTCCATAATCATGGCTTCAAACTTGGCCCTGCTCAGTCGGATGTTCAGATGCTTGGGGCCCGAGGAATCCGCCGTAAGAAATGGAAGATTGATGTTGGTCTCCATTACCGAACTGAGTTCTATCTTTGCCTTTTCCGCCGCTTCCTTGAGTCTCTGAAGAACCATCTTGTCTTTCGAAACATCGATTCCCTGATCCTTTTTAAATTCCTCCATAAGGTATTCGATGATTCTCTGGTCGATGTTGTCACCGCCCAGATGGGTGTCGCCGTTGGTGCTTATGACCTGGACAACGTTATCCCCGACCTCGAGGATGGAGATGTCGAAAGTACCGCCACCGAAATCGTACACGGCAATGATCTGATCGTTTTTCTTTTCGAGGCCGTATGCGAGAGCGGCCGCGGTTGGTTCGTTTACTATGCGCTTTACATCAATGCCCGCGATTTTTCCCGCGTCCTTGGTGGCCTGGCGCTGAGAATCATTGAAGTAGGCGGGCACGGTTATAACGGCCTCGGTGATTTTCTCACCCAGGTATTCCTCGGCCGCTTTCCTGAGCTTGTTGAGTATCTTGGCCGATATCTCCGGCGGGGGATACTGCTTGCCGGATACATCAACATGAGCATCCTTGTTACCGGAAGATACAACATTGAAAGGAACCATGGTTATTTCTTCCTTTACCTCGTTGAACTTGCGGCCCATGAAGCGCTTGATCGAAAAAACCGTGCTTTCCGGGTTGGTAATGGCCTGTCTTTTGGCTATCTGCCCGACGAGTATCTCGCCCTTGTCATCCCATGCGACAACGGACGGCGTCGTGCGTCCGCCCTCCTCGTTTGTCAGGATGCGGGGCTCCTTGCCTTCCATTACGGCTACTGCGCTGTTGGTTGTACCTAAATCGATTCCGATGATCTTTCCCATCTTGCTGCCTCCCTACGCTTAAGTAGACGAAGACCCTAGAAATTTAGGGCCGCGAAGCAAAATCTAGTCATGCGTGAATGATTGTCAAGTTGTCGGCCGAGCCTTTATGTGCCAGAATGAATTTGTGCACTTAATCCATGGAAATACCCGGAGATAAATGAAGGAAAAAATCAGGCCTTCACCCTTAGCGTTATCTGTTCGATGACGTGTTCCAGGCTGAGGTCCGAGGTGTCCAGGATCCATGCGTCATCAGAGGGCTTCAGGGGAGACACGGGGCGATGCATGTCCCGTTCGTCGCGTGCTTCAATGTCGCTCAAGACTTCTTCAAATGAAATCTCAAAGCCCTTTTCGATCATTTCTTTATAGCGTCGTCCGGCACGGATTTCAGGACGCGCTGTTATGAAGACCTTGACGTCGGCGTCGGGCAGCACGACGGATCCAATGTCCCTGCCTTCCATTACGACTCCGCCCGCTGCCGCCATCTTTCTCTGCACGCGCAGGAGTTCTTCGCGGACTTCCCTGTGTCTTGAAACAATAGAACTTCCCATCGTTATCTCAGGCGTCCTTATCTGATCTGTTACATCTTCCGAGTTTACGACCATGCCCGTGCGATCGTCCCGCGTCCGCCTGAACCTGAACTCCAGCTGCCGCGTCATTTCGGCAAGGGCGCGTGCATCCTCGAAGTCTATGCCCGTTTTCTGCGCGAACAGGGCTATCGAGCGGTAAAGGGCCCCGGTGTCCACATAGACGTAATCAAGCCTGAGGGCGAGGCCCCTTGCCGTGGCGCTTTTTCCTGCGCCCGCGGGACCGTCGATCGCGATTACGCCTGCGCGGCCCATGTCATTCCGGCTGGGGAAGCGGTGGCGCGTCCTGCCCTTCGAGGGCCTCACGAACCTGGTTTATTCTGTCTATGAGATTGAACAGGTCGTTCAGCTGGTTTTCCAGGAGAGTGATCTTGCCCGAGATGATACTGCCCTCTCTCGTAATCACTATTGCATCAAAGAACTGATCGAGTCCCAGGAGGCGCACGGTGGGCTGTTTTCTCGTCTCGTCCAGCATCCTGTTAAGAAGGTTTTCGAGCCGCCGGGCCTGCTTTTTCTTTTTCACGGTGGCGTTGAAGCTGGCGTGGAGTTCTGTGTCAAGCCTTACGCTGAGGTTGAAAAGCTCGATTTTCATTCCCGCAAGCGGCGGCATGAGCATGCCGAGGGGGGACAGATCAATATCCCTGCCTGCAACGGAAAAGGCTTCCGAGGTATTGACGAGATCGGCGAAAGCGCTCTCGCTGCCAAGGCTTTTTTCTGCCTGTCCGTTGAGTATTGCGAGTATTTGAGGAAGCAGTGAATCAGGACACATGACCACGGTATGATCAGGCACGAACACGGCGTTCATCTTTTCCTTTTTCCAGAATGTCACACCGGATTCCTTTTTTTCCTGCCAGGCCGCTTTGTCCTCTGAGTGACTTCTAAGCGTTTCCTGAATCTTTTCAAGCGTCCAGCCTTCCCACTTGACCACGGCCAGCCTCTTCTCGGGATCGGTGCTGGAATAGGAAGCCACGAGAATGCTGCTGACTTCCACAAAGGGATTTACTCCGGCTTCTTCTTCAAGTTGCTGTATTTCCTTGCTGCTTTTTCCGAAATTTTCGATTCTGGACCACCACTTGCTCGCACGGAGCCCGGCCATGTTAAGGGAACCCACCCATTTTGCACCCGAAGGCACGATGGAAAGAAGATGTGCGTCAGGCGGAGGTGCGGGTTCCGAGTGCTGTGCAGCGCCGCAGGAAAAAACAAAGAAGGGCAACACGATCAGGAGAGATCGAATGAACATTGCGCGGATTGCGAAAATGGACTTCTGGAAATTATATTTCATGAATATTCCTCCTGCCTTTTACTGTGTATTCCTGACACAGCGGGCGCGGCTGTCAGTGCCGTGATTTTTTCCGAACTCGTGAGCAGCCCCGGAACCCATGCCCACAAACCATGCCCGGTCGCTGCCGGATGTATCAGAGGACCAGAACACGTATCCGTCCTTTGGAAATTTTCCGCTTTTATACATTTTTACGAGTTCGTCTTTTGTGGGGAGGCGCCAGTCGCTGCGCCCTTCCAGAACCAGACCTTCACAGTACTCCTTCGCGTCTTTCCATTTGATGTCGGCCCCGTTGTGATTAAACTGCACCTGGAGATTCTCCACATTTAAGATGTTATCCGGAGGAGGCGGAGCGAAAACCTGCTTCGGGCCCGCCCTTGTTCCGGATGCTTCTTTTTCCGCGTCAGGGGCGGCTGCGGTTGAAGGGATCCTGCACGCTGTCTTTAAAAGGCATCCATCGTCGTCACAGTCGATCTTTCCATCTTTGTCGTTATCAACGTTATCCGAGCAGTCGGATTCGTTCTCACCTTCAGGAGACGGTGCGCCGCAGGCGGTGCAGAAGCCGCTGGCGGCCAGGAAGAGGAGTAATGAAGCAGACGGGAAAAATAAAATGTTCTTCATGTGTACTTTCCTCCTTTTAAGTGCAGATGCGGATGCTGTTTCATTAAGGCATAGTCGGACAAATCAGGACGAATGTCCAGAGCGCGCGCTCCGGAGTGTACGCACTGGAGTGCGGGCACCGGAGTGTGCGCTCTGGAGCGCGGGCACCTTCAACC
>Ga0272442_10001955_pt1 | contig 30447 bp, 20 predicted proteins | sample SSMForm2O_FD_200262 | JGI IMG/M metagenome (GOLD analysis project Ga0272442, IMG submission 200262) | Marine sediment archaeal communities from Little Sippewissett salt marsh, Falmouth, MA, United States - SSM-Form-2O | ecosystem: Environmental > Aquatic > Marine > Wetlands > Sediment ...
TTTTCAGGGGCGACTAAATATCGCAGCATTTGCAATGATTTCATTGATAAATGATAAAACGAAGACTGTCGTCCCTCCTATCGCTTTATCATAGATTTAAAAGATATATATTGATGTGTTAGAATATCGAATAATGAATATTATTAATTAATAAACAGAAATGCAATAGAAAATTATGAAGGACTTAACAGCAGGGGGCTGAGGCGAGAACATAATTTCAAATACTCATTCTTTATGTCGTGCTACACGATTTCGATTGGATTACATCACTCTCTTGGGGTAACCTTCTTTATTCTTCATTGATGACTTCTTTTAATACCATAGTACTCTTTATGGCTGAAGGAAAACCTGAATAAACACTCATCAAAATTAATATTTCTTCTATTTCTTTTTTAGTGATTCCGATATTTAACCCTGCTTGTATATGAAAATATAATTGCGCTGAAGCATTTCCCATGGCTGTCAATGCAACAACAACTGCAATCTCTTTATATTTCAAATTTAATTCTTTACGATTATAAATATCACCAAAAGCATATTCGATAATGTATTGAGCTAAATCTGGTGTAACATTTTTTAAACTCTCAATTACTTTTTTGCCTGCTTCTTTATCAATTTCCTGCAAATTTTTCAATCCTACTTTATATCGTCGGCTTTCATGAAACATATGACTGCCCTCTTGTTGATTTTGACATGACATAAATAACAAATGAATACAAGTTAAGATTAGAATTCTCATTATATTCTCCTAATAAAACATAACTCAATAAAATACTTGCTTGTGCTAACGCATGTAAGATGCGGAACTTATTTTAAACTACAATGGTTTTTTAATGTAACTTTACAACCTTTTAAAACTGAATCCCTTTGCCTCCAGTGAGCAACAGGTTATTTGGCAACTATAATTTAATTATTTTAAAAACAACATTTTTTTCGTTACAACAAAACCACTTCCAACTTGTAATTTATAGTAATAAATACTGCTTGAAGGTTTGATTGTGTTAAAATTAATGTTATATTCTCCAGCTTTTTGAACTTCGCTAACTAAAATTTGAATTTCCCTTCCAAGAATATCATAAACTTTCAAATTGACTAAATCTAAAATTGGTATAGAATATGAAATTATTGTTGATGAATTAAAAGGATTTGGATAGTTTTGTTTAAGACAATAGCGTTGTGGTACGGATTGTAAAATATTTTTTTCATCAATCGATGATGTTGTCATATTATCGAGCAATAGAGTGCCAGGTCCACCATAGGCACCCATATCGTTTATCATATTTCCCTTTGAAGGGAACTTGGCAACACCAGGCTTTAAATGATCTTCTGGATCATTATACATTGAATTGGGATCTCCTGCATCAATGCACGGAGAAATGTCCGTAAGATAATAGTCTGTATCGGCAAATACTGGATTTTTATCCATGTTTCCCTCACCAGACCAACCTCCTTCAACATTACAATATGAGCAATTCACAGTACCACCAATTGGTTCAATCTGAGCTCCTTGACTTTGTGTATTTCCCCAAACAATGCTGTTACGAATTGTTACAGAAGTTGACCAAACCAATATGCCCCCAGCCCTACCACCATATGATCCGCTTCCCGTGGAAGCATTCTCTACAATTGTATTATTTTCTATAATCTTCGGTGCAGGACCGTTTTGGTACATCCAAATCCCCGAACCACCATAATCCTGGCCCCCTGTATTGTGACTAATAACATTATTTTTTATAATAGCTCCTGTATAGTTGAGTACAATCCCGGCACCATAAAGACCTGTATTCGACATAATAATATTATTTATAATTCTTGGTTCACCACCATCACAACGAATAGCGCCACCACCAGCGCTTTTTACACCGGTTTTGTTAATTGCTTCATTATTGATTATCAAGTTATTTTTAATTACTGGTGAAGCAGCCTCCATTAAAATACCGCCTCCTTCACGATAAAATCCACCGATATGTGCATCCGGCCATTTAGTTCCTCTACCACCTGTTATCGTAAATCCCTGCAATACTGTAGTCGTATCTTCACCAGAAATACATAATACAACACTCGCTGTATCAGGATGTGAAGGATTGCTGCCATCAATAATCGTCGATTGTATACTTTTCAAATCGTTATTCAAGCAATAATGGCTGGCAACAACAATGTTTTTACCTTTAAAATTAATATTTTCTATATAAGTTCCTGAATCAACCAAAACAGTATCACCGTCATCTGCAGCCTCAATTCCATTTTGAATCGTAGAATAGTCATCTGGAATATGAATTAAATTCCCCTGTGCAAAAAGATCTCTGAAAATAATAAGAATTATCACTGACATTGTCTTTTTCATAACAACTTTTTCCTTTATTTTAGATTAATATGTCTATTACACATAGCACAACGAAATGCTAATCGGTGCTAACGAATATAAGATAATAATTTTTCCTAAGGTTACAATGGTTTTTTAATGAACCTTTGCGACCTTTCACAACCAAATCCGTTTACATCCAGTTGAGTAACAGGTATGTAACAACCAGTGATACTATTTCATCAAAATCATCTTTTTTACTGCAATCTTTTCCTTTGTTTTCAGACAATAAAAATATAATCCGGTTGACAAAGTGACACCATTAAAAATCACTTGATGGATACCCTGATTTCTAAAACCATTAATTAAAGTCTTTATTTTCTGGCCACTTTCATTGTATACTTCCAATTTAACATTTGTCCCTTCAGCTAGATCGAATGATATCGCTGTGGTTGGATTAAATGGATTTGGATAATTATCATAAAGAGCAAATTTATTGTTTAAAAAAAAACTCTGGTCCATTGACATTTCTTTGTCATCGAACAACAGTTTTTCTGATAATCGCGGCAGCATATAGTATTCTATGCGTGGGGTTACCATATTTTCATGTCCCCCATTAAATGAATTAAGTTTGTGGGGTATTCCCTCTTTCTTAAGTTGATCAGACAGATAAATGGTTCCTCTTGGAATCCAGGAAAATTCATCCTTTGTTCCATATTCAAGTGTGATGTCAACGAGTGATAAAAGATTTTGACTGTACTGTTTAACTTCATCCTTAATTCCGCCAAATCCGTTTTCAAAATTCTGCAATAACAGAGGATCACACTTTAATTGGCCGTCTACTAATGTATAAGGATACTTAACAAATGGAGGATAACCTTCGGCATCAGGCGAAAAAACAGCACCGTAAGCGTAAGAAAAAAGCACCAGCCAATTTGCAATCATCAAACTGTTCATATAGGTCTTGTAGGACTTTATCGCATCTTCCCTGGATAACTGACTCCACTCTTCAATCTTGGTTAAATAATTTTTAATTGTATTGGTATTGGAAAACATTCCCTGATCTTCCAGACCGTTCTGATCAAAAGCCCCAGGGCTTAGCAAATAAACTAAACCGAAGGTTGGAGCCTCTTTCATAGCAATATTAATTGCCCCGAATCCTCCCATTGAATGGCCGCAAATAGCTCGTGATTCTCGCCTGGGTATGGTTCTGTAATTACTATCAATATATTCAACAACATCTTTTGCAACAAAATCCCTCCAATTCCCAGTGACTGGTGAATTTTCATAAAATGATCCTTTGAGTATATTCACTCCGTTTATCAAAACAAATATCATTTCTTTTATATCACCCGAGTCGATCAGATTGTTCATCGATGATTTTACTCGATAATATGGTCCATTCATGAATGTCTGGATTCTGTCACCATAACCCGGCAAAAAGTAAATGACCGGAAATTTCATTGTTGAAGTATTATAGGATGGCGGGAGATAAACTGAGATTTGTTGAGTTTTTTTATAATCTAAAATATTATTTGACAGTGACGGCGCATTAATACGAATTGTTTCTAATTCCCCCTCAGCGATATGAGCTTGTGTTACAGAATAAATGATTATGGCAAAAATCATAAAATCTGTTAATTTTTTCATAATATTTCCTCCTATGATTAATTGTTGATCAATGAAATACTTATCAAAAATTGATTAAAATTGTATTTATTCGCTGCATAGAAAATTTTTATTAAGGTATCGTAACATTGATATCATTATTGCTTTTTGTAAACGTTGCTGTTTCCATTGATTTTATCAGAAATGTGATATCATTAAAATTCTGTGATTGTGCGAGCAAATTCGCTATATTTTCTGTTCCATTCTGATGACAGAGCAAAATATGTTTTGAATCCAAAATACTCGTCAGGGAATTACAAAAGAGCAGATGAATATCGTTCATTTGTTTATAATTCACCTGTTCCAGTACAAACGCCACTTCCATTCCATCCAGATTAAATTCAAAATTAAACAAATCCACAGGTCCCCAATGTTCGGATTTACTGATCCTTATGGGTATTTCCTGGATTGTTGTATCCAGACTTTCATAGAATTCCAATTTTGGCACAACAATTCTATTTTTGAAATCACTAAAATTTTCAACATGACTTTCCAATATATCGAGCACTCCTTGCGTAGTCACCAATATCGCCTCAGTATTTTGCATAAAACACTGACCGAGCAATGTAAAATCGAAATGTCCTCTGTGTTCATGTGTAATGAGGAAAAGATTCACATTATTGAATGGCTCCTCACCGTTTGCTATTTTCAATTTAGTTACTTCTTTATAAACCGGGATCTCAAACCCAGCAACAAAATCATCGTACGGTGCATCAATCATGATCTTTTTATTTTCAAATTCGAGAAAATAACCCGTAGATCCAAGATAGGTTACTGTTGTTTGGATGTCTGATAGAGCAGGGTTGATAACAGAAGATTCATCTTTCTTTGGACAGTTTATCATCAAGATCGCAGGGAGAATTATCATGCACATAACAGCGGTTTTCATAGTCTTTCCATAATAAACAGACAGTATATTTTTCTTCATTAATCCACCGACGAATTATTGTTAAAATTACATATTAAAATTTGATTAAAATATATGCCTGATTAAGAAGGATTTCGACTGAGCAGATAAGGTCGGACGTTTGAATGGTAGAAATTTGAGTAACTTTACGCTATTGCTGTCTGTGATATCTTTTTCCTGTAACTTGATGGCGTGATACCGGTAAATTTTTTAAAGGAATCATTAAATACCGACTTTGAATTAAAACCGCATTCAAAGGCGATTTCCAATAAAGTCTTTGTTCGGCAAGTATCTTCTTTGATTAACTTTTTACATTCTTCAACACGGTACATATTAACAAAATCATAGAAGTTTTTTTCGAAACCTGAATTAATAATTTGAGATGATATATGGTTCTGCACTCTCAGCCTTTGGGAAATATCTGAGAGGCTTAAAGTACATGATAAGAATAATTTTTCTGAAATCATCAATTTTTTAAGCTGTTCAATATATTTCTGTTTCTCATTTTCAGACAGCCTGGTTTTTTTATATTTTTGTTTAACAATTGGAATCTTATAAAGGAATACCTCAGGGAATTTTATTGCCGTAGCCACCATTAAATTAGCAAAAGCAAAAATTCCAATTATAGTAAAAGAAAATAAAATTTCGCTATACTCTCCTGTAAGTACTATGAGTATTTGAACTATATTTAAAATCCAAATAACAATAAAGCCGCCCAATAATAGTTGCAGCCATTTGAGAATAGTAAAATATATTTCAGAATAGTTATCTTTTAAATAATTTCTGTAAACTGCAACGAGTCTTACGGCCAGGCCGGAATAAATGACAAAATGCAAATATACTATTATTTCTATATATCGAACAACCAGGAAAGTTATAGCATTTCCTTTGGTAACTATATCGTTTTTCATTGTGTGGCTATTTATCAAATAGTAAACGGATATAGAAAAAAACAGAACGATAAATGGCACTAGATGAGCAAAGAATCTCTTATCGATTTTCACTTCGTTTAATGTGGATTTTTTCACATAAAAATATATAAACGGCCCCAAAACAAGGTCGAATGAATAGGAAATCAATGATATGTAAAGACAATTGAGTTCGGATCCGCCATAATTCCAGTTCATAGAGCCTACAAAACAAATTGCTTTCGAAATTAAGAACAAGGCCAAAAACCTGGTAGTAGTATAATTTCCGGTTTTCGAAAATAGTAAAAGCATGCCAGTCAATAGTAATTGAAGGATAGAGAAAAGGAGCAATATTTGGTTAAATTCAACCATGATAAAATCCAATTGAAAAGGTTTATGAGAATTTATTTTTAATTAAAATAAAACATTGTCAAATTATATAAACCATTACAATAATTCCATCATTTTTATTTACCATTATTTTATTCATGCTGCAGCGGTTTTTCGAAAGTCTCAGAAGTGAAGCATCCTGTTTTACATCATTTCCATGGCCACGAAATGCTAATGAACCTTCCCTGACTTGCAGCCGGATAATATCCCGTTGCAAACCAGAACTTGCGGTAACTGGGGCATGCAATCAGAGCCTGAATTGTCCCTGACCACTCTTCCCGCTGTTCAATATCCGGATCTGAAAGGATATGAATCATATCCTCAAGTCGATAAGGCATGTGTTGTGTAACCAATTCTTTAAGACGGGCCAGGCGCCGAAGCGATCCACTGGTAGGAGACTGGAATGTACCCTGCATATATTTGGATTGTGCATGGTTGGTTGCATATAATGTCTGCTCAATCGCAGGCACACGTCTATAGGTCGACCGTGAACATTCAAAGATCTCAGCCTCATTCGTTTTTCCATCAATCACTGTTAAGGCAACCCCTGTATCACGATCATAGGTCTGAAGCATTGTTTCGACATCGGAAATGCTGATACACGTTTCAAGAGTCTCCCGGACAAAGAATAACCATGGAAGTTGAGGACGGCAAGGAGTATCGGTAGCAGGAAGATAATTTGTGTTCACCCAAAGGCGTTCAGCATTCACGCCTTGATACACACCCAGGTCTCCGCGAATAGGAAAATGCATAATCGAGAGGCGCGACGGATCCGAAGTATTGATAATCACCACACACCCTCACCTGTACGATCCAAAATTGACATAATCAACGGTGTGGCCAACCCATGGAACGCTATCCGCTTGCGTCACCAATGTACTGCAGCCTGTACGGGCCAGATATTCACATTGCCATGCCGCGATGTGCGATACCGATACTTGAGCGCCCTCCGCAAATCCCTCTAATTCCTCCAGATAATACAGAGGGAGTTTATCCAGGAACTGCTGAGCTTCCTGGATTAATCGTTCGCGGTCAAGAATGCCATGGGCTGCCATGCCCTCATCAATCCAGAGAGCAAACTGGCGGGGGAAGATGTCTTTAAGGGAGCGGCCATAGCTTATCCCGCGCTCTCGTGGTTTTCCTTCTAAATGATAAATATCCATGTCATTTAAATTATCTGTTGAGAAATATCTCTCGTTTTTATTCTGATTAGTTCACCCATAATAGACCAGTAACAAACATTGTTTCAATTAAAAATATAACATGTCAGCTTAAAGAAGATACTCTTTTGTATATTGACACCTGCCCTACGGGATGAATCTAAAAAGACAAGTAAAAATGTAAATAATGCCTGCCATTTTTTTAGCAGGGTTGTAAAACTGCTTACTAAATATTATCAGAAATAACTAAAAGAAGTTTCTGATAAGGAACTGCGCCAGTCATATTTGAAAAACGAACCATCATGCATTAATAATTTTCAAAAATCATATCATAAAAAAAAGGTATTGAACATTTTTTTCACGACCACAATGTCTGCCACGGCAAGATTTACGCCGGGAGAAAATCCATGAGAAAATGATTGGGATTTTCCCAGGCAGGTTTTACCGGAGAAAGTTTCTTTGCAACATCCGGGGAAGAAAGTTCTATTTCCTTGAGTTCTTACTATAGCCTGCATCAAAACGGGCAAAAGATCCCCGGCAAAGCCGAGAAAGAAAAATATCAGACAATCTCAATAAACAGATCAGGATTACTGTTTAACAACAGAAAGCGAAAGGGTCGTTACCGAACTGGCAGGCAGTTTCAGAGGATTCTCTCCATTGTAGCTTCCGACACGGACACAATTTTCTGTATGACTGGACCGATAAATCTCACCTTTGGAGAAAGAGAAATCCTTTATGGACAGTTCCAAGGATATATCAATATCTTCAGTCATGTTGATGATAACCGCAGTTAATTTCTTATGATTCGGGCTGATATAGGCTGAAATTCTCAGTCCTGTATTGTCTGTCGAGGCATCCACGCGCTGCCAGCCTGCATTAATAAATCCCGAATACTGCTTGTATGTATAGTAGGTCGGCTTGATGGTGTAAGTATAGGCATCATCCATGCTAATCAGACCGGTGCCCGGGGCCCAGAACAGATCCCAGTAAAAATAGGCGGATACCTGTTCTACAGTCAGGGAATTATGGATCACCAGCGCCGTGTTGATTGCGTCTGACCACCGACCGGGATTTTCCTCGAATTCTGTCTGAAAAATCGGCTTGTTGCCGAACTCCGCAGCGAGTTCGTGATAGCTGATCATTCTGGGGATAAACCGGTCAGGTGCGATGCCGCAACCGCTGCAGTCGTATAGATGGTGCGCAAATCCATAGACATGAGAAAGATCATTGATGTTTTCTATATAGGCTCTGGAATTACCCAGACCGGAGGATTCCGGTGCCAGCATTTTCGGCATATTCGAGCCCATTTTATCATGCAGTTTCTGCCATACAGTCTCGAAGGCGATGTCATAGGCAGCCAGGTTTGATTCGGGGATTTCTGTCGGAGCAAACTGACATGAATTCCACGGGGCTTCATAGTCGAGTTCGTTTTGTATGCTGATATAGTCCACGTTGAGTCCGGCTTTTGCATAGGCAATAAGGCTTTGGGCCCACCACTCAGCAAACTCTGCATACATGAATTTCCCGTCTTTTTGTCTCAGTGTTCCGCCGATTGTGTTATCATTGCTTTTCAGGAAGGAAGGAGGAGACCACGATGACATCAAAATCTTAAGATCGCGTTCGAGAGCTGCTTCGCCACACCTGGCGATCTCCACAGTTTCATCGAAGTTGTTCTGATTTATTTTGTAATGGTTACTGATGCGGAATATATCGAGCCCAAGCCCCTTGAAGAGCAGATGACAGAGTTCGGTTTTTTCATGATGGTTCACCAAATTAGAAGTGTAATAGGCTCCGGAGGCGCCAAAACCTTCGATTTTTTGATAACGTGCTGTTGCATCGATCTCTCCTGTTCCTTTCGGTTCAGGCGGAATGATTTCGGGAGCATTCACCTCGGGCCCAAAGACAACCACATCGTCCACATAAAAGTTGACTCCCGGGGCAGGACCTTCGAAATAGATGTCCAGTACGGACAGGATGCCTTCAAAATTGAGTGTAAATTCACCTGTGAGCTGAACCCATTCACTGTCAGTCACCGCAGCGCGCGCAACACCGATATACTGAGTCCCGCTGTCATCCTGCTGTTCGAATGATATGGCTACTTCATCGCTTTTTGCATTGTCCAGTCTCACCCAGCCGGAAACCTGGTATGGTACACCGGCAACCATCTTACCGAAAACCGATTGTTTGATTCCCTGCCAGTTTGCCAATCTCTGAACGGCTTTCCCACAGCCCCTGCCGCTGTGAACCGGTTTTTTTGTAACCTCAATTGCACAGGTGCGATCAAACCATCCCTCTGTTCCGCTTTCAAAGCCGGAATTGACCAGGATATTGGTATCGGCTCCGTAAGCAAGTGTCAAAAGTGAAACAAAAAATAAAAATCTGTATGTTAATTTAAAGGACATGTCGGGTCTCCTTCAGTAATATAACTGATCAATATTGGTAAAATAAGTTTTTATAGATAAACAATCACATTGAAAATGTCAAGGTAAGCTGGCTCTTGCCCCCCGTAATACAAAAATCCATTGACACCAAAGGTATACCCATTTTCCTTAAAAAGCGGAACGTATTCACTTTTTCCTATATGCGCCTGGTTCCGCATGTCAAAATGGATTGTTTTGGACATAGTCGCTATATCCAATTGCCATCCCTTATCATTTTTTTTCAGATAAATCGGCGCGCAGTTTCTGTACTGCGGCTCAAATATGATAATTGCCAATTCGCCTTTGATAATAACTTTAAACGTCTTTCCTCTAATATCTCTCACTTCATTATCCATTTGAGCCTTCGTGAATACCCAGTTTTTACTTATTTCCCGGGTTTCATCCGTGTACAGATCGAAATGATATCCCCGTATATGTCGTTTGCATTTTTCAATATCCAGCAGATAAGCCTCTTCAGGTGTGGGCTGAGGAGTAAAAAGGGACTGAATGTCATCAGGATAGTTGGTTTTGTCCGGAATTTTGATTTCTTTAATCTGGACCTTTTCCTTGGTTCCCGCTCCGCCAGAATAATAGTTGTTCGACGAATTTTTTATTTTTTCTTTGGGATTATATGTATTTTCTTCGATTCTTTCATTAACACGGGCAATGATCATTTCCAGTGTTGCTTCAATTCCATCCTGAACTCGCCCTGCTTCAAAAAACGGGGCCATTTGATCTCTCTCTATGTATCCTACAAAACCATCCGTATATATATATTCAAGATCATAACCAATCTCAAAACGGACCAATTCCTCCTTTACACTGAGAATGAATAATATTCCTTTCAGTCCGTTCGTATTTTCTCCTATCCGCCAATTCGTAAGCAGCTTGGCTGCAATATCATCGATATCAGTATTCTGAAGATCTGAGAATGTGATCACCACCATGTCAATATTCGCAAGTATATATAAGGTCTTCAGATGAGAATCCAGACTGTTTTTGTGTTGAATCAGATTGGCATGATCAAAAATTCTTGTTTTATAAGACGGACGCGGATGATTTATATAAGAAAGAAAGGATGATTTTTTACTCTTGTTACAACACGATATCGCATAAATAACGATGATTAAAACACAAATTTTAGACAATATCTTTCGCATTGTAAATACTCTTCTCTTTTCAGTTTCAGCCATTAATAAATGATTCGATTATTATTTATTTCTTACCCAAAATTGCTTTTGCTGGAATAGCAATCGCAAAGATAAATAGTATCCAGCCAACAGCGGTCCAGGCATTGATGCCATGCAAAATAGAGCACGGTAAAAGTGGAATCATTCCGATTAATAATAAACACCACCACGACCACTTCTGGGCTTTTTTATAACCGGCAAGTGTTACAAAAATAATCGCGATACCGGTTGTAGCTAAATAAACACCTGTAGAGATGTCTGCTTGTCCCATAGCGATAAGGCTGATGCTCGTCATTATCCGATACAGCCCTAAAATCAACATGACAATCCAACTTGCTTTTACTGATTTTGCTTTCATTTTTTGCCTCCTATTAAAAATGAATATTTGTCATTTTTTAACTTAAATTTCCTTATTCCAATAATACCATCTTTTTTGTTGCCTGGAAATCCTGAGTCTGAATATGATAAAAATAGATACCGGATGATAGTGTGTTTGCATTAAATTTGATTTTATGCTTTCCCGACTCCTGGTAGCCATCGATCAATTTCTTGATTAAACGCCCATGAATGTCATAAACGGTCAACAGCACTCTGCTGGAATTTTTCATATGATATTCAATGCTCGTCTCAGAATTAAAGGGATTGGGATAATTATCAATGAGTTCAAACTTCTTTGGCAGATTTTCCTCACTTCTCTGAACAAATGCCTTTTCGATCGGTGTAATGGTCGTTGTATAAAAATGAGGGTAGGTTTTGCTTTCAACAAGAAGTCCGTGATAGCCGCGTAAAAGCTTTTCAACATCAATTTGTTTATATATCGTATTTTTTTCAAGATTTGACTTGTTGAGAGCTTTTGGAAACTTAGGCACATATTCCTGTGCCCATATAAAAACCTCTCCCTGATCATCAAGAAGCCCGAAATTAAGCGTATTTTCTTCGCCTTCATATTCAAAATCCATTCGCATATGGGAATCGGAGAGACACTTAAGAACGATGATTTCAGAGGGAACCTCATCAGGCGTCTTTCCAGCCTGGATGAGTTCCAGAATTTCAGGATCCGAAGGAAATGGAAGCTCAAAAGGCACTCCGTCCATGGCACTTGGCGGCGGATCAATCATGTGCCTTTCACTCTCGGCTTCCATCCACGCAGGAATCTCTATAAAAGAAAGCGTGCTTGGTTGTTCAATGCCTCGTTGCCAGCGGTCATAACCAATGGTCATTCTATAAAAATTTCTCCTTTCCCAGTAATCCCATATCAAAAATTTAATATGCCCGTCCGGGTAAGTGTCACGGATATCCTCGATGGTAAGAGAACGGCTGTATCTTTCGCGTAATGGATCGCCTTCGGGATCATAAACCTGCAGGTGAAGGGAGGACCATTCAAAACCATCACCTGTTGCTTCAACTGTAATTTGTACGCGTTCGTCCATTGGCATGACGAGCCCTGTTGGTAAATCCGGTAAAGTCAGTTCGAAATAATCTAAATCATCGTTCACATGAAAATTCAAATCTTCAATTTCCCAGATATCACCGGTAAATGCGCCGGGATAAATCAATGAAGCCGCGGTTGCCATTGTATTATTGGCCTCATAAGCGTCCGGTGAAATAGACACCTGGCCCACGATTGTATAATTAACAGAATAAAAAACGGGAATATCTCTTGTTGGCGTGATTTGAAAATAGTAGGTGCCCGGATCCAGATCATCATCGAATGGCAGAGGCCATGGATCATCAGGATCTCCAAGGTTGGTTTCATAATCGCACCACCCCAAATTCACAAATGTGTCATAATCGAACTGAATATGGAGGAAATCCTCAATACTGAACATGAAATAATCCTCCGGATCATCCCGATGCAAATTGCCGCAGTATTCTCCTTCGGACATCCGAAACGGCGAATCGGAATCGTTTGGTTCCTGGGCATCATCCTGTGGCAGGATTGAATCTTCCCGCTCCATGGTTTCAATGAGGGCATGCATGGCCTGTACATATCCTTCCGTGACCCGTGCATCCGCGCTGGGCGCCGAAGTATCCTGAAGAATAAGACGGGCCTCACTATTTGTCAGAGCCGGGCACAGCGCTTTCATCATGGCGACAATACCGGCTGTGAATGGACAGGCACAGCTTGTGCCGTTAAAATGTCCAATATCTGTATCACCTGGACGCGGTGTGCTATAAATGTCGCCCCGGGGGCCTCCTGGTGCCCATATGTCACACCTGCCGTAATTTGATCCCCAGCTAAAACCGTCGGCCTCACGGATGGCAAGCTTTGTATTCAAATCAATGGCACCCACAATAATCGGCCGCCTGTTACCTGTGCCGCATTCAGCGGGAACAATATAGGTTCCGGAGCCCGATAAATTGATCTCATCGTTACCCGCGGAAGCCAGTAAAACAATACCATGATCTGCGGCCTCATCAATGGCATCCTTCATCTGCGTTTCTCCGGAAATACTGCCAAAGGTATCACACCACCAGTTACAACCACCTCCAAAACTCATGCTGATGACCTCGGCTCCCCACGAAACAGCCGTGCGGATTGCCCAGGCACTTCCGTGGAAGCTCCAATCATGTCTGAAAACCATGGGCATTGCAACCGGAGCACCGGTGCCTGCCGAACCGAATTGATTGTCCAACTGGGCGCATGACATACTCAGGCTGCCTGTACCGTGACATCCGCGTTCACTGCCAGAAGGATCGTAGTCTTCATGTACGAAATCATAACCATAATAAAGACCAAAATCATCATTCAATTGAAATCCACCATCAATCACACAAAGCGGCACCTCGTATCGGAAATATCCAAACATTTCGATGATCTGCCATGCCCATTTTACGGAAAGCCATTCATCCGCAAACTGCGGCCATTGGTAGGCATCGGCAAATCCTTCATTGTCCAGTGCCGGATTGGGAGCAGATGGATCAACGGCATATTCCTGCGAACTGGTATCAGCACAAATGTCGGGTTTAAAAACACCATTGGCATTTAATCGTGTATTGTTCTCCGCCCATTCATTTAAACACAGGGCAAACAGGGCAAAAGTATTTTGGGAAGAGCAACGATACGTACCGGATAGCCCAAGCTTATTACCATTCGTGATCATCGTTTGGGTATTCACTTTTTCCGGTTCAAATCGCACCAAATAGTAGCCATCGCTCTCGGGAATGTTTCTCTGTAAATTCTGAATTTTCGCCGGTATATCAGGTAAAGTGCCATCATTAATGACATCTCCGTCAATCCGCTCAAGAAACAGCTTTTTATCATCAGGATCTTCCGGTTTAAAAATGACCTCATTTTCAACAGCCTGAAATCGACTACCATCGGGATTGACAATGACGCCAACGGCGCGAACTTTCTCGTCCGTGTCTGGAATCGTTGCAGGATCTGCCTGAAGCTTTTGATCAATAATGACGTCAAACTCCTCTTTCTGAGCAAACGATAAAGAAGGGACCAATATGCTCAGGGAGAAAATAATGAATACAAACAAACAAATAGATGACCTCATAACGCACCTCCACTCTTATATGGTGATCATTTTGGTTATCGTCCTTTAGCACTGAATTTCAGAATGCAGACCCCAGGCTGACTGTGAGACTGTTCGCTCTGTAATCGCTCCGCTGCACACGATGGTACCGCAGACCCGCCTTCCAGCCACTGTTTGTGAGATAGGTGAAACCGATGCCAAAGGTAACACCATCTCGCCTGATATTCTGTCCGTTCATTGTGAAGGTTGCAGACGGATCACCCTCGAACGCGGCGATGATCGGACGATCATTCTCCAGATTGAAATCGTGGTTCCAACTTAAAAGCAGTTCCGGAACGAACGCTTTACGTTCACCCGGGAAGTTCCTGCTCAGCCGGATTCCCAGATCCGAACTCAGCCAGTCCATGGTACGGGACTCGACAATCAGATTTGCGCTGCCCGCTCCCTCCTCCGTGAATTTTTCCTCGTTCAAGCGTGCATACCGCACTGACACGAAGGGTTCAAATCTCCAGCTTCCTGCATCACACTGCCTGCCGCCGGTCAGGATTGCCGATAATGTTGATCCTCCATAATTCCCGTCAGCGATACGTGTCAGCGGACCCACATGCACGTCCCGCTGGTTCTTGAAACTCTCGTCCGCGTAGCTGAACACGCTGTACATAAAGCTTTTCCCCCACAGATGTCCGCCGTAAACTGCGCCAGCGAAACCATCGACGGTTCCTTTGGCCTTATCGTTGTTCCGGTCCACATGGGTACGTGTTGTTCCGACCGACAAACCGATGATAGAAGAGCCCATGGAGCGTTCATAGCCGGTCAGCACGCCTGAACTCGCAAAATTATGTTCCAGGTATCCGCTGCTCTCGTCCTGATCGGCACCCTGCTGTGCACCACTCAGCCAGACGCCGTTTCTCCCGGCATAATTGTTCCCTCCCTTGAAAGGATTGGATCGCGAATCATCCATCCGCTGTGTCAAAATATTCTGCAAGAGTTGCATGCTCTGAAGTGGTCCTCGTGAGAGATTGTTATAGGTATCCGAGCTCAGGTTAGCGAAGCTCTCCTTCACCTGTTCTGTTGTTGCAAGCTGGAAAGCCCCTATTATCTGTGCCATATCGCCTGTTGCATCCGGTGAACATGCGTCAATGCATCCGGCAATCGCTTTCTCGACCGGATTGTCTGCAGTATCAGTAAAACGCTTCACATGCACCGAAAGTCTCACACCACTTTCAGCATAATCCATATCGAAATCAAGGAACGCTGTCTGGGGCAGGATGACATTACTGAAGTATCCTGTCACTTCTGGACTCTGAATAATATCATAGTTGGTACTGTCCACGTAAACGCCGCATTCGGCCACAACCTTGAGCGTGCCATCCAGGGCAGCAGAGCCATCGGCAACGATCAGCCTGTCCAGATTGTCACCGCAAAGGGACGCCTCAAATGTTCCCGAGGCTGTTTGATTAAAATCACAATAGAGAACAGTTGTCATAAATTGATCGGCTCCGCCAGGTGAGAACGTGCCGTCATTCATGAGAATGCCGTCAGAACCGAGAATAATGACTGAACCTGCCTCGAAGAGGCTGCCTGCATAATTGTTAAAATAATTCATGCCGCTGCCCAGGTTGATCGAGCCTGATATTGTGCCGTAGTTATTCACGGTTTCATAACCGCCGGTGCCACGAACGGCCCATCCGTTCATACCTTCAAGTGTGCTGATTATCCCGTGATTTGTGAGCACATTATTGGCACCGTCCATTATAAAAACGCCAGTACCTGTTCCTGTGCCCCCCTGAACTGTACCTTCGGTGATATCGATCAGGATATCTCCGTTAGCTTTACCACCGATACTCTGAGTCAGAATGCCATGGGCTTCTTCTCCCATGACAAGAATATCACCCGAAATGGATACATTAACCTGACCTCCTGTGTCAGTTATTCCGTCTTCGCCGCCTGCACTTTGTGCAAAAATGCCATGGGCAATGTTGCCCGCGGTAGTGATGACACCTTCATGGACCACTGAAACGGTGCCCCCTGAGCCGGCTCCTCCCGTACTTCCTGCAAATGAAAGCAGGATAGGTTGATCAAAATTACCGACACCCCCACCCAGTCCGCCGCCCCCTCCAATGCTTTGTGCGAAAATTCCGATCGATCCGTCTCCCAGGGTTGTGATATCACTTGTGTTCGCTACACTGACCTCCCCGCCTTCACCTCCGTTTGATCCGTCACCGCCAATGCCCAATCCCAGACCGATATCCAAATCCAATGGAGTATCGGTCACACTGAGGCCCCTTGCTACATTACCAGCCATGCCCCCTCCTCCGCCAATGCTCTGGGCCATGATACCGTAAGCGGCCTCACCCGATGTGTAAATTGAACCATCGTTAACCAGCGAGACCATCCCGCCATCGCCGGATGCGCCTCCATCGCCGCCAAGAGAGAACAGACCGATCAAACCTGCGTCAGCGTTTCCACCCTCAGCGTATCTCTGGGCCGTACCGCCCCCACCTCCAATGCTCTGTGCGAAGATGCCGTGAGAAGAGTAACCATGGGTCGAGATGTGTCCTGTGTTCACGACATTGACCGTATCTCCGTGGCCGTTGGCACCACCGTCGCCTCCTACTGTCACAGCACCAAAGGCAGACGGATCCCAGATCGTAAAAACATTGTCGATAATATCAGCTTCCTGCTCCAGATCCAGCGAATCCAGAAAGCCTCCGGTGCCGAGCAACGCGGCCGCGCCGTTTCCACCTCCGCCGCCAATGCTCTGTGCGAATATGGCATGAGAGATGGCGCCGGTTGTCACAATTTCACTGTTGTTCTCGACATCGACCTTACTGCCGTTACCGGCAGCACCGCCGTCACCGCCGACACTGACACCAAGATTAAGCGATGAGAGTTGTGAGCCGGTGATTGAGGCCTTTAACGAAGGTAATGAAGGAAAATTTGCGCTGATGCCCCCGTTGCCGCCGCCACCGCCCACGCTCTGTGCGTGAATACCATGAGATTCATTCCCTTCTGTATAGATCGCGCCCGTGTTTCCGACGTCCACGAACGATCCGTGGCCACCCTGGCCTCCGTCACCACCAATCGAGACCGACAGGGAATTTTTCCCAATTATACCACCGGCAGTGTAGTTGGCACCACCGTTTCCACCTCTGCCGCCGACACTCTGGGCTACGACACCGGAGGAGCGATTCCCGTAAGTCCATATCCCGCCGGTGTTCATCACATCCACGGTACCCGCCTCACTCCCGTTGCCTCCATCGCCGCCCAAACCCAGAGACAGGTAATTATCAGCCATGGCGACAATATTGGCACTGAGCCCGCCAATGCCCCCACCACCGCCAATGCTCTGAGCAAAAATGCCTTCTGATCCTTCACCTCTTGTTTCAATATTACCATGGTTGCTCAATTCAACAGCGCCGCCTCTGTTACCATTGCCTGCATCTCCCCCAGACGTAAAGTTTAAATCCAGGTGAAATTCAGGAGTGGATTCTTCACTGATGGTCTTCTCGCTTGCCTTACCAAAGGGAGACTCCAGAGTGGCGGTCACCGCAATAGCCTGGCCACCGGCTCCACCCCCGCCGCCGATACTCTGCGCCACGATTCCCTGAGAAAAATCACCGCCGGTGAAAATATCCCCTTCATTCATTACGCGCACGCTATCGCCAATCGCCCCGTTTCCACCATCGCCGCCTATACTAATTCCCAAATTCACAGTTATATCCGGAATTGGAGTTCCTTCTGTCGGGATCAGACCGAGGAAATTGATCATTGCGGTTCCGCTCAAACCTCCCGTTCCTCCGCCGCCCCCGATGCTCTGGGCCATTATCCCGTGGGTGAAGTTACCGCTGGTTCTGATCGTGCCGGTGCTGTTCACATCGACAGACCCTCCCTGTGTTCCAGGTCCACCCTTCCCTCCAATACCGACAGTCACACCTCCAAACGCAGTAACACCTGCGTCCAGACTCCATCCACCCGAACCGCCACCGCCGCCGATGCTCTGGGCCAATACGCCACATCCGCTTTCACCCGCAGTAATGATGTCAGCGTCACTGATGACATTGACTGCCTCACCCCGGCCGCCGCTTCCTCCCGAACCGCCAAGGCCCACTCCGATCGTCGCATTTCCAAACAGATCTCCGGTGACCGCTAATCCCCCGCTTCCTCCTCCGCCGCCGATACTCTGCGCCAGAATGCCGTGAGAGCGTCTGCCCGACGTTTGGATCAGACCTTGAAGGGGATCGGATTCAGTACCTACAGTCACAACATTCCCGTTTCCTCCTGTATTACCGTCACCGCCGATCGCCAGATTCAGACTCACACCCCCCAAAATACTCGCTGCCACACTAAATCCGCCTGTACCGCCGCCCCCGCCGATGCTCTGGGCCACAACTCCATGGGCATCTGAACCCGATGTTGTAATATCACTTCCGCTCATCACCTGGACAATATCTGCATGCCCACCTGATCCTGCCGTACCACCGATTCCAATATGCACTGGTACCGGGGCGGAAGAAGCACTGACACCGAAACCGCCGTTGCCGCCACCCCCGCCGACACTCTGGGCCAGTATACCGTGCGAATTGTCACCTTCAGTAATGATGGGAGCATCGTGACTGCTGACACTTACAGTGTCCCCATCTCCACCTCCGGCTCCACTGCCTCCAATGGCCACAGTCGCCAGTATCCCGGCAGCCGATGTACTTCCGCCGCCGTTTCCACCGCCTCCGCCTATACTCTGGGCAAAGATAGCACTCGAATTGTCATCGCGCGTCGACAGCTGACCCGTGTTAAGCACCGAGACGCCGCCTGCGTCTCCGCCTCCCCCACCCCTGCCGCCAATAGAAAACCATCCACCGCTCGATCCTCCGTTGCCCCCGCCTCCGCCGATGCTCTGGGCGAAAATGGCCTGCGAGCCGAACGTTGCCTGCGGTCGTTCATCGTCAGTGGAGTCAATGCCTGTCATGATTGTTCCTGAGTTTATCACGGAGACAATCCCGCCGTCGCTGGTAACAGAACCTTTGCCACCGAGCGATACTATACCGCCGGAAGTGCTTCCGCCGTTGCCGCCGCCACCGCCGATGCTCTGAGCGAAAATCCCTCTCGAGTCGATGCCTTCAACAGTAAGTGACGCACTATTAATGATCATGACAGAGTCGCCATTACCACCGGCTGATCCTTCTCCGCCTTCGGAATAGAAGAGCCCAAAACCACCACCACCGTTTCCGCCTCCTCCGCCGATGCTCTGAGCCATGATCGCATCCGATGTGCTGCCACCTGTCGAAATCACTGCCTCATTATGGACGGTGACGACACCACCGGCACCTCCGCTTCCCCCATTTGCGGAGAAATTCACAAATGGATTCGAGCTTCCCCCGCCTGTGCCGGCGTATCCGCCAATGCTTTGAGCAATAATTCCAGTAGCACTGTCACCCAGGGTCTGGATTGATCCCCGGGTGTTTACAGTTACACGACCTCCATATCCTGATTCACCCCCTTTACCCCCGCCATCGAACCAGCCACCGTGACCACCCTTTCCACCGCCACCACCCAGACTGTAAGCAGCGATTCCATATGAATTATTTCCACCGTTAAGAATGGACCAGTCTCCATCCACTGTGACAGTGCCTCCATGTCCTCCGCCAGCTCCGTCACCACTGTCTCCTATCCAGCCACCATCTCCGCCATTGCCGCCCCGCCCTCCTTCACTCCGGACGTAGATGCCATGAGATTCGTCACTTTTAGTTTCAATGTTCCCGTTTCCAAGAATCGTTATCGTTCCTCCTGCACCGCCTTCACCACCAATCCCTCCTACTTCTTCAACGCTGTCCCCACCATTGCCACCTCCTCCACCCTGACTGAGCACAATGATTCCGTGAGCCCCATGTTCATCGGTTACGATGTTCTGATTCCCAAGAACAGTCACTGCACCTCCATCACCACCCTTCCCACCTCGCGCTCCATATCTGAATGTAGCCGTCGGGCCATTTCCACCTGATCCTCCATTTCCACCCTGGCTGACTGCAAGTATCCCCGGCGATTCAGCTCCTTTCGTTTCAATGGTCCCCTGGTTTTCAATAAGGATATCACTACCACGGCCCCCTGCACCACCAGGATCAGCGGAATGACCTGTATAAAATGGCCAAACGGTGGCCGTCCCGTTTCTTCCTTTGCCCCCATTCCCGGCCTGACTGCTTGCTGATATTCCAGGAACCTGACTGAATGGTGCCGTCACAATCGCATGCTCGTCTCCGAGGAAATGCACTTCTACAGGCGGCCCATCCAGGCTACCTTCTCCATAGGTAGCCGTGACATCAATGCCGGGAACACTGTCCGTTGGTGATATATCCGATGTCAGATTCTGAACCCAGAGCGCGACAGGTGAAGAGGACGAAATCGCCACTCCCGCCGACTGGTCGCCCTCAAAAGTAGTATCTGCGTCTGTGATCGTGCATCCGGTGATCTTCCGAAAGATCTCGCCACCGCCGTTGCGATACGTGTGTGCGGAAATGCCGGTATTTGCCCTTCCCGCTGACTGGTCTTCTTTGTTTCTGTGCCCGTCAATCTCCTGCCCGGACGCCGGGACCGCATGTGTTCCCGGCAAACCGGACGCAGCCGGATCATCATGGATCAGACGGACGGTTTCCTTTGTATCCAAATTTCGGGCATTTGGATTCTGATTTTCGGCAGCCGTAACTGCCGGTCCGCTGAACAGAAGAATCCCCGCGTTCATCAGAACAAATAGCATTTTGTTATGTTCAAACATTTTCCCTCCGCCTTTAAGAGTAACTCAATGAAACACCAAACGATTGTTCAGCCGTTCCAATTCATCCTGATTCATCTATTCAATAGTCTTGAACGCCGGTCTATGATCAGCTGATGGTAAAGTTTTTGTTCAGTTTCTGCGGCACGATTATTAGGATATCATAACAGGCCGAAAGAACCATACAGTTTTTCTGATGCATGTAAAAAAATAAATATTTTCTGACAGAAGGATTATCTTCTAGCAGTGCAGAGCCTGTTGAAAAAATCTGTTTATCCATTCGAGTTATTCATACGATTAAAAAACTTGAATTTCTATCTTATTTAATCAATTGATTCCATAATTTGCAACAATAAAAAATTGGCATATGATTTTCAATTTTCACACCAGCCAATTTATTTATATTTTTCATATATTCTTTCCATTCTGTATATGACTGACCCACATTTGCTGTTAGATGAGAATATGCAATCTGTGAATTTTTTCTAAATATATTTACTTTTGATAAAATATTTGAGTGTTGATTTATTGTTTTAAATTTACCGGAAATATTGGCAGCCCTCCGAAGCTGATTTAAGAATGTTTTTTGTGCAATTTGTGTCTGTTCTGAAATATTCAAAATTTCTTTATTAATTAATATTTTACCTTCTTCTGTTATGAAAATAAGTTGTCCTGTAGGATAAAAATTCATTTTAGGTAAATCCGGAGGTAGTAATGGAATTGGATCATAAGCATGTTCAACTCTAAATATGGGTTTATCTTTTGAAAGAGAAACAAATTCCTGATTGCCAATGCGTGGAGCACCAAATGTATATAAACCAAAACTTGAAGGAAACTTTGTAAATGCCAAACCTGCAAGTGCACCACCAAGACTGTGACCTGTAAACCATACTTTACTTTTCGGATATTCTTTTAATAATTGTTCCAAAAAATCACCAAGGTCAATTGGTTCATTCCAAATGTTATTAAACGCCTTTAGAAATCCTTGGTGTACTTTGCCTCCTTCAAGAAAATCTGTCGGTTTTGTATCAAGATTTGTACTGAAATCGCGAAATATTGAAATAGTAGTTAATTCTGTGCCACGGAAAGCAACGATAATACATTGGTCATTCCATGCAATCATACAATCAGTTGTAGCTGTATGGAAAAATTTAAAATTATTAAAGCCTGCAAGCTGAAAAGCCATTCTGGCAAAACCAGGATGCGCATAAGCCAGGAAAGAGCACTCTGCAAACCACCATGCATTGACAGGAGAATAATTGGCTTCTTTAGCTTGAATAGGAAATATTTTTGAATGTTCAAAATAAATATAATTCATGTCTGGTGGAAGCACAGGATATTTATTGGCATTTGGTATTGCTTTTAAATTTAATTTCGGCATAATAGTGAAAAAAATAGTTATTCAATTTAATTTATGAAAATTTATTTAACTTTAACATAAATAAGTTTTGATCTCCCCTTAATATTCTCACGCTGCTCAACTTCAAATTTATCTATTGACTTAATCAAGGGTGTCAATTTTTGAAATCCATAGTTTCTGGAATCAAAATATGGTTGTTTCTTCTGAAGCAAGTTACCTACTTCTCCAAGAAATGCCCAACCATCATCATCTGCTAAATCGGAGATAGTAGACGAAATCAGTTTGATCACTTTGGGTGTTAATTTATCAATACTTGATTTTTGTGTATGTTTTCTCTTAACAATTTCCGATTCACTTTCCTCAGACTTATATTTAAGAATTTCAATATAAATAAATTTATCACAAGCTACGATAAAAGGTTCCGGTGTTTTCTTCTCGCCAATTCCATATACTTGCATTCCGGCTTCCCGAAGTCTTGTTGCCAAACGTGTAAAATCACTGTCGCTGGAAACCAAGCAAAACCCATTGACTTTCTCTGAATATAGAATATCCATGGCATCAATAATCATTGCTGAATCAGTCGCATTTTTTCCTGTTGTATATCCATATTGCTGAATTGGTATAATAGCATTGTCCAGAAGGATATTTTTCCATTTTGATAGATTTGGCTTTGTCCAGTCTCCATAAATTCTTTTTATTGTAGGATTGCCATACTTAGCAATTTCTTCCATCATTTCTTTAACATAATTAGAAGGTATATTGTCACCATCGATTAAAACTGCGATATTTTTATCCATAATTATTACCTATCCTCAAGTTAGTAATTTTATCATCGTACAAAACTAAATTACGGTATATTATATTTCAAGACAAACTAATAATAGCATCAGCATGTATAGCGCCTAACGATTTCTATATTGAATAAAACAGCAAAACAGCTTTAAAATGTGCCTTTCCATCCGTAAAATGTAATCCCCATTACAATTAACCTAACGAAAGGAGTTCGTCATGCAGTTTTCAAATCTACAAATGAAAAGGCACTTTATTGCCGGTAAAATTATTGTCGGCATCGATCCTTCCAAAGAAAAATCAGACGCCGCTGTCATTGATGCATTCGGATTGCTTCAAGGAAAAACCTTCTCTTTCCAAAATAATCATGAAGGATTTCAAAAGCAACTCTTCAATTGTCTCAATGAACGTATCGTAAATCTCTCAAAAGAAAACACCATCTTTGCTATCGAAGCTGCCTGCAACCTCTGGCAAAAGCTGGCTGATTATCTTATCAGTCTGCCGGCTGTGGTGTATATGAATCAGCTGGTCGAGTCTGGTGCGTTGAATCTGAAATTTCAGTCCAAAGCGAGGTACAGGCCAAAGATAATGGATGTGGTATTGAACTGACGAAGTTGTCAAAGAACATGTTTATATAAATATAACTCAAGGCAATGGTGTGCCTTGAGCGAGATATTTTTTACTCTCATGGAGAATATTCTATTGACAATACAAATCAAATGTTTATCTTAAAATAAAATCAGGGTTTTCCAGCTTCTTTGACCTTCCCTAATTGCGCCTAACTCGACCGCTTACCGCGGGGTTCGCCTATTTCAGGGGCTGCGCGCCAAGAGTTTTTGTCCAACAACATCGTTGTAGACAAAACTCTTTAAATTAGAAATTAATGGAACGCGTTAGCAGTCCCTTTCCGGGTAGAAGCAGCAAATTACTCAGCCGCTCCCCCCACAGACCCGTACGTGAAGATTTCCCTCATACGGTTCCTCAGTTCTGATTTCTCAGAAACCAAACAGACATTACTCCGTTTGGCGCATAACTGTAGCTGCCCATCGAGCAAAGTCTAAACACTGTGGACTATTCTGGGTGTCGGCAGAGGAAATGCTTTGAGGATCTTTTCTCCAAACACGTCACCGGTCATATATCCGTTGCGGGTACGTCTGCCGAGCCAACGCCGCCACGATTTCAGCGCATGTTCATAGACGACTTCAAGCATCTTGTAATTGCCTCTGATGCCAAAATATTGATAGTGGCCCCGAAGCTTGGCACTGATTATTCGGTGTTGTTCGGGAAGGTCGTAATGGTTTTGCTCCCGACACCATTGCCATATCGCTTTCATGGACCGTCGTACTCGCTTTGCCGCTGTCTTGCGTTTAATCACCCAGTTTCCTTGTCTGGATTTTCCCCAGTAATGGGTAAATCCAAGAAAATCAAATGTGTGCTTTTCCCTGTCTGGTTCCTTACTGTTATCCGGTGTTCTGAAATCAACAAGTTTGGTTTTCGCCGGATGAATGGTGAGTGCAAAGCGCTCAAACCGTTTTGAGAGTACGGCCATGATTCTTCTGGCGTCTGTTTCCAATTCACAGCCTATGATAAAATCATCGGCAAACCTGATGAGAAAACTCCGTCCTTGCAATCTTGGCTTTATCTCTTTGATGTACCACTCATCCAGAACGTGATGGAGGAAGATATTAGCCAAAAGAGGCGATATCACTCCGCCTTGGGGTGTGCCGGTTTCAGGACGACTCAAACTTCCTTCTTCCATCACTCCAGCATTCAACCATTTGCCGATCAGCCTTATTAATCCGCCATCGTTGATCCTTTTCTTGATGATTTCTCTTAATACGCTGTGATCCAGGCTGTCGAAAAACTTGCTCACATCCGCGTCCACTATCCAGCGAATATTCTGCCTGTAACATTGTTCTCTGAGTTCCTTGATGGCTTGGTGAGGGCTGCGCCCTTCCCTGAATCCATAGGAAAATTCATAGAAGTCCTGTTCATAAACCGCGCTCATAACTGTACTGACTGCTCGTTGAACCAGTTTGTCCTCGAATGTGGGTATGCCCAGAGGACGTTTGCTTCCGTCTTCTTTTTCTATCCAGCCGCGTTTTACTGGAGGGGCTTTATACCTTTTATCTTTCAGCCTCCGGTGGAGTTCTTCAAGATTTGATTCAAGGTCTTGACCGTATTGTGCTGCTGTTACGCCGTCTACCCCTGGTGCCCCATCCCTGCGGGTCTTTTGATATGCTGCCTTTAGAAGATCCACGTCGATCAGATGGGCCAGTGAGCTGAATATCCTGTCCGGATATTGACTTGCCTGTTCTGCTATCTGATGAAGTTGTGTTGAGATGGTTTGTGATCTCTGGGTATCTCCCATAGTGCCTTCCATCAGTTCGTTATACCCGGCTTCTCCTTCCCTCCAGCGGGTCGCTTGTGGGCCGCGCTTCCCCGCCTTCTTCGGTACTATGATCCGCTAAGACTGCCTCCTGCCCGTCTCAGGTCTCTTCGCTCCTCGCTCGATTCCCGATACCTTGTTGCTTCCTCTTCTTCGTAGTATACCACCTGTGTGGTGGTCTCACTGTCAGACCGGAAGGAATCTCACAGTGCCCGGACGTATTGTTCAACCGGTTTGTCCCATGCTCCGGTGTTGTTTACAAGGAGACATAAGGCTCTCCCAAGTTCCCAGGCTACCCTTTTGAATACATGATCTGGTCTAAGACCCCGGTGGTGTCTCGCTCACTTCGCCATTTGCGCGAACAAGACTGCTGCCTTCCGAAAAATGCAGTTCGTCGGCTTTCTGAAGCGAACATAGTCCGCTCTTTATCCTTAAGTCCACAACTATACATATTTCGGGGCTCAATACAGACCCTGTACCCTCGTTCCCCTCAGCTTCGCACTTCCGTTACCGGCTTTGCACGTGAGGTTCTCTACTGCCCTGTTGGCTAAACTTTAAGCAGGTGGGATTTTCACCCACTGGGCAACGTAATCGAATTTCAATGAGCTTTTGCCATATTCCAACGATCTGGATTTATCTTGGCACGAGCATTTTTGTTAGCCATTTACTGTAACAATTAATTGTGTGTTGGCAATATCAGTGCATTATCTTTTATATAAAGTTTCCCATTCGGATTTGGGCGATATGCGTTGACCCAATCAATAATCGCCTCGTAATCACGTAATTCGAAATCATATCTTGAATTCTTGAAATCTTTGACTCCCCGTGTAAATGAAGAAGTAGTAGCTATCATTGCGTTGGCGACATGCAAATCGCCTTTGATTGCATAAAGAGAGCGGGCAATATCAACACCAACCTTTCGGTCTCCACGATATCTCTTGCACTCGACAATCCATGATGTCCTTACACCAGCATTATCTTGCGAAACTGCAAAGATATCATAGCCGCCATCTTTTGTTTCTGGAGTGAGTTGAACCTCCCAACCGTATGATGCAAGAACTTCCGCAACTATTTCCTTAAAACGCCGTGGTGCAATATGATGGATTGCTTCGGGATTGCTCTTAATATATCGCATGAGCTCATTGTTAATTACTTTTATTGTTTCAAGCAAGACTATAGGAGGTTCAACTTGGGAGTAGAGTTCGACTACAGGCTCACGATTGTTGAGAAGAAAACTGTTATTGACATTTAATTCTGACATAAAATCTTGTTTGAAGTTTGTAATTGTACGTGATGTTATTACAATACTTTTTACAGCTGAAGAACAGCTTGTCAACTCATAGATCAAATCAAACAAAGATAAGACAATAGAAGTTGGAACCTCATCAAGTCCATCTATTAGAAGAATAATATTATGATAAGGGAGCATTTGTGAATAATACTGCATTACTTTAAAGCCAATATGGCACCATTCGCGCACTGATTCCAAAGATGTATTAGATATAAATGGAATGTTGTATTGGTTAGTCAAGCCAAAGGATTCTCTTGTATATTTCTGGATTTGCTGATCAAAGTCTAAACCATGTTGTTTAAAACGCATGCGAATATCTTTTTGAATTCGGCCCCGGCGATAAACGTGCCGGAGCCGATCTAGGTGGCAATCAGCGTAAAAACCATCACGTGAATGGAGAGCGACCTTCCGGCCACCATGAAATCCTCATGACTCTTTACCTTTTTGGTCCTGTATATATTTAAAACCAGTAAAATCAGATTATAAAGCAGGATGATTAAAAGGAACCAAGTCATGATGCCGCCTCAGTTGGATGGTTATTATACCATTAATATAAGCAGAGCTGTTACTTCATGAAAATCATTTTTGAAACAGCTCTGAATCCATCTGCCGTCATCCTGCAATAGTAGATCCCGCTCGGCAGTCTCTGAAAATCCAGATTCAGGGTATATTCTCCTGCGGTCATGGTTTTGTTCAACACCCGGATCACCTGTCTGCCTCTGGCATCATAGATATCGAGCGACACATGTGCGGTTTTCGGCACTGTAAACCGGATTGTCGTGCAGGGATTGAACGGATTTGGGAAATTCCGGCTCAGATTGTAATTCAGCGGCCCCTGATACGATCCCACATCAGTCTGGGGAGAACGTGTTGAAACAAGCTGAAAAAAGAGTGACCGGACTGTTCCAGCTTCTCCTGATTCCCGGGATACCCAACTGCCGCCCTGATCAATGATGTAAAAGTTGCCAGACTTTGACATTCCGCCAAACGCATTGAACATCCCTCCCTTTGCACTTGACTGTCCCCGCGTGATCACAGGCCGAAGGAAAAGAGTGATGAGAAGTGCCGTCAGCATTGCCTTATTAAAATAATGCATCACTGCCTCCTCAGGGTTTGTAGGTCACGAACTGAAAATCACTGCGGACCTTGTCACCATCCAGATCAAATAATTGGACCGTTAATTTCAAATTGCTGGATCCAACCCTGGGAAAGCAGGGAACTGTCTTGAATTCACTGACCGGTGACGGTGTGACCACAGTGATATAATTACCAATGACATATCTTTCGCCGGTAATACTGATTTCATACTGGCTGAGCGTGCTGTTCCAGGATACGCTTACATTGGGCGTACCGGTGGAAAGGTCGCCGTCATACTCCACATAACCGTAAGCGATGGGGACGGCGGCACTGGATGTCGTTGAGGTATAAGCTTTGGTGATATCTCCGGACACGTGTACATCTCCTTCGAAAAGCCCTGCGGGACCACTTCCGTTCGAAACCGCTTTGAGTGCAAAGTTATCGCCGTCTGTTTCTGTGAGCACGCCGCCAAAGGGACTTTCAAATTGTCCGCCATACGCATCATTGGTTCCTTTGGCGTATATACCAGCTCCATAACGATAACCATCATAAACTTGTTGCCCCCCGGAACATTCGGCCAGCACACCATATCCAGAGCCAGAGATGCCCCATACACCCCTCCCCTCATGTGCATGAGACTTTAATCCGGTTCCAAGAAATTCCACATTAATGTCTATGCCATTGCCGCTATAATCATTGGTATTAATTTGCAGAGCTGCATCTTCATCATCGGGTTCACTATCCTCGGCCATGCCCTGCCAAAGTTTTATTCTCGGTGTATTCTCAAGATTAAATATTTTCAATCCTGGCAACAGAGAACGAATTTGTATACCCGGTCCTGTCGTATTAAGTTTAATAATCGGATTATGATCAATGGCTGATACGTTGAAGAAAGGAATATCTACAATCGGTTCCCCCATGGATGTATTGTCATAATCGATTAATTTAAACTTTTCAATATACTTATCTTTCAGCGCTGTACTCCCCTCATACAGATCTTCCACCACATCTTCCCGACCCGCATCATCCTCTCCGCTTCCCGTGCTGCCTTCATCGTCAATACCGTCCGCAAATCCTGCGGGAATATTCTCGATGTCGTTCCAGTCCACCGACAGTGTCGAATCACTGAGCAAAGCGTATGGCACGGAAGCAATCCGCTTCAATGGCAATTCTGTCTCATCACCGATTTGAAGGCCGAGATAGACGGCATCCTGATCAAACAGAGACGCGGAAAGCGGCGTCGTGCTTCCCAGCATGACTTCCACCATGCCTCCCTCGACGTTCAGCTGATGGATTTCCTGCCAGATCAGCTTGCCGTCCGTGGCATCATCGTACATTGAGAAAGTCAGCGTCACGGGGCCTTCCAAAGGATCTTCGGAATCCGATTCCGTCAGAAACGCCTGATAATGGATCAGCCCGGGAACCGATCCCAGGGCCAGTAATGCGCACGCCATCATAAAAATCCACAAAATCATTATTCGATTTCTCATGTTTTTCTCCTTCATTTGAAAATGAAATGGATTCCATGATGTCAATTTATTTAGTGTAGTGTTTGATTATCGGGATATAATCAGCCAAAATCAAGTAAAAAATGGGATTTTAACGTATTTGCGACTTTGTGCCGAAAGATACAAACTAAATATCCATGCAGATCAGTTCTCGCTGTGGCGTACCCGCCACAACGACATTTCCGTCAAGTGTGATAAAGACATCCACTTCGGAACGGACCGCCATCTTTCCCTTTAAGTAAATGCCGGGTTCGATGGAAAAACAGATTCCGGGAATCATGCGGCGTTCCTCTTTGGTTTCCAGATTGTCGATGTTCACGCCGTTGGCATGCACTTCCCGGCCGATGGAATGGCCGGTTCTGTGGATAAAAAAATCTCCATACACCTGCATCACGGATCACCTGCCGAACCGCGTCATCCACCTCCCAGCCATGACAGGGCCTTCGCTGTGTAAACCGATCATGTACAAACGTGACGCCTGCATCTCTTGCATTGCGGACAATATTGAAAATCTCGATATACTTTTCAGGAGGATGCTTCCCTGCAAATCCGCACCAGGTGATATCTGCCCAGATAGATCCATTGGAATTTTCACGTGCCCACAAATCGATCAGAATCGTGTCCCCTTTTTGAATCGTGTATGTATTGTTCAGTGTTGGCTCGAAATGAGGATTGGCCGGATGATCATTCACGCCAACGATCGGAAATTCGCCATCACAATTCAATCCCTCCTCTTCAAAACGCCGGGTGCCCGATATTTCGCCAAATTGCCTTTAAGCGTGTGGCATGTGGACTTGTCCCATGCCAACGTCACTTTATAGGATCGATGTGAGAATAATA
>Ga0272442_10001956_pt1 | contig 30446 bp, 26 predicted proteins | sample SSMForm2O_FD_200262 | JGI IMG/M metagenome (GOLD analysis project Ga0272442, IMG submission 200262) | Marine sediment archaeal communities from Little Sippewissett salt marsh, Falmouth, MA, United States - SSM-Form-2O | ecosystem: Environmental > Aquatic > Marine > Wetlands > Sediment ...
GTACCTTGAAGAGCTTCTTGCCGATGAGCTGAAGTTCCTCAAGGCAGGGGAAATAAAGATCAACCGTGCAGGAGTTTCCTGCGCGGCGGACCTGGAAACCGCCTACAGAATTTGTCTCTGGTCACGGATTGCGGGACGGGTCCTGCTGAAATTATCGGATTTTGAAATAGACACGGAACAGGACCTGTACCAGGGGGCCCTCTCGGTAGAATGGAACAGCCATTTTTCGGAAGAAAACACCTTTATGGTGGATGCCACACTCGTACGGTCTTTTATGAAAAATGAAAATTTTACCGCACTCAAGGTAAAAGACGCTGTGGCGGATTATTTCCGGAACCGGACGGGCAGACGGCCGTCGGTGGATACATCCTCTCCGGATATCCGAATCAGCGCGCATGTCGATCAGAACAGCGCCTCTCTCTACCTTGACCTGTCCGGAGACAGCCTCTTCAAACGCGGCTATCGTCTTGAAAGCACAAAAGCTCCCCTCAGGGAAAACAGCGCGGCCGCCATGCTTGCAAAGGCGGGATGGAAGGACCTGGCGGAAGGCGGGGCCTTCTTTCTGGACCCCATGTGCGGTTCCGGCACGCTGCTCATTGAGGCAGCCCTTATGGCGGGAGATTGCGCCCCTGGACTTATCCGGAAAAAATTCGGCTTTTCTAAATGGAAGCCCCATGAACCGGAGCTTTGGGCCCGGCTTGTTCAGGAAGCGCGGCAGCGGCGTGAAACCGGGTTTGGACAATTACCTCCTCTCTTCGCCGCGGATATTGATCCTCTGGCTGTGGCCGCGTGCCGCGGGAATATCGGTCGCGCCGGCCTGGAGGGGAAAGTACAGCTCTCCGTTACAGATTTTCGTCAATTTGACTGCAGGGTCCTTCCGCGGCGACCGGGTTTTATCGCGGTCAATCCCCCGTATGGTGTACGGCTGGAAAATAAGGAAAGCGTAAGAAATCTGTATCAGGATTTCGGCCGATGGATGCAGAGTAATTTCACCGACAGTACGGCCGCGGTCCTGTCTCCGGACAAGGAAACCGCGAAATGTATCGGTCTGAGGGCGGACAGGCTCAATACCTTTTACAATGGAAACCTGAAGATACAATTGGCCCTTTTTACACTCTCAAGCCGGAATGTGTATGTTGAACAAGCGCCGCAAGAAAAACCTTTTCAAATGGGAGATGATGAAACCACGGGGATCCGGATGATCGTGAACCGGCTGAAAAAGAACAAACGGATCCTGAAAAAATATCTCGCCTCCGGGGAAGTCAGCTGCTACCGGATATACGACGCGGATATCCCGCAATACTCCGCGGCCATAGATATCTATGAGGATACCTACGCGGTGGTACAGGAGTACGCGGCGCCGAAAACCATCGAGCAGGAGAAGGCCGCCCATCGTCTGCGGGAGATACTCGAAGCCGTTCCTCATTGTTTCTCCATTCAGCCGGACCATATATTTTTAAAAAAGAGACAGCGTCAAAGGGGTGAAAAGCAATACGAAAAGCTTGCGCAGCAGGGTGAATTCTACATCATCCGCGAGGGGGGCCTGAAATTTTTCGTGAATTTCAGCGATTACCTTGACACGGGTATTTTCCTGGACCACAGGATGACCAGGGATCTTATCCGCCGCAGGTCCATGGGAGCGCGCGTCCTGAACCTGTTTGCCTACACCTGCACGGCCAGTGTGTATGCCGCGGACGGAGGCGCGGTCAGGACGGTGTCGGTGGATACGAGCGCGAAGTATCTCGAGTGGGGCCGGAAAAACTTTGGATTGAACCGTATTCCTGAAGGCCCGCATCTGTTTCAGCGGCAGGACTGTCTCGATTTCCTCCGGACGGATATCGATCAGTATGATCTTATATTTATCGATCCTCCCACCTTTTCAAACCGCAAAGGGGCCGAGGATGTGTTTGATGTGCAGCGGGACCATGTGAGGATGATAGATCTGGCCGCGCGGAGATTGTCGTCCGATGGTGTCATACTCTTTTCAAATAATTTCCGCAAATTTTTACTGGACCCGGACCTGGAAGTACGCTACGTGGTAGAGAATATATCGATGGAGACTATCCCCCGTGATTTTGAGAGAAACAGCAAAATACACCGGGTCTGGCTTATCCGTCGGAAATCCAATCCGGCAGTACCTGATAATACCCCTGTGAATGGACCACCTGGAGAGGGGTTTCATACAGTTCGCTGAGGGTTTCGGATGTAAGCATATCTTTTTTTGGCCCGTCTTTTATTACTCTTCCGTTTTTCAAGAGGACTATGCGCTGGATTTCCGGGGGGATTTCGTAGATATGGTGAGTGACCATGATAACCGTCTTCCCTGCCCGCATCAATGAATGGATATGCTGCAGGTAGGTATGAATGGCCTTGAGGTCGAGGCCGCTTGTAGGCTCATCCAGTATCAGCACCTGGGGATCATGAATGAGGGCCCGGCCCAGGAGGAATCGCCGTTTCTGTCCCGTAGACATCTGTCCGAATTTTTTATTCCTGAGATCATGGATGCCAAGTTCTTTCATGACCGAACGGACCTGTTTGAGTTGAGTATCGCTGAAGGTATGATACGGAGCGATATCAATGCTTGAATAGAAACCGGATAGAATCACATGCTCACCTGTGGCTCCCGGCAGGTATTCATTCTGGAGGTCCTCGGAGATTATTCCCATCCTTTTTCTGAGGTTCCACACGTTCCATCGTTCCATTCCGAAGAGCCGGACAAAACTGTCAGGCTCCACCACCGGCCTGATCTCCTGGGTAAGCAGTTTGAGAAAGGTGGTCTTGCCGGCCCCGTTGGGGCCGAGAATTACCGTGTGCTGTCCCTGGTCGATCCGGAGGGAAAGACCGGAGAAAACGGATGTGGAACCGCGGTAGGCGCTGCAGTTTTGAATGTCGATGATATGGGGCATGCTGAATCAGATCCTCTCCGGGTCATCGTTTTCAGGGAAAAGGAACCATTCCTTATGAAATTCATCCTTGTCTTCAACAATGCTGTCTATTTTCAGGCGGACATACTTCCCTTCGGCGGTGGCGGCCACGGTCCCGTCTTTGAGAATGAGCTCTCCCGTTCCGGAGAAAATCTTTCCTCCGCTCTTTTTTATCCGGCCGACTACCCTGAGTTCTTCATCCAGAGGCACCGGCTTTCTGAACCGGACGCTCAGCTCGGCTGTAACTCCCCAGGCATCGGGGTCCTCTATCGTGACGGCCCTGCCGATTGTCTCATCTAGGATGGCGCTCACAATACCGCCGTGCATACGGCCGGGATACCCCTGGTGCTCCTCCCTTCCGGTGACAATTCCCACTACCTCTTTGTTCTCGGTTTCATAGAACCTGCTGAGAAGTCCCAGTTTGTTCTCCAAACCGCAGACAAGACACATTCTCGAATTGTTCTGCTTCGCTGTAACCTTGTGTTTGTGCATGTGACCTCCAAAGCCAGTATAGTAGCGGATTTTCAGCCCCCGCGGCAACTACCGGCCGCTTCCTCACAGAGCTGATCGTATGTTTTGATCAGAGCGGACCAGTAAAACCGGCGCATGCTTTCCTTCAGACCTGCCTGGTATGATGGTCTGTAATCCGCTATGGCACGGCTTAATACCCCCGGCAGATCCTCATCGTGCTCATAGAGGCTGTTTTTATGAAACTCCGGCGGGATTATTTCAGGGTAGGAGAGTCTGCACGGCGCGATGGGCATACAGCCCATTGCCATGGATTCAACCATGGAGAGACCGAAATTTTCCTGTCTGGATGTGCTGACAACTATATCCGCCCGCGCGACCACGCGGAAATACTCCTGACGGTTCTCGATGTAGCCGAAATGAATGATCTCTTCCTTCAGTTCCGTCCGTGCCCTTTCAAAGACGGCCGGAGAATTCTGAAATTGTTCACCCGCTACGATCAGCCTGAACCTGCGGCCGTTTTCTTTTATTCGGAAGAGGGCATTGAAAAAGGCTTCCGGATTTTTGTCGTGTTCCCACCTATGGTTCCACAGGATGACCGGTCCCCGGTCATCAGCGGCGCCGGTTTTCCCCGGGCCTGCCGTGCTGTCCGGGACCTCGATGCCCGGATAGAGGACCCTGCTGCGCTCCTTTATCAGATCCGGGACCCACAGTGGTTTGAAATCGGGGAGATGTCTGATAAATCCGGGCAGTTCTTCAAAAAACGCCTCCGCGTGGTACCTGGAATTGAAAAGTACCTGATCGGCCGCGAGACAGGATGTGATATTGCTGAAACCGTAGTGAAAGTCACGCTTTTCTCCGTGGGCCAGGGGGTAGAGGAGCTGGTTTTCATGAAAATAGAGCAGAACCGGCGGACAGGGGCCCGGCCACAGGGCCTTCAGAAGGGCCGCGTCGATTAGGCTGGTGGCTATTACCAGCTGGTAGGCTGCAGGTTCGGGAATATTCTTCAGCAGCTGCAGGGCGGCACCTCTCATCCGCCATTTCCAGAAACGGGCGGGGAGGGTGAGCAGGTCGACTGTGTGCCGTGAATGTGCTTTGAAACCATCCGCGAAGGCCCTGTGAGAGCCTCCATAGAAGGATTCGAGAAAGAGTATGCGCAGTTTACTCATTCGAAGATCACATCTACATCCGCCTTCAGTTTGTAGATAACGTCCTTGCGTTCAATCAGAATATTTGCCTTTCTGGAAAGGTCGGGATCATTTTTTATGGATTTCACCAGCTCCGCGGTCGGATTGATGGCGATGGGATGACCCACTTTTTTCAGCATCGACAAGTCTCCATTGGTATCTCCGTAGGCGTAGCATTTTTCGAGCTTGAGATCATACTCCCGGACCAGTTTTTTGAGGGCCGTATTTTTACTGGCCGAATCCCACATGGGAATGACCTCGCCGGTGAAGCGCCCTTCTTCGTCCGTCAGGTATTGGGCTCCGCGGAAGGCGTCGGCGCCGAATTTTTCAGCCATCCTGGACACGAGGAAGTTGGGACTGCCGGAGATGAAAAATACTTTGTGGCCGTGTTCTTTATGCCACTTGATCCTGTCCCTCGTATATCTGTATACGATATCGCCGTTGAGCTTGATAACCTGCTGGGAGATGAACTCCAGATCGTCTTTTCTATGTCCCCGCAGGGCTTCGACATAGATATCGATGAGCTCGAGCATGTAGTCTTCGTAGTTTCGTTCTCTTTTCCGCCACTCCTTGTACGTGTATTTTACTCCGCTGTGCCATAGACGCGGGTCAATAACTTCATAGCGGACGAGTTTTCTGAAATGTTCGATCATAAGGGAGTTGCGGTGCAGTGTACCGTCAATATCAAAGAAAGCGCCTGTGTTCATATTTTACTGATGTACCACCCGGTACGGGCAATGTCAAGGGTATGAAAAAGCCGCCCCTCGGGGGGCGGCAGATAAAATCTCATTCTGTGAAAGGCTGGACTTAGCGTTCCGACCATGTAGGGATCGGATAGATCACGTCGTTCACTGGCGGCCATACAACCTTGTATTCCTTGTTCTGGATCTGGACTACAGGGTGTTCGGAGCTGACGTTCTGTCCCTTTTCATTAAACTTGACACCGGGCCAAACCGCGAGGGTTACATCGAGTCCGCGAAGTTCATCACGGACCGCGGCGGTCTCAAGCGTACCGGCTTTCTCGATGGCGAGTTGCAGGACAACGCCTGCCGCTGAACCGCTGGCGGCGTGATAGCCGGGGTCCATGCCGTATTCCGCGACAAAGAGCTTGGTATAATCGGCGGTAGAACCGAAAACGGGTCCCTCGTCCTTACCGTCGGGGAGCCACCATTCACCTTCGACGACGTAGTTCGCGTCGTCTCCGAGTGAAGAAATGAACTCGGGAAGCATGATACCTACCGAAAATGCGAACATGGGAGCGCTCAGGTTGATCTCACGGGCCTGGCGGACAACCATGAGGGCGTCCTTGGTATAACCGCTGGTCAGGAAAATATCGGGTTTTTTGTCTTTTACCACGCTCAGCAGGGCGCTGACGTCATTGGTATCGGCAGGATATTTCTCATACAGCACGACTTCGATGCCCAGCTCTTCAGCTTTTTCCACTGCTCCTTCGGCGCAGCTGAGGGGAAAGAGGTCGTTGGAAGCGATGATGGCGACGGTTTTCGGCTTGGGATCGAGGCTCGCGGCCAGCTCGAATATCGGCTGGGTCAGAGCGGGAGCGGGAGGCAGGATCGAGAACACGTTCTTGTATCCTCTCTCATATACTTTGGTCGCGTTTGCCTCAGGCGCTACGGTGATGACATCGTACTTTTCGCCTATAGCCGTGGTGGCGAATGTAATCCCGCTGGAGAAGGGTCCGAACAGAAAGTCGACCTTGTCCTCGGTGATCAGTTTTTCGGTGAGCTTTGTACCGGTACCGGCGTCGCTCTTGTCATCATAATAGACGACCTTTACCTTGTGCATTTCGCCGCCGACGTTGATACCGCCTTTCTCGTTGATGACCTTTTCCCATAATTCAACGCCGCGTTTTACGTTAGTACCTTCAGGTGCCATTTTTCCCGTAAGAGAAACAGCACATCCAATTTTTACTACTTTTTCTCCATCTGCTTGTTCCTGTTCTCCCCCCGCAAATGTAACTGCGGCAACAGTCAACAGCAGAGCGAAAATGAGAACTCCAGTAAGAATTTTTTTCATCCTCTCCTCCTTTTGGAAAGTAGGGTTAATGAAATTTATGTTACTCTCATACAACAGCCACGTCAAGTTATAAAAACAGGGTTTTAGGCAACGTTTCATAATCAGCAAACAGATTCCGGTATATGGAATATTTTACCAGTATGATAGTCTTCATGTTGACAGAAGATACGTTTAAATTATAATGAAATCAGCTTTTTTAAAACACAACTCATTTGTAATAACTATTATAATATTATGTGTTCCATGGATATTCTTATGGAGGAATTACATGCTTTTTGAAATTATCCTGAACGGATTGTTACTTGGAGGCTTGTACACATTGATGGGGACGGGGTTCTCTCTTCAATGGGGGATAAGCGGTATTATCAACCTCGCCTACGGCGGCATGATGGTGCTGGGAGGTTACATAGCCTTTGCTCTGCACCGACTCATCAACGTACAGCCCCTGGTGAGTATTGTTCCGGCGGCTGTTATTCTATTCTTTTTAGGTTTGCTCATTTATAACTACCTGCTCAAACCGACCATCAAGAAAGGCAGCTTTTTTGTTACAGTCATCATGACCTTTGCCATTGAACTGGTGCTCGAAAATTTCATGCTGCTGATGTGGGCCTCTGATTACCGGATCATCACCAGCCCCTATTCCAGTATCGCTTTTAATGTGCTCGGTTTTCATCTCCCTCTCATCAAGGCCCTGATTTTCACTCTGAGTATGCTGGGAGTCTTCGCCGTGTATGTGTTTATGAACAAGACCACCACAGGCAAGTCGATACAGGCTTCGGCGCTCAACCCCGCGGGGGCACGCTTTATCGGGATCAACGTTGAGAAGATGTATATGTACAATTTCGGCATCGGCTGCGCGATCGCGGCTGTGGCCGGCGCCCTGGCTTCCAATATCAACGCGTTTTCGGTGGTGTTGGCGGGCGGACTGCTCGGGAAGGTATTTATTATTACAATCCTGGGCGGGCTCGGTAATATCTGGGGCGCGGCCCTGGGCGGAATCACCCTCGGTCTGGTTGAATCAATCGGAACCATTGCGGTGGGCCCGGAGTACAACGAAGCGCTGGGTTTGATCGTCATGGTAGTCGTGCTTGTGTTCCGTCCCCGCGGCTTGATCGGCAAAAAGTTCTGGGACGTGTAAGGAGTAAACAATGTTTTTAGATAGTATTAAAAAGAAAAGCAGCAATACTGTTCTACTGCTTGTTCTGGCGGCCCTTCTGGTTCTTCCGTTTCTGCTGTCAGGGTACTGGATCAGGCTGATAACGACGGTATTCATGTTCGCGGTGATCGCGAAATCCATCGACCTCATGATGGGGTACCTGGGGTATGTTCCCTTTGGAAACGTAGTGTTCTTCGGGCTGGGCGCCTATTCGGCCGGGATCGGAATGTCTCATGGAATGCCGTTTATCGTAGCTATGCTGATCGGTGTCCTGGTGAGCACAATCATATGTATCCTTTTTGGTACTCCCGTGCTGAGGCTGAGAGGGCACTATTTCGCGGTGGCCTCCATTGGCCTGAACGGCGCCATTATGGCAATCGCCCTGAATGCCACAGGCCTCACAGGCGGAGCCATGGGAATCATTTTTCCGGTTATTTCCCTTCCCCCCGACATGATAAACAAGGTCTTCTATTTCGCCATGCTGCTGCTCATGCTGCTGGCAATCGGAATAAATGTAATTATCATCCGCAGCCGTATCGGTTTCGCGATCCGCAGTATTAAATCCAATGAAGACGCGGCCCGGTCACTCGGCGTGAACACCACTTTTTATAAAACCGCTACCTGGGTCATCAGCGCTTCCCTTACCAGTATTGCCGGCGCGGTATACGGCTACTGGATGTCATACATCAGTACCGTGGATGTGTTCAACATTATGGTCAGCGTTACTTCAATTCTCATGGTGCTCCTGGGAGGAGTAGGAACCATCCTGGGACCGATCCTCGGAGCGGGTATCTTCCAGGTGCTTTCGGAGGTCATCTGGAGTTACTTTCTCGAACTGCATTCGGGTATACTGGGTATTATTACTATCCTTGTTATTCTCTTTCTACCCCGCGGTGTTCTGACGGGTTTACGGGAGCTGTTTCTCAACAGGGCCCTGAGTAAGAAGGCGGTGAAAACTAATGAGTAACGTATTGTTGGAAGCAAAAGAGATAAGCGTGCATTTCGGCGCTCTCAAGGCGGTGGAGAAGGTCTCTTTTCAAATAAAACAGGGTGAACTGATAGGGTTTATCGGCCCCAACGGCGCCGGTAAAACAACCACAATAAACCTTCTAACCGGAGTATTCCGGAAGACCAACGGACAGGTCTTCTTTCAGGGTAAAGATATCACCTCGGTAACTCCCAACCAGACCGCCCGGTTGGGGATCGCCCGTACTTTTCAGATTACAAAACCCCTCGTGGGTATGTCGGTCGAGGAAAATGTAATGGCGGGCGCCCTTTTCGGGAAAGCGGGACGAAACCTCTCGGTGAAAGAAGCACGGGAGAAGGCTGCCCAGTGTCTCGAACTGACGGCAATGATGGATAAACGTTATTTTCCGGTCAGCAAGCTTACGGTACCGGACCGGAAGAGACTCGAACTGGCCAGATCCCTGGCGACCGATCCGACGCTTCTCCTTCTGGATGAGGTAATGGCGGGTTTACGGCCTATTGAAATCGATGACGCCCTGGAACTCATCAAGACAATCAATGAAAAGATGAATATCACAATTCTCTTTATCGAGCATGTGATGAGGGCGGTTATGTCAATTTCCCAGAGAATAATTGTACTGAATACGGGTCAGAAAATTGCCGAAGGAAGCCCGAAGGAGATTTCGGAGAACCCGCAGGTCATCGAGGCATATCTCGGACGGAAATATATGGAAAGGAGGGGCACTGATGGCTAAGAGCGGAGAACAGGCACTATTAAAAATTGAGCATCTTGAAGCCGGTTACGGAAACCTGCAGGTGCTTTGGGATATAAATATGGAAATCAATCCCGGTGAATCGGTATGCATCATCGGCAGTAACGGGGTTGGGAAGAGTACCTTGATGAGCACTCTCATCGGGGCAATGTATCCCTGGTCAGGAAAAGTCTTCTATCATGGGGAGGATATCACTGATATTGACAACGCTTCCCGGGTAGCCCGGAATATCGGCCTGGTGCCGGAAGGCCGTCAGCTCTTTTTCGCCCTGACGGTAGAGGACAACCTCATACTCGGCGCCCATATGCGGACTGATAAAAGGAAGGTGAAGGAAGATCTGGATTTCGTGTACGCCACCTTTCCGGCCCTTCACACATACAGGAAGCGTCTGGCCGGCACACTCTCCGGAGGAGAGCAGCAGATGGCGGCGGTAGGGCGGGCTTTGATGGCCGATCCTGACCTGCTGCTCATCGACGAGCTGAGTCTCGGACTCGCGCCGGTGATCGTCGATAAGCTCGTGGAACTGTTGCTGCAGATAAAAAATGAACGGGACCTGAGCGTTCTGCTGGTGGAACAGGATGTAGAAACCGCCCTGGAGATAACGGACCGCGGATATGTGATCGAGACCGGCAGGGTCTCTCTCGAGGGGAGCGCCGAGGAACTTTCGAAGAACGATCATGTGAAAAAAGCTTATCTCGGCATTTAACAGATAAGTTATATAGAAATGCAGTTGAAAAAATATTCGACAGAATCACCGGCAGCGAAGGTCCTTGTACTGTTGTCGGTGTTTCTGTTCTGGTTTGCCCACTATGTCTATCTTCCAACACTGCCGCAGTACGTGCAGGAACGGACCGTCTCGCTGACCCAGGTGGGGATAGTGCTCTCCATGTACGGGTTCTGGCAGGTTGTTTTTCGCTTGCCTATCGGGATTCTCACGGACCGGATCGGCCGCCGAAAGATATTTATGATGGGCGGGATATTCATGGCCGGAGCGGGGGCGCTCATTATCGCGGGAGCGGCGAGTTTTCCGGTCCTTGTCCTGGGCCGTTCACTTGTGGGTTTGTCCATGACCGCCTGGGTCCTGCAGGTGGTTTTTTTCGGAACACTTTTTTCCGGTGAAAAGGTTATCAAGGCCGGAGCGATTCTGACCACCGCAAGTTCCCTGGCGAAGCTGGCGGGGACCTTTTCCACCGGCTACCTCAATAGCTTCGGAGGGTATACCCTGGCTTTTCTCGTATCCGCCGGGGCTGTGCTGCTGTCGATACTGTTCCTGCTGCCGGTGGAGGAAAAACCATTCCGCAGTTCCGGAAAGGAATGGCATTACCATCTGAAGCCGATACTCACCAATCCGAGGGTGCTGCTGGTCTCGATCCTGGCCGGCGTGAATCAGTTCCTCAACTTCGGGATGGTGTTCGGCTTCTTCCCGATAAAGGCCGAGATGATGGGAGCGTCCGACCTGATGAAGAGCTATCTTCTGAGTGTAAATATCCTCTGTCTCATCAGCGGGAATCTCCTGACGACATATATTGGAAAGCGTGAAAACACCATACTACTGCTGAGCGTAAGTTATCTCTTCTTCTCACTTGGAATTATTCTCACCCCCGCGGTCGGCGGCATTGCTCTGCTGTTTATTCTCCAGGCACTTCTGGGTTTCGCCCACGGGATCAGCTATCCGGTGCTGATAGGCGTATGCATACAGGACATTCCGGAGAACGGGCGGGCCACCGCCATGGGGTTCCATCAGAGTGTGTACGCGGTGGGTATGTTTTTCGGACCATGGATCGCGGGAGTACTTGCCGACACAGTGGGTATAGACGCCACCTTTTATCTGATCGGCGCGGCCACGATTGCAGTATGCTTTGTTCTGCTCCATCTCCTCCACAGGAAGATGCGCGTAACTCAGCTCCGAGACTGATACGGGTCCCGCGGTATACCGGATTTATTCAACGGATTTTTAACACAGGAGGATTATAAGGATGGATGTAAGAGTAAAACCAAACGGGCGTGTGGCATTGATGTCACATTGTCTTCTCAATCAAAACACGAAGCCCTACATGAGGGGAAGGTTCGCGGGACCGGTCTGGGAAATACTGGACATTCTGCGGAAGAATGATTTTTCGATCTTTCAGCTGCCCTGTCCTGAAGTGGCATTCACCGGCCTGAACAGGTTTTCCGCTGTTATCGAACAGTATGATACCCCCAAATACCGGGCCCACTGCCGTGATCTGGCAGTTATGGTGGCCGATCAGCTCCAGCAGTATCCCTCGTATGATTATAAGCTGATCATGATAGGGCTGGACGGCAGTCCATCCTGCGGTATTGACCTGACAGGTACTTCCAAAGAGTGGCGGGGCCACCCCACCAGCATCAAAACGGAAGGATATCCCGTAAGCGCCGGACGCGGCGTGCTCATGCAGGAGCTGCAGAAACAGCTGGATGACCGCGGTATAGGATTTCCCCCTGCCTTTGGTGTGGCCCTGGATGTGCACGGAGTCGATCTGAATGAGATCGCCGCTGCCTTTGAACAGCAGCTCGCCAAGGCTCTGGGTGAATTGAAATAGCCGATTTGAAGATTGCAGAGTTCGTACCCGCGGGCAGCCGGAGAGCTGCCCGCTCTGATTTGACGGCTTCCTTTTTCAGTGTTACACTCCACCAGATACTTATATGAAAATACGGATCAGAGATTGCAGCATAATATCTCCGGAACTTTCCGACAGCCTGCGGCCGGCGGACATTGCAGTAGAGAATGGACGTATCCTGTCGATTGGATCTGTAGCGCCCGATTTTCAGCCTGAGCATACCATCGACGGTTCGGGCTGTATAGCGATGCCCGGCCTGGTGAACTCCCACACCCATGTTTCCATGAGCCTGTTCAGAAATCTTGCGGACGATCTGGACCTGATGGACTGGCTGCAGAACAGGATCTGGCCTCTGGAAAACCGCATGACCCCTGAGGATGTGTATTGGGGGGCTCTGCTGTCCATGGCGGAGATGATCCGCAGCGGAGTCACGGCCTTCGCCGATATGTATTTTTCCATGGACAAGGTAGCCGAAGCGGCGGTCCGGGCGGGTATCAGGGTGAATGCCGCCGTCGGACTCACCGGAGACCGAGCGGCGGCGCGGGAAAAGATGAAGGCCTTCAGGGACTTTTTTTCCGAATGGGAGGGTGCGGGAGGAGGCCTGGTAAAGGCGGATATAGGCCCTCACGCGCCCTATACCTGTGACGCGGGGTGTTTTGAAGAGGCAGCGCTCTGCGCCGGAGATCTCGGATGCGGGATCCATGTGCATCTTTCGGAGACAGCGGCAGAGGTGGACGAATGCCGTAAAAAATACGGAGTGTCCCCGATCGGGCTGGCGGAACGGTGCGGTTTTTTCAGACAGCGTACCATCGCGGCCCATTGTGTGCATGTAGATGCGGCGGATATAGAGCTTCTGTGTATGCCGAATGTGTACGCGGCCCACAATCCATCCAGCAACTTGAAGCTGGCCAGCGGATTTGCCCCCGTGCAGGACCTTCTGGAAGCCGGGGTGCGTGTATCCCTGGGGACCGACGGTTCATCCAGCAATAACAATTTGAACATGTTTGAGGAAATGCACATAGCCGCGCTCCTGGGCAAGGCTGTATCAGGGAAACCCAAGGCGCTTCCCGCGGATGATGTTCTGACCATGGCAACCCGTACCGGCGCCGCGGCGCTCGGCTTGCCAGAGGGTACAGGTTTGATGAAGAAGGGTGGTCCGGCTGATCTGATCCTGGTTCGTATGGATGGAGTACATATGCGGCCGCTTCATAATCCGCGCTCCGCCCTGGTATACAGCGCCCAGGCAGCCGATGTGGATACCGTGATATGCGCCGGCAGAGTGCTCATGGAGCACAGGCGCCTTCTCACCATCGATGAGGATGAGGTAGTGCGGAAGGCCGTGGAATCTATAGAAAGATTACAGCAAACTTAGCCGGCCCGGGTTTCTCTTAGCGGGGCATAAAGAACATCCGCAAACAGGTCGGGCTTTTTTCATCTACATCCACTTCGCTTCGGTTTTGATCTCCGGCTGATGTGTTTCGGACAGAATATCCGACTCTTCGATCACCTTGATTTTCTGCCAGTGTCCTGTCTGAAAACGCAGGAAGATGATAAATCCAAGGACAATTACAAAACAGATGAAAAATATCCACATCCGCAGGGGGGGAACCTCCATAATCCGTATCATTACAAAGGACGCCACCGCGAGGACCCAGTGCATACTCACGGATATATACATTGTGACCTTTGTGTCCCCCGCTCCCCGGAGGGCCCCTGAAAACACCAGCTGGGTGATGTCAGCCAGGGTGTAGAGGGCGGCCAGACGCAGCATGGACCTGGCCAGCTGGATCAGCGCGGTATCATCGGTGCTGAGACCGGCGGAGAAAATATTCACCAGAAACGGGGCCCCGAAGACGAATATCACCATCATCACGGCGGCGTAACTGTAGCCGACCCGCAGGGCGAGAAAGGCGGCCTTGCGGGCGCCTTCGGGATTGCCCCCGCCCATCTGGCGTCCCACGAGGGAGGTGACGGCAATACCCAGACCTATCATGGGTATGAAGGCCACCATATCATAGTTAAAGGTGATGGTGACCGCGGCGGCGACATCCGGTCCCATGGAATGCATCAGCTGAATAAAGAGGTTGAAGGCAAAGACGTTTAAAAATAATTCGGTCCCCGCCGGAGTACCGAAACGAAGGAGCCTGCGCAGAATATCAGGGCGCAGTTTCCAGCGGTTTTCCCTGTGGTAGTTCTTATAGAATTGATGGCGCAGGTAAAACCACAGGAGAATAAAAAAGATGGTGGCGCTCCCCGCGATGGTACCGAGGGCAGCTCCCTGTATGCCGAGGGCGGGAAAGCCGAATTTTCCGAAGATGAGTACGTAATTGATGGGAATATTCACGAACATCCCGATAAAATTGGCGATCATGACCACTTTCGTCTGCCCGATACCGAGAAAGAAACCTACCAGCGTTTGCCTCAGCAGAACGAAGACCGCCCCTGTCATCAGTATCCTGAAATAGATAAATTCAAGCTCCACCTGTTCCGGAGAGTGCCCCACTATGATGAAAAGTTTGTGTACCAGCGGAATCAGCAGAAAAAGAAAGGGCGTGAAGACGAGGGACAGGTAGATGCCCTGAGTCGTGGTTTCCACACAGCGGCCCGGTTTGTCGGCCCCGAAGTACTGGGCGACGACCGCGTTTGTGTAGCCGACGATACCGGCAAAGAAGGAGGAAAAGACAAATGTCGACAGTCCCCCGCTCATGGAGGCGGCAATGTGTACCTTGCCGAACCAGGAGAGGAACAGGCGGTCCACAAACATCATGATGGTCTCCGATGCCTGGCTGGCGATCATTGGAAGGGCGAGTGAAATGAGTTCTCCGAAGGTCGGCGGGGCGATCCTTTTTTTTAGGGACATGGAGGAAAATATACGCCAATGGGAGCTTTATGTACAGACTCCTAATCTTCCATCCGGGAGCGGGCTTTTGATATTCCCGTGCCGGCATCCGTTGCAGGGCATATTCCAGTCAGGATCTATCGAATATACAGCACTGGCCTGCCGTATTGGTTCCCGGCGGATTATTCGGGGATATATAAAATATTCATTTTTTTTCTTGACAAGTCCGGAAATCGGTCCTATTCTGTTAACGTTATCTGATAACCTTAACAGATAACGTTAACAGACTATGGAGGTAATATCATGAAAAGACTGTGCTTGATTCTTGTCCTGGCTCTGCTTTTTTCAGCGCTTATCCCTCTGACCGTCTTCGCAGGCGGCGCTCAGGAAGGAGACGCAGAGGAAATTGTTTCGCCGCGGGGCGGTGAGGTAAGTAAATTCTACCCGGAATTCGGTGAGATTCCGGTCCCCAGCAAGAAATGGCGGATTGGAGTGATGGAAAAATCACTGATCAATGATTTCTGGCTGGACGTGAAAAACGGGTATGAGGATGCCGCCAGAGATTACGGTGTCGAGGTAGAAATTTTCGCAGCACCTACCGAAGGAGACCTGCAGGTGCAGGCGAATACGCTTGAAGATATGCTGGGCAAACAGTTCGATATCCTGTGTGTGTCCCCCATTACCGACACGAATCTTCTGGCACCGCTGGCAAAGGCCACCAAGATGGGGATTCCCATAATAAACTCCATCGATGCCCATATTACCGAAGAAGACCAGAAAAAACACGGAATAGATATCAAAGCCTTCATTACTGTCGATTTCAAGGAAAACACCCGGATGTCGGTACGATACATGGCTGACAAGCTTGGAAGTGAAGGCGGAAAGGTCATTCACATCATGGGTATTCCCGGAGGCCGCTGCGCGGAAGAACGCCGGGACGGTTATCTTGAAGAGCTGGCAAAACATCCCGAGCTGAAAAATGTCGGTGTATACAATGGAGACTGGGACCGCAAGAAGGCCATGGATGTAGCCGCGGATGTGCTGCAGGCCCATCCTGACTTGAAGGCAATCAGCGCTGCCAACGATAATATGGCCCTCGGCGCGTACCAGGCAGTCAAGAACAGCGGAAAAGAAGGCGAAGTAATCATCACGGGTGTTGATGCTACCCCTGACGGGATCGCCTCTATAGCCGATGGCGGTCTTGACGCGACTACCGCTTTTTTCCAGTATGGATTGGCGTATCTTTCCGTTGAAGCTGCGATACTCTATCTCGAAGGACAGTTTGAGGACAAGCCGAACATGGTGTTCGGTCCCCAGGATATCTGGTATTCCGATAATGTTGAGGAGATGGTGGAAGAATACCGCGAAATGTATGTTGGCCTGCAGAATATGCAGTAGGACAAATTATCTGTTCTAAGTTGAGCGGCGGGGACGTTATACGTTCCCCGCCGCCTACTTACTACATAAACGGGTTGTGTGAATGAGTAGAACTATACAGAAATCAATTCTTGGACGTACGTGGGACCGTTATCGGGGGGTGATTATCAGCCTGGCGGTCATCAATGTGTTTTTTTCCGTGACTTCCAAGTACTATTTTACCACGTACAACATGATCAATATCCTGGACCATTCGGTGATATCACTTATTCTTTCGATCGGAATGGTATTTGTCCTGGCATCGGGCGGTATTGATCTATCGGTGGGTTCGACACTGGCATTTACCGGAATTGTCGCCGCTTTGCTTTTTACCATGGGAATACCAACTTTAATTGCGATGGGCATCGCGATTTTGGTGGGTATCCTGATTGGAGTGATAAACGGGCTGGTTATATCACATTACAGACTTCAGCCGTTTATAGTTACCCTGGCGATGCTCAGTATTGTTCGGGGGCTCGCCCTGGTTTTTTCCGGGGGCAATCCAATTATTGGAATGCCGGCGGGTTTTCTGAAATTTTTTGCCGGTGACTCCCTGCTGGGAAACGGAATATTTATCGCCCTCGGTCTGACCGTAATCGCGGCCTTTGTGCTTGAAAAGACGAAATTCGGTACCTACGTCAAAGCCCTGGGCGGAAGCGAGGAGGCGGTCTTCCTCGTCGGGGTGAAGACTTCCCGGATAAAGATCTGTGTGTACATTATCTCAGGCTTCTGCGCCGTGTGGGCTTCCTTCATCTTTATGGCGGGAATGGACGCGGCCGAACCGATCGCGGGTTTGACTACCGAATGGATGGAGGCGATCGCGGCCCCGATCATCGGCGGGAATTCACTGGATGGTGGAAAGGCGTACGTTTTAGGCGCCGTGTTCGGCGTGCTTATCCTCTCGTGTATCAAGAGCGGTCTGAATATGATGGGTGTCGGACAACACTACCAGCAGATCGCGATTGGTACCGTAATAGTGGCCGCGGTAATCCTTGATTCCCTGCGCCGGAAAATATAGAAGCTTGAGGGGTAGGTAATGAACACACTGGTAGAAATGAAATCATTGAAGAAGAATTTCGGCGGTATCAAGGCGCTGCAGGACGTGGACCTGGAAATTGGCGCTGGGGAAATACACGGACTTCTGGGTGAGAACGGCGCCGGGAAATCGACCCTCATGCGGATTCTCTGCGGACTGGAAGTCCCGGATGATGGAATGATAAGGGTCGAAGGGAAGGAAGTGCGGCTCAACAAACCGTCGGATGCGCAGTTTCTCGGTGTCGGGATGATTCCCCAGGAGCTCATCCTGATAGACGGAATGAGCGTGACCGAGAATATTTATCTGGGGTATGAGATTCACAATAATTTCGGCGTCCTCGATCAAAAAGCGATGCGCGCCAGGGCGCGGGAACTTCTCGAGTCACTGGGATCGGAAGATATCGATCCGGACATGTATATCGGGCTGCTCCCCAAAGCGGAACAGCAGATTGTTGCCATCGCGAGGAGGATCATCCAGGGAGGCAAGGTGTTCGTAATGGATGAACCGACCTCCGCGCTCACGGAGAAAGAAACGGAGAAGCTCTTCAAGGTAATCCGAAAAATCTGCAAAGAGGGCAATGGAGTTGTCTTCATCTCTCACCGCCTGGAGGAGGTCCTGGAGATCTGTGACAGGTTTACCATTCTGAGGGACGGAAAGAATGTGATCTCAATAAAAAATTCCGCGGAGATAGGCAAGAAAGACCTGATCGCCTACATGATAGGAAACGAAATTGAAGAAGAGTTCCCCCACACGGTAACGGCGCCCGGAGATCGGGTGATGGAAGTACAGGACCTGTCTTTTACCACTTCCCAGGGCAGGAGAGTCGAAAACGTAGATTTTCATGTCTGCGCGGGAGAAGTGGTGGGAATAACAGGTCTGGTTGGGGTCGGAAAAACCGAACTCGCCCAGACGATCATGGGCCTGCGTAAAAAACTTGAGGGAAGAATCCTGATCGGAGGAAAAGAGAAAAACATCAACTCCCCCGTAAAAGCGGTCAGGAACGGACTCGGATACGTAACTGAAGACCGGAGAGGGGAGGGCCTGGTCCTGGGTCTGAAGAGCCTCTACAACATGACCCTGGGGGCACTGTCGAGATTTGTCCGCGGGATGGTGATAAAACTGAACTACGAGAAAAAAATTGGCTGGCATTACTCATCACAGCTCAATATGAAACCGGAATACATAAACCTAGAGGCACGAAAGCTGAGCGGCGGAAATCAGCAGAAGGTAGTCGTAATCAGGCAGATGATGGGAGACTCGGATGTGATCCTTTTTGATGAACCGACCAAGGGGATCGATGTCGGCGCGAAAGCTGAAATCGCCAGATTGATAAGCACGTTGAGCGGTGAGCAGAAGGGGATATGTATCTTTTCATCGGAGCCGAGGGAAATTCTCGGTGTAAGTGATCGGATTTATGTATTGAACAATGATGGATTCATAGGACCTTTTAATCGGGGTGAACTGGATTATAAAAAATTGATGGCTATTGAATTCGGCGAGACAAAGGCAACCGGGGTGGGAGCATGAATGACGGCAGATTAAGGAAAATCAGGAAAGAATTTTTTTCGAGTGTGTACAGCGGTCCGATTATTGCGATCCTTGTTATCGCGCTGTTTTTGTCAGTTTTTTCACCCCAGTTTCTGAAGGTAACAAACTTTGTAAACATAAGTAATCAGATCGCTATCAATATCATAATCGCCGTGGGGATGACTATCCTCATTACAAGCGGCGGGATTGATCTCTCCGTAGGCGCGAATGTCGCCCTCACGGGGGTTATTATCGCTCTCTATTTCAGGGCCATGCCGGAAGGCGGGTCTCCACTGGTTGGGATCCTGATCGGGATCGGCATCGGGGCCCTCCTCGGGGCGGTCAACGGAGCAGTCGTAGCTTATCTCAAAGCCCCTCCGTTTATCACTACCCTGGGAACCATGGGGGTCTACAGGGGCTTCGCCCTGGTCCTCTCCGGAGGCAGACCGCTGATGGGTATCAATACGGATTTTGTGCATATCTTCAGCGGATTTATCGGGGCTGTGCCTCAGCAGTTTATAATCGCCCTGCTGTTCACCCTGGTGGGGGCATTTCTGCTGAACCGCACCAGCATCGGGCGTATCGCCCAGTGCATGGGAGGGAATGAAAAAACCCTGCGTGTCAGCGGGATTCCTGTGGAGCTGTATAAAGTACTCATGTACGTGATCACGGGAATGCTGGCGGCAGTTGCCGGGATGGTCCTCACCAGCATGATGGCTGTCGCCGAACCGATTGCCGGTCAGTTTTATGAGCTCGACGCGGTGGCAGTGGTGGTGATGGGCGGCACCCAGCTGCAGGGAGGAAAGGGTACCGTACTCGGAACTCTCCTGGGAGCGGTTTTACTTGGAGTGGTGAGAAATGGTTTGAATATGCTCGGCGTGCCGGCCAATTACCAGCAGCTTTTTGTCGGTATGATAATAATGATTGCTGTTGTTTCGGGCAGCCGAAGAAAAGATGCTGTGCAAATATAGGCAGGGGGGAAAATAATGGCAGTTCCAGAGGTCTCTTCAATAGGAACCTTGGCGGTGGATTATATCGGACTAGTTCCTCTTATCCCCGGAAAAGACGGGAAGACAATGGCTGAAAAGCTGGAAATTCATCCCGGCGGGGTAGCCGGGAATGTAATTACCCAGATCGCGCGTCTCGGGATCTCCACCGGCTGGATGGGAAAAATAGGTGATGACGAAACCGGTACAATCCTGATGAACGAGTTCAAGCGTGAAGGTATCTCTACAGAACATGTGGAAGTGATACCGGAAAAAAGTTCCATGTTCTGCTGGATCCTTGTTGATCCGAAGGGTGACCGGTCGATTACGATGTTTCCGAATGTCCTGAATGAGTTCACCGCGGAAGACGTCGAAAAGAAACACGCGGACTTTATCGCGTCTTCAAAAATACTGATGGCCGAGGCCTGCGTGCTTCCCCTGGCGCCCGTGATCAGGTCCATGGAAATCGCCAGGGAAGCTGGAGTGCGGGTGGTGTTTGATTTGGACGTCACTCCTTCGGATATACTCAGGACCAGGATGGGAACGGTGGAGGACCTTGAAAAGGTACTTCGCCTGGCTGATGTGTTCATCCCCGGTAAGGCTGCCGCGGCGGAACTGCTGGGAGACAGCAACATAGTGCAAAAATCAAGAGAACTGCTGAAGTGGGGCGCAGAGACTGTTGCCGTTACGATGGGAGACCAGGGCTGTATAATCCTCAATGAAGATGAGTTCTTCGAAGTACCGGGCTACGAGGTAAAGGTCGTTGATACAACCGGGGCTGGTGACGCCTTCCACGGCGGATTCGTATACGGAATGCTGAAGGATTATTCTCTCGAGGAAATCGGAAGGTTCGCCAATGCCTGCGGGGCATGGTGCTGTACAGGTATCGGGGCGAGAGCTGTCGGCGGTCATGATGAAATATCCGGCTTATTGAAAAGCAGTCACTGAAACAGGTATATTGGGTAAGATGAAGAGCAGGTACATACAAGGAGTATTTTGTGGCTGTGACCATGAAGGATGTTGCCAAAAAAGCGGGTGTATCGGTGATGACCGTTTCCCGTGTAATCAACAAGAAGGAATATATCGCGGTTGAGACCAGGGAGCGCGTGGAGTCGGCGCTCAAGGAACTCAACTACAAACCCAACATAAACGCCCGTACACTGGTAACAAAAAAGACCGACTTTCTCGGCCTGATTGTTCCCGACATCGCGAACCCCTTTTTCGGCGATCTGGTCAAGGCCGCCGAAAAGATAGCCAGGGAAAGGGGATATTCGGTGATTCTCGGTGACAGCGGCGGAATCCCTGAGGCGGAAGAGGAATATATTGAAGCCTTTCGGGGCCGTATGTGCGACGCAATTATCCTGATCGCCCCGCGTGTAAGCGATGAAGTGATCCGGGAGGTGAACAGTACCATACCCCTGGTCCTTGTGGACAGGCATATGCCCGATGACGATATTATTCAAGTCACCGTGGATAATAAGTTTGGGGCCTTCAGTGCCGTGGAACACCTGATTTCCCTCGGGCACCGCAGGATCGGTTTTATCATGGGCCCGGCAAACGTGCCAAATGCGTACCGCCGTAAAGCCGGGTATGTCGAAGCACTCAAGAAGAGCGGGATTGAAATCGACGAAGAACTTATCGTTCAGGGCGATTTCGACAGGGAGACCGGAGCCAGAGCCTTTGAAGTATTCAACAAGCTGAAGAATAGACCCACCGCAGTATTCGGATCGAATGACCTGATGGCTTTCGGATTTATTGAGAAGGCAAAAGAGGCCCGATTATCCATTCCGAAGGATTACTCAGTAGTCGGCTTCGATGATATATTTTTATGCGCCCTCATGGAACCGCCCATGACCACCGTCCGCTATCCCATCGTTGAAATGGGTATCGTGGCGATACAGGACCTGCTGAATTCCCTGGAGTCAAAAGAAACAGCGCGCTTAAAGGCAAAACTGAAACATACGCTGATAATACGGCAGTCTACGGCCCGGCTGAAATGATGGAGGAAAAATGAAACCGGAAAACAGGAATTTTAACGATATATTTAATTCAAAAAAACCGATCATCGGAATGGTGCATCTGAAACCGCTGCCGGGAAGTCCGGAGTATGACGGGCGGGGGGGAATGAAAAAGATCATCACTCATGCCGTGGAAGAGGCCAGGCGTCTGGAGGATGGCGGAATAGACGGCATTCAGATCGAGAATCAGTTCGACCGACCGTTTTTAAAAGCCCAGTACATCGGAATTGAAACCGTGGCCGCGGTCACCGCCGCAGCCGCGGCGATACAGGCCGCAGTCGACCTGCCGATGGGTATCAACATACATCTGAACGGTGTCCAGCAGGCCATTGCCATCGCCCAGGCGGTGGGGGCGGACTGGATAAGGGCTTTTGAACTGGCCAACGCCTATGTTTCGAACTCCGGCATAGTCGAAGCCGCCGGGCCGGAAGCACTGCGTTACCGCGCTTCCCTTTACGCCGAAGAGGTCATGATCCTCGGAGACTTCCATGTCAAACACGGGAGCCACCAGATTATCGCCGACAGAAGCATGACGGAACAGGCCGAGGATGTGGAGGACAGCGGAGCGGACGCGCTCATCATCACAGGTACCAAGACCGGGAGCGCCCCCGCGCGGGAAGACGTGGACCAGATCAGAAAGGCAGTCTCAATCCCGATTCTCATCGGAAGCGGACTCTCCTATGAAAATGCCGGGCTGCTGATACCTGTGATCGACGGCGCCATCGTGGGGAGTTCCTTCAAGACGGACGGAAAAATCGAGAATAATATCGACCCCCGGCGGGTTCGGGAGTTCATGGAAAAGGTGCGTCAGCTGATACAGGGGGCCGGTTAAAGCCTGGTAAACTCCAGACGCCGGATATGCTTTACGTAAATTCAAGGTTGACGGACCTTTGTTCCAGACCCTATACTGTCCCGAGAGGGTTTTATGAAACGCAAAGGTATACTCAATCGTCAGTTATTGGAGTTGTTATCCCGCGCGGGACACGGCGACATGATCGCGGTCACAGACCGGGGATTTCCTATTCCAAGAAATGCCTGTACACAGGTGATAGATCTGGGCGTAGTCCCCGGGGTTCCCTCCTTCGGTGATGTATTGTTCCCCCTTATCGAGGAACTGGTAATTGAAGGTTACATCCTCGCGGAGGAGACCTTCGATTACAATAAAACGCTTATTGACCAGCTGCACATGCACCCGGCCATCAAAGGCGTGAGAGAAATCACTGAGAAAATCGTTCCCCACGCCGAATTTAAAGAGATGGTGCTTTCGACGAATTCAAACAGCGCGCCGATCGCCGGTTTTATCCGAACCGGAGAGTTCACAAAATATACCAACATCATTCTCATCTGCGGCGTCGCGTTTTAAATCGGTCTCCGAAATTTCAGGATGTGCCGGTGTTTTTCCAGGCCGGGTTCTGCCGGGTAAAATGCTGTCTGTAAAAGTATGAACGGCCTGACGGAAAATTATTTTATAGAGCCGATGACTTTTAAACATTTACCTTATATAATGTAATTCCGGCTGCATGGCGGCATACAAAAGCTGATAAAAAATATGAGAAGATTTCTTTTTCGACAGCATGGACGTTATTCTCTGGAACTGAAATTCCGTTATTTAATAAGCCGGCGTTATAAGAAGAGAAAAAATTCTTTCAATATAAAGTTTTACTTTTTTTTCCCGTATTCCTTCAACATCAATCCCGTGAGTTATCCGAAAGAACACTTCTATGAGGACCAGAAGCTCTATCTGCGGTTCAATACCCCTGTGTTCAGCATGGAGGGGCTCGCGTCCGAAGAAAGATCACCCTTTCTTCGCAGCCGGAAAATGCTTTCTGAAGCCCTCGATAATCCTCAGGGTCTGGATATGGATGAGTTTGTCTATGAAACGAAACTATGCGGCAGTATCTTCAAATCCGTAGTACGCGACTCCTATTACAGGGTCCGTAAACTTCTCAAACGGGAAGAACCGGAGAAGTGGGAACCTCAGGTTCAGTCAATGATAAGCGGAATGTCCGGCCTGGCGCTGCGTTTTCATGAACTGACAACATTGACAGCGAATTTCTCAGAAGAGCTTTCATATCATACCCGTATGATTGATGAGTATATTTCCCTGGAAATGGAAAAATACTTACTATGGCTGCTCGATCTGCTTCGTGTAAACACAACTTCAACGCATATACAGGCTATGATAGAAAAAACGGTGAGCGGGGAAATGAGCTATCGTAAGGAGAGCGGGTACGCCTCGGTAAGCGATGCCGGACAAACCGCGGATGATTTCGAGGAGTACGCGTATCGAGCGAAAATCCTGAAACGTTATACGAGCGATGTTCTGTTTTTTAATGTGCGGAGAAAATACCAGGGAAAGAGTGTTGAACACATTCTCTATGCCGCGGCAGCCGGTATCGCCATGGTCTTCGCGACTTTAGTCGCCTTTTTGGGACAAACTCAATTCGGTAATTTAAGCACATCTTTGTTTATCCTGCTGGTGGCAAGCTATATGCTGAAGGACCGCCTGAAGGATATTTTCCGCGACCTGTTCAGTAAATCGATCGGTTCCTTTTTTTATGACCGCGGGGTAAAAGTGTATGACCCCCGGGCAAAACGGAAGCTGGCCTATGTGAAGGAAAGAGTTTCATTTATCGATGTCAATAAACTTCCCCCCGAGGTCCGGAAAATCAGGGGCCGCGGTACCTTTGAAAGTTTTCTGGCCTATACCGCCTCCGAAAATGTGCTGTTCTATGAAAAGAACATCCGTCTCAACTCCAGAACAATCAGGAAAGTGCACTCCAGAGTGAAAGGAATCGCGGATATAAATATTTTGAGTCTTCGCAGACTCCTCCGTTACCTCTCCGTACAGTACCGGTCAGTCCCGATCGTTTCCGAGGGACGGGTCAGAAAGCTCATTCCCGGGAAGCGGATTTACCATCTTAATCTCGTGGTGTGGTACCAGGGGAGTGACGCCAGTTTTATCGATCGGCTGCGTCTGATCGTGGATGGAAAAGGAATAATACGAATCGAAAAAGTGGATTCAGAAGATACTCTCAACCTCCAGTCCGCCGGGCCCGTGAAAGTATCGAGGCCCGCGCCACGGCAGCGGTAATAACCATAACAGGGGTACCGCGAGCGATTGCAGCGGAAACCCTGCAGCCCGCGCAGCGGCCGCCCGGCGATCGGCAGTGAGCCGGCAGGCGGCCGCGTCCCGGCGCGGGCGAAGCGTTGGAGCGGAAAGCGCGGTCCCGTCCCGTCCATCCCGCCCGTGCTGACGCGGAGGGAGGAACGTATCCTTCCCGTCCGTCCCGGCAGCGATAGCGCGTGCGGAGCCAGGAAGACCGGGCGGGACGGGGCGCGGCATAAAAGTCGCGTAAAAGCCCCCGGGAGACCCGGCGGGCTCAGTACAATCCGGTAAAACTGCCGATCACAAAGATGGTGCCTGCCACTATGAGGCTGGCCACGATGGTCATAAATACACCGGCTACCGCCATGTCCTTGATAGAGAAATACCCGGCGGAGTATGGGATGACATTGGTGGGGGTGCTGGTGACCAGGATGAAGGCCATGCTGGTGGTGAGGGCGGCGGGGATCGAGATGCTGAGGGGATCGATCCCGAGGCTCAGAGCCAGCGTGATCATAATGGGGATGATGATGGTGGCGGTGACTGTGTTGCTCGAGAAGGCGATCTTGAGAAAGGATATGATCAGCACCACGAGAAATACCTGCATGAAGGGATGAATTCCGCCGATGCCGCCGAGGAAGACCACTGCCAGCCATCCGGCGGCGCCGGTCTCGTAGATCATCATGCCGATGGATATACCCGTGACGATGAGCAGAATGCTGCTCCAGGAAATTTCCTTTTCGACTTCGTTCCAGCTGATCCCGCTTACTTTCGGAAAAAAGAAGAGGGCCCCGGTAAAAAGGACCGGCATGGAGATGGGGATCGATATGCCCAGCCACTTCTCGAACAGTGGAGTGGTGAGCCAGAGAAACACGGTCAGGAGAAATATTACCATTGTCACCTTTTCCTCACGGCCCATGGGCGGAAGCTGCGCGTATTCGGCGTGCAGCTCCTCCTTTGTTTTTTTCAGGCGCTTCATCTCGGGTTTGAAGAAGAGCATTATCATGCCCCAGGTGGGCAGCAGGAGAAGGGCCCCCGCCGGCACACCGTACATCATCCATCCCGCGAAACTCAGGTCGATTCCGGCCATCTCCTTGAGAAAACCGATGGCGAGGGGGTTCGGGCCGGCACCGGAGGGAGCGGTGATGCCTCCGATTATTGGTCCCCAGGCGGTGGAAATCATGAGCGCTTTGCCGAAGTTGCTCTTCATCGGGGTGACGCCCTCTTCCTTCAGGATCGCGACCCCGAGGGGCATGAGCATGGCTGCCACCGCGGTGTTGGTGATCCACATGGAGAGCAGCGCTCCGACCACCAGAAAACCCAGGATGATTACGCCCGTGCGGTTTCCGGTCTTCGAAAGGAGATAGACCGAGATACGGTTACCCAGTCCCGATCTGGTGATGAAGGAGGAGAGGGTCAGTACTCCGATAAAGAAGATGAATATGTGATTGCCGAAGCCGACCATCACGATGTCCTTGAAGGTGTCGACTTTGAAGAGGGCCAGCAGAAAGATGCTCAGGAGGCCGGTGATGTGAAAGGGAACGGCTTCGGTCATCCAGAGTATCAGGGCGAACAGGAGTATGCCCATGGCGGTCTGCCCGGTTACCGAAAGAGTAGCATCGCCCACGGTCCGCACTGCCTCCGGCAGGGGAAATACGGCGGCCGCGATGGCGGCGGTAAAGGCGATCCCCAGGAAAATGAGGCGGACAGCCGGTGGCGGGGCTGTTCCGATGTGTTTTGGTCTTGCGTTCATGAAAAAATCTCCTTCAGGATGGTCCCGACGAGGCGGGGGCGTTCAGCCACAAGGGCTCCGGCTTTTTCAAGGGCGGCAATTTTGTCCTTTACCGATCCCGTTCCGCCGCTCACAATGGCCCCCGCGTGTCCCATTTTCTTTCCTTCCGGGGCGGTCCTGCCCCCGAGAAAGGCTACCAGGGGCTTGGTGAAGGTCCCCGCGGCAATCGCGGCGGCAACTTCCTCCTCCATGGTCCCTCCGAGTTCTCCGATAATAACCACCGCGTCGGTTTCCGGGTCATCCTGGTAAAAGGGGAGCATTTCCGCGAACCTGACTCCGGGTACCGGGTCTCCGCCTACTCCGATCAGGGTGGATACGCCGAAACCCGCGGCGACAACCATGGCGGTGACCTCATTGGTGAGGGAACCGCTGCGGGTCATGATGCCGATCCGGCCGGGAGTGTAAACCCTCTTGATCCAGTAGGGGAAAAACCCCATCATCGCCTTGCCCGGCGAGATAACCCCCGATGTGTTGCCTCCGACAACCAGGGCGTTTTCGGAGAGGGCGGCCCGCCGTATCTGCACCGCGTCATGAACGGGGATGCCGTCCGCCACGGTCACGATCTTTTTGATGCCGGCGTCCAGTGCTTCAAAGACCGCGTCCCTGGTAAATCGCGGCGGCACGAAGAGCATGGAGGTGTCTATTTCCCGGTTGGCCGCGGCCCGTTTTACCGAATGATAGACCGGTATACCTTCAACGGTCTGACCTTCTTTGCCCGGTGTTACACCCGCGGTGATGCGGGTGCCCATCTCCTTCATGTGCTTTGTCCAGTAGGAGCCTTCCTTGCCGGTGACGCCCTGGATAAGGACGCGCGTGGATTGGTCGATAAATATACTCACGCGGCGCCTCCTTTGGATATCCTTACGGCTTCCCTGACGGCTTCTTCGGTATCGAAAATCGGCGTGAGGCCGGCTGCTTCGAGGATCTCTACCGCCCTGTCTTCATTGGTGCCGCGTATACATGTCACGATCGGGCGGTCGGGTTTGAGTTTGCCGATAGCTTCGACAATCCCCTCCGCCATGACGTCGGCCCGGGCAATGGTCCCGAAGGTCACCACGAGGATCACCTTGGAAGGATTTTTCAGGCAGAGTTCCATAGCCCTGATTGCCCTGCGGTAGTTCGGCCCCCCGAATTCAAGGTAGTTGGCGATGGTCCCGCCCTCGTAATTGATAAGGTCATAGACGGTAGTGGTGAGACCGGCGCCGGCACACATGAGGCCGATGTCGCCGTCAAACTGCAGGTACGGTATGCCGTCCACGGCGGCTTCGTACTCGGCGTCACTGCTGAAATGTTCCCGGGTGATCTTGTATTCATGCTGACGAAAGGCCGAGTTGTCATCGATGGAAAGCTTGGCGTCCCCCGCGATCAGTGTCCCGTCTTTTGTATGAAAAAGAGGATTTATCTCCACCAGTTCCGCGTCATACTCTGTAAATATCTGATAGAGCGCCCCGATGATCTTCACCATCTGTCTGACCGCATCACCGGTGAGGCCCATGTCGTAGGCTACCGAACGCGCGCGGAAGGCTTCCAGGCCCCGGGTCAGGTCGAAATGCTCCCTGATGAGGGCCTCGGGCTTATCTTTCGCCAGGGTTTCGATTTCGACTCCTCCCTCGGCGCTGGCAATGATCAGTCCCCGGGCGGTGAGCGGGTCGATGGTGATGGAGAGATATATTTCCCTGTCGATATCTATCGCTTCCTCCACCATAAGGACCTTCACGCCTTCGGGGCGGGCGAACAGTTCCGCCGCCGCCGCGGATGCTTCGTCTTCGCTCCTGACGATTTTTATCAGCCCGGCTTTTCCCCGGCCGCCCTGCAGCAGCTGGGATTTCAGTACGCAGGGCAGTCCGATCGTTTCCGCCGCGGCGGCGGCTTCTTCGGGCCTTGTTACCTGCTGACTTTTCGGGACTGGAATTCCGTGCCCGGAAAAAACATCCTTGGCCTGGTATTCGAAGAGTTTCATGAGGAGACCCCTCCGGCTGAGGAGCCGCCTGGTGTCGCGCCTTCTGGTGCAGCGCTGCCGCCCATGTCATAGGAGCGGCGCTGCCGGAAATCTTCCCATATATCATCATCGGAGGGTTTCCGGGGAGGAAAGGGTTCCGATACCCATGTTATGTTGAGAAAGTGCTTGTAGTAGATATTTTCCGTGGTGATATTGCCCCCCCATGTTCCGCAGCCGAGGGTGACCGTGGAGGGCATGCCGTTAAAGAAGTTACCGCCGTTGGCCGGCGCCTGGGGCTGCCGGACCATAATGCGGCTGGTATGCATCTCCAGACTCAGCTTTTCGATATACTCCTCGTTGAAGGTATGGATCCCGCATGAATGTCCGCGTCCGGCATGATCGGTGACCGCTTTGAGCAGGTCAAGCCCATCGCGGAAACTATCGTAGGAGAAGAGGGTCAGGACCGGGGAGAGTTTTTCCCCCGTAAAGCGGTCGCTTTCCACGGGCAGGGAACCTTCCACCATCAGAATGCTGGTGTCTGCCGGGACCGATAGGCCGGCATCCGCGGCTATCCTGAGGGCGGACTGGGCGATAATCTTCGGGTTGATGTTAATATGGCCTTTCCTGCTGGGGCGCCACATCCAATCCTCAAGCTGCTTTTTCTCGGCCGCCGAGCAGAGATAGGCTCCCTTTTTCCGGAACTCCCCGATCGTCTGCCGGTAAACGGATTTCTGGATGATCACCGAGTTTTCACTCGAGCAGCTGGTTGCGTAGTCGAATGTCTTGCTGAGGGAAATTTTCGCCACCGCGTCGGCGATGTCCGCGTCTTCGGCTATGATCTGCACCGAGTTACCCGGTCCGACACCGTAGGCCGGTGTTCCGCTGGAGTATGCGGCCTTGACCATGGCGCCGCCGCCGGTAGCCAGCACGATATCAACCTGCCGCATCAGTTCGGCGGTGAGTTCTATCGACGGCTCCTCTATTATCTGGACCAGGTCAGCAGGCGCGCCGATTTTCCGCAGCCCCGCCCGCATAAAATCCACCGCCATCTTTGAGGATTTTTTAGCTTTGGGATGAGGAGCGAAGATGACAGCATTCCGGCCTTTGAGGACGGTGACCGCGTTGCTGCCGGGAGTGGCGGTGGGGTTGGTGACCGGCGTCAGCGCACCGACTACTCCGACAGGTTTGGCGTACTTTTTGATCCGCTTCTCTTTGTCTTCTTCGATCAGACCAACTGATTTGGCGTTTTTGACGTCAGCAATGACCCCGAGGATTTTTCCCTTGTGTTTTTTTACCTTATCTTCCACGTTGCCCATGCCGGTTTCCTCGACCGCAATTTCGGCAAGTTTCCTGATGTTGTTGTCCTCATACACCTCCCAGCCGACAGCCAGACAGACATCGTCTATCTGTTCCTGCGTGTACTGCGCCGCCACAGCCTGGGCTGTTCTCGCCCGGCTGACCAGTTCGGTGATGATCTTTACCTCTTGATCGCTCAATGCCATATCATATCTCCTCGTTTCGTGTATTACATCGGCAGCGGCCGCTGAAATGATTTTTTTCAGTGACCGCCCCGCGTTTACTTAAAATTTTCCTTCTCTATTTCAATTACCTTATTGAAGGCGTTGGTCAGAAAGTCCTTCTTGAACTCCATCTTCTGGGTAAACTCCATGGCGAGCCAGCTGTCGACGATCTGGAGGCCG
>Ga0272442_10001957_pt1 | contig 30434 bp, 30 predicted proteins | sample SSMForm2O_FD_200262 | JGI IMG/M metagenome (GOLD analysis project Ga0272442, IMG submission 200262) | Marine sediment archaeal communities from Little Sippewissett salt marsh, Falmouth, MA, United States - SSM-Form-2O | ecosystem: Environmental > Aquatic > Marine > Wetlands > Sediment ...
CACCTGGCCTCGGGGAAGATATACGTGCTCCTGCATTCCTGGGAACTGGTCATCGCGCTGTGGCTGGGCTCGCTGGCGTTCCTGTGGATCACCCCCCTGGTGGCCGGGATGACGGCTCATCTGTTAATAGACACTTTTTCCCGCAGGAAAAAAAGTATATTGTTCTATTCGCTGTTTTACAGGATCGGGCGCGGTTTCAGCAGGGAGACCATAGATCCCGCGGGCTTCGCGGCCGACAAAGATCACGAGCATACGGACGGAGGTATTGTGATGGATATAAAGGATATGGACAGGTTACCCGCCGAGGCGGGAAAGGTGTTGAGGCCTTTTATCTCGTTCATGTTAGAGGCCCTGGGGCCCGGGGTAATATCGGTCATGGCTTACGGGAGCGTTACCGGGCCTGATTACTCCCCCAAGACGTCGGATATCAATACCGCCGTGGTATTGAAAGACGCCTCGATAGACAGGCTGAAACCCCTTTTGAGGACGATAAGGTCCAACCGGCGCCGGGGCTTGACGGCGCCTCTTTTTATGACGCCGTCCTACATAAAGATGTCCCTGGATACGTTCCCCATGGAGTTCATGATGATGAAAAATACCCGGCGCGTTCTGTACGGGGAGGATGTCCTTGCGGACCTGGCGTTCGAGAGGCAGGACCTGCGCAGGGAATGCGAATACCAGCTCAAAGGCAAGCTTCTGACGATAAGACAGGCTTACCTGGAGCGGGGAACGAGCCGCAGGGGTCTGGAGGACCTTATCAAGAGGTCCCTGCGGTCCCTTATCCCGGTATTCCAGGCCATGCTGAACGTCAAGACCGGCAACCCCCCGCCCCTGAAAAAAGAGGCCGTCATGGCGGGAATGGCGGAGGAGTTCGATATCGACGTCAGGGCTTTTCTCGAGGTGTTCAGGGACAAAAAAACCGACGGCAGGATAGCCGGCAAGAGCGCCGAGATATTCCTGGAGGAATTCCTGGCCCAGCTTGAGAGGTTATCGGAGATAATAGATAAGCTTTAAATGATGAAACGTCTTTTTACCGTTGTTTTACTGTTTTTCTTTATGGCCGCGCCGCTTTCGGTTTGCTTCCCGGAAGCGGTCGGGGAGCTTTCTCCCTCGGGTCTTGTCAACGACTACGCCGGCGCTCTTTCACCTTCGGCGGAGGCGCAGATAAACGCGCTGCTCGAGGAACTGCGCGCGAAAACGGGCGCCGAGATAGCCATAGTGACGGTGAACACGACCTCGCCGCTGACCATAGAGCAGTTCGCCGTGGAGCTTTTCGAGAAGTGGGGCATCGGGCAGAAGGGGAAAGATAACGGCGTGCTGGTACTGCTTGCCGTGAAGGACAGAAATGTGAGGATAGAGGTCGGTTACGGGCTGGAAGGAGCGATAACCGACGCAAAGAGCAAGATAATAATAAACGAGCTCATGCTGCCGGCCTTCAGGCAGGGGAATTACGACCTGGGTGTGGCCCAGGGGGTTGTCATGCTGGCCAAGATCGTCAGCTCGGAATACGGGGTAGGACTCGATTACAAGTCCAGGGGGCTTCCCGCGCCGCGGGGCCGGGCTAAAAAGTCCTCGCCCCTGGGCAGCCTTCTGACCCTGCTGTTCTTTATACTTATCTTCGGCTTCAGGTTCGGCACGCTCTTTTTCTTCATGAGCGGCGGGGGCGGTTACTGGTCAAGGGGCGGGGGAGGCTCCTTCGGCGGAGGTTTCGGGGGGTTCGGAGGCGGCATGTCCGGCGGAGGCGGCGCCTCGGGCTCGTGGTAGATTAACGTTTTGTCATTCTCGCGGACTGGTTTGTCATTCCCGCGCCTGTCCTGGCGAAGCCAGGGGAAGCGGGAATCTCGAAAAAACAGGAGGAATAAATGAAGACTTTATGGATAGTACTCGGGGTAATATTACTTGCCGTTCTCATCTTCGGCGGGTGGCTGATAGGCGGCCTCAACAGGGTCGTACAGCTGGACGAGGCGGTTAATTCCTCGTGGGCCCAGGTCGAGAACCAGCTCCAGAGAAGGAATGACCTGATACCAAACCTGGTCAACACCGTCAAGGGATACGCCTCTCACGAAAGGGAACTTTTGACCCGGGTGACCGAACTGCGCAGCCAGTGGGCGGGCGCAAAAACGCGCGAGCAGAAGATAGAGACAGCCAACGAGATAACGAACGCTCTTTCAAGGCTGCTCCTGGTGGCGGAGAATTACCCGGACCTGAAGGCCAATCAGAACTTCCTGGCGCTGCAGTCGCAGCTGGAGGGCACCGAGAACAGGATAGCGGTCGAGAGGATGAGGTACAACAACGCGGTGAGAGCCTTCAATACTTACAGGCGCACTGTTTTCGGCTCGTTTTTCGCCTCCATGCGCGGCCTGAACCAGCCCCGGGAGTACTTCGAGGTATCGGCGTCGGCCAAGGAAGTCCCGGCAGTCACGTTTTAACCGGATCGAAAAAACACCGGGCTGTCATTCCCGCTGACCGGTTTGTCATTCCCGCGCCTGTCCTGGCGGAGCCGGGGGAAGCGGGAATCTGACGAAAGAAAGGTGATATATGGACGCTTTTTTCTGGGCGGTCCTCACCGCCTGTATCTGGGGTATAGTGCCGATACTTGAGAAGATCGGCCTGGCCAAAGTATCCCCTTTCACGGGCCTTTTCTACAGGTGTCTCGGGGTCCTTATAGGACTTTTACTCCTGGGGGTTTTTATCGTAAAACCCCAGCAGATGAAGGCTGTGGACGCGAAAACGGTATCCATACTTATTCTCAGCGGTTTCCTGGCGAGCTTTGTCGCGCAGGTGACCTTTTACCACGGCCTGAAGATCGGCCAGGTCTCAAGGGTGGTACCTGTTTCCGGCACGTATCCGCTGGTAGCCTTTATTTTGAGCCTGATCGTGCTGGGAGAGACGGTCACGCCTGCTAAGGTCGTCGGTATGCTGCTTGTGGTCTCGGGAGCGTGGCTTTTAAGGTAAAATAAGATCCGGGATAAGGAAGATGATAAAGCAAAGCGCGATACAGGCGGTATTCAAAGGGTCCCTGAAGCTGAGGCCCGATGAGTCATGCCTTATCGTTACGGACACTATCAAGGAGCCTATCGGCCGGGCATTTTTCGAATACGCTAAAAAGATAACCCCGCGAGCCAAAATACTTGTAATAGACCCCACCCCCGAGCACGGGACAGAGCCCCCGCCTGATGCGGCCAGAGATATGCTCGGCTACGACGTCCAGATACTTGTCACGGAGAAGTCCCTCACTCATACGCGCGCGAGAATGCAGGCGACCAAAAGGGGCGCCAGGATCGCGACCATGCCTGCAATAACGGAGGATATCGCCAACAGATGCCTTGATATCGATTACCAGGCGCTCAGGAAGGACTCCAACCGCGTCCATGATATCCTTAACGGGGCGCGGGAGGTCAAGGTCGCGACGGAGCTGGGGACGGATATAAGCTTTGGGATAAGCGACGGGATCTTTTTCGGAAAGGACGGAGGATCTTTCGATTCGCCGGGCGCTTACGGCAACCTGCCCGAGGGAGAAGTGGCTTTCGCCCCCTCTACATGTGACGGGGTTTTCGTCGTCGACGCGTCTTTCGCCGACCTGGGCATAATGAAGGACCCGCTGACCTTCAAGGCCAGGGCGGGTATGGTATACGAGATAACGGGCGAGAGCGCCGAGGCGGTCATAAAACGCCTCGACAGGGTCGGCGTAAAGGCGTACGTGGTGGCTGAGCTGGGCATCGGGCTTAACCCGAAAGCTAAAATAACAGGCAATATCCTCGAGGACGAGAAGGTCATAGGCACTGTGCACGTGGCCGTGGGCAACAATCTGACCTTCGGCGGCGGCAACGACGTACCCCTGCATCTTGACGGGGTCATAACCAGGCCGGATGTGTTCGTTGACGGGAAGAAGATAATGCAAAAAGGCAGGTTCGTTTTTTTGTAATCTTATAATTCAGCGGGTATACTATTCTTAATAATATATGAGCAAAAAGACAGCGGCGATAATACTCGCGGGCGGCACAGGCTCCCGGATGGGCGGGGACACGCCCAAGCAGTTCCTGGACCTCGCGGGCGAACCGGTCATCATACATACCGTAAAGAAATTCCAGTCAAGCGAGGCCGTTACTGATATCCTTGTAGTGTGCCTGGAGGAGTACATGGGGGCTCTCAGGGAGCTTTTAGGCGCGGCCGGCATAGGAAAGCTCGCCGGCCTGGTCCCCGGGGGCGATACCAGGCAGGCTTCGTCGTACAACGGCCTCAAAGCGTGCCCGGAAGGGACGGAGCTCGTGCTTATCCACGACTCCGTAAGGCCGCTGGTAAGCCGGGGCCTGATCGCGGATGTCGCGGCGGCCGCGGAGGAGACGGGAGCGGCGGCCCCGGTCATAGCGTCATCGGACACCATCGTCGTTGAAAAGGGCGGGTTTATCTCGGATATCCCAGACAGGAAAACGTTAAAAAGGATACAGACGCCGCAGGGTTTCCGTTTTCAAACGATGCTTGAAGCGCATAAAGATGCTGTAAGTAAAGGCGTAACCGATTCGACCGACGACTGCGCTCTTGTTTTAGGGCAGGGGAAACCGGTCAAGGCTGTCGCCGGGGAAGATACCAACATCAAGATAACCGACAGGTCTGACCATATACTGGCCCAAAGCCTCATGCTGGAGGCCCGTGCATGATAGGCCCATTCAGGAAACTTTATATCGGCGCGGAGAAATGGTTCCATAAAGAACTTGAAGAGGGCACGCCGGCTTATAAGGTAGTACGCGCACTGGCGTATTTGATAAGAAAGTTCGACCGGGAGATCCTGAAGCGAAAGAAAAAGCTTAATTGGTGGCTGGTATACGGCCACGGGCGAGCGGGGACATCTCTGATGTTCGATTATATCCTGCCGAGCGCGAAATTTTTCGTTTCAGACTGGACCATGGAGGATGTGTTCAAACTGGGCCCGGAGGACGAACATCATGATTACGTCAGGTACGACAGGGAAAGGGCCCTCAGGAACATATCCGGGAACATAATCGACAACGCCTATGTGTCGACAGGCAGGATGATAGATATCGCGTACAAGCAGGTCTTCTTGTCTCCAAACACTTACAGGATGCTGGAAAGGGTCTGGGGCGAGCCACGGCGCAAGATATTCTGCTACAGGGAGCCCGAGGGCTACGCGGTCTCGGCGAGCAAGAAATGGCCCGACATGCCTCTTGAAGAGATACAGAACAGGTACGTGAAGGCGTTCGATGCCTACCGGGAAATAGGGGGCGATGTGTTCGAGTACAGGCAAGGCCTTAAGAAAGAGGATTATATCTCTTTCCTGAAGCTCCCAAAACTGAAAGCGCTGAAAGATGTTATGCCCGATTTCGAGTGCCGGGGAGATTCCGACCCGGATCTGGTCACGGACCACATGCGGTCGGGATACAAGCGTTTTAAGCAAGAGCATCTTTCTGCGGGGTGAACGATAAATGGCGGATAAAAACCCAATACCCGAGGTTTCGGTCATAGTGCCTGTTTACAACGACGCGGAGCGCCTGAGAAAATGCCTGCGGGCGTTAAAAGGCCAGACGTATCCCGGGGACAGGTACAATGTCATAGTCGTCGATAACGGTTCCACGGACGACGTGGAGAGTGTGGCGCGCCTTTTCGATAACGTGGTCCTGGAGAAAGAGGAACAGAAAGGGGTTTCCGCCGCCACCAACAGGGGGATCTCCGTTTCAAATGGCGAGGTGCTCGCTTTCACGGATTCCGACTGCATACCGGCCCATGACTGGATAGAAAAGGGCGTGGAAGCGCTCCAAAAAATGCGGCCCCCCGTTATAGTGTGCGGCAGGGTCGAACTATTTTTCAGGGATCCCGATAATCTGACCGCAGCCGAGCTCTACGAAAAGATATACGCGTTCCGGCAGGAGGATTACGTGAAAGAGGGGCACTGCGTGACCGCCAACGCATTCGTCCCGCGTGAGGTGTTCGAGAAAACCGGGCTTTTCGACACCGGCCTTTTGACCTGCCAGGACAAGGAATGGTCCGAAAGGGCGGTGTCGGCGGGATACAAGCTTGTATACGCGGGTGAAGCGGCAGTTTCTCACCCGGCCCGGTATACTCTCGGGGACCTGGCGAAAAAATGCCGTGGCCTTACTGCCGGCTTCCACAGCCTGGAAAAAAAGGGGAATTATCCGGCCATCTTGGCGGGATATATCGGCGCGACTTTCAGGGACATGGCGAGGGTTTTCGCTGACAAAAGACTCTCCGGCCCGGCTCAGAGAGTAAAGGTATTGCTTATGGTCATATTTATCCGCTGCGTGTATGTCCAGGAGAAAATACGCCTGGCTTTGGGCGGTGGTAACAGATGAATTTAACCTATTCGGGAGACAATGTTTCGAAGGAAGCGGGGCAGATCTACGCGTATATGGCAGTCAAGGGGGGGGCGTGGGTATTCGGGATAAATATCTTCGCTCGGGTCATGGAAATTATCAAGACTGTCATAATAGCTCGCTTGCTGGAACCTAGGGATTTCGGTCTTTTTGGCATCAGTTTGCTCGTTCTATATCTTTTCGAGATGGTCTCTCAGGCTGGATTTGAAAAAGCGCTTATCCAGAAAAAAGAGGATATTTCTTCCTATCTGGATACTGCGTGGATAATACAGGTTTTTAGAGGTGTTTTCCTGGGGGCTTTGATAGCGGCGATCTCGCCGGTTATAGCCGTTTTCTTTGACGCCCCCCCCGTTAAGAATCTTCTGGTGGTTATCGGAGCGTCCGTAGCTCTCAATGGTTTCGCTAATATCGGGATAATCTATTTTCAGAAGGATCTTTTGTTCGACAGGTTGTTCGTCCTGCGCGTAGGGACCCAATTCACGAATTTTTTTGTGTCAATAACGCTGGCCGTGATATATCGTAGTGTCTGGGCGCTTGTTCTTGGATATCTTGCCGGCGTCGTGATGCAGACGTTCCTGTCATATGTTCTCCACAGCTACAGGCCGAGGTTCCGTTTCGCGCTTGAAAAAGCAAAGGAAATGTTCAGTTACGGCAAATGGATATTTTCCTCATCGGCCCTTATATATTTTGTTGACAGCCTGGACGATATTGTCGTAGGGAAGCTTCTGAAGGCGTATACCCTTGGCCTTTACCAGATGGCTTATAACATTTCTAATTTCGCGGCTACAAAAGTATGCAAAGTTATGTCTCAGGTGGCGTTTCCCGTGTATTCCAAACTGCAGAATGACCTGGGCAGGCTCAGAGAAGGCTTTTCGCGCACCATGTCGGTTGTCGCGATTATCTCTTTACCGATTACTTTCGGGCTTTTTGTGCTCGCGCCTGACCTTGTCAGGATACTGCTCGGCGATAAGTGGCTTCCGATAGTCCTACCTTTGCGCGCGATGTGTTTCATAGGAGCCCTAAGGTCCGTAACGGGTAACTTTGGTCCTGTATTTTTAAGCCTCGGCAGGCCGGATATCCTGACGAAGTTACAGCTGATTAATCTGGCAATCCTGGGCGTTTCTATAATACCTATGGTAAATGCTTTCGGCATAATGGGAGCCGTTTACTCGCGTCTTTTAACATTTGCCACACAATTATATACGTGGCCCAGACTTATCAAAATAATGAAGTTTGATGCCAAAGGACTGATAACGCCTTTAGTACCGTCGGTCGTTAGCACTTTCGTCATGTCCTTGGCTCTATTTTCAGCCAAGCTGTACTTTACGGTCACCGGCTTTTGGTCACTATTGCTGTTCGTCTCAGCGGGCGCGCTGATATATTGCCTTACGCTGTTTGTGATGGATAGAACGTTCAAGCTGGGTATTAAGCAGGAATTCATCTTTATTTACGGAGCAGTTCGGCAATAATATGTTCTTAAGATAGGATTGATTACGACGTATCATTTCGGAGGATAATGGACGGAAAAGGACTTAAAACAGCGATCGTCATAGTTAATTATAATAATTATCCGGACGTGGTTCATTGCGTGGATTCCCTGTGCGGTGTCGAGGCCGAAATGGAAATAATAGTGGTCGATAATTCGTCGACGGACGATAGTTACGAAGCTTTAAAGGAACGGCTTCCCGGCAAAGTAAGGTTGCTCAGGAGTGAAGGGAACTGCGGCTGGTCAGGAGGCAATAATATCGGCATAAGGGCGGCTCTTAAGAATGGTGCGGATGCCGTTCTTTTGCTGAACGATGACACCGAGGTGACCCCGGGATTTCTTTCAAGGCTGCTTGAAGTTTTGAACAGGGGATGCAATGTCGGCATAGTGGGGGCAAGGAATATGCTTTTTGACCGCAGGGATAAGCCCTGGATGTATGGTGGGCTTTTCGACCACAGGACGTTTCGCGTTTCCCAGATCGAATCCGACGGGATAGAGACAGGAAAAGAGTATGAGGTGGATTATGTGCCTGGAAGCTGCATGCTCGTGAAAAGACAAGTTTTCGATAAGGTGGGGCTCATAGACGAGCGGTTCTTTTTTTACGGCGCGGCGCTGGACTTCTCCTTAAGAGCCAGGCAAAAGGGTTTCAGGTCCTTGTATGTTCCTTCAGCGGTAATTTATCATAAGGTCAGCGTGTCTTTCGGTGATTTCAACGCCCCGAAGAACAGATATTACTGGTTCAGGGCACGGTTCCTTTTAATAAAGAAACATCGAGGGGTCGTCCTGGCGTTTCTGGTCATGGTTAAGGAAATGATCTCGGAAACCGCGGGGGATGTGCTTACGCCGGTCTCAGCGAAAAAAAGAGGGGTATTAAAAAGTTTTTTCTGCAGGGCAGCCGGGATTTTCGACGGGATGTTCAGCAGGTTCGGACTGAGGAATTACGGGTTTTTCTAGGGCTACTATTTACTTAAAATGATCTTTTGACTAATTCCGACAAGGTAATATGCACAGGAAAAAAGTCGCTTTAATAGGATGGTACGGTAAAGGAGCGCACGGCGATGATATCATGGAGATCGCCACAAAACGTCTATTTGAGCGCGTAGCCGAAGATAAAGATCTCCTTATAGATTGGGTTGATGAAAAAGAAGCTGACCTTGTGGTGGTCGGCGGAGGAACGATACTGGGTTTCGATACCATGGGACTCTATGGGCGCCTTAAGGACATATCCGTTCCTCTTGTGTTCTTCGGCTCCGGGGTGAGAAAAAAGGACGGTAAGGTAGGATTCATGGACAGGAGACACATTAAATACCTGTTCAGGAAGGCAGCCTTGAAGGGGGTGAGGGGGGAATTGTCCCGTGGTTTTTTCCAGGATATGGGGATAAAGGATGTAGAGGTATTAGGAGATCCGGCGCTGTCTTTTATTCCCAGGGATGTGAATTCTCTTCCCGGTGATTTCAAGGTGGGAGTATCGATCCGCTGTATGGGCAAAACGGGTGAAAAACAATATGCAGATAATGAGACGAACGCTGATAATATAGCTTTGATCTGTGAATGGCTGGCGCGGGAATATGGGGCCCGTCTGTTCTTTTTTGATCTGGCGAGAAACATCCACGACAGCGACAGGGAAGGCATAGATATGGTCATGGGGCGGATGCGGCGGTTAAAGGACCACACGGTCATCCCTTTCGAAACGGATACACCTGAGATATTCTCTCTTCTGGGGCAGATGGATTATATAGTGAGTCAGAGGCTCCATCCGACTATACTTGGCTGGGCGCAAGGTGTTCCCCACGCGGCCATGGAATACCAGTTCGGGAAGACGGAGGATTTCATGCGGACTATCGGCATGGGGGACCTTGTGGTCAGGACGGATAAGTTCGATCTGGAAGAGTATAAGAAAATGGCCCGGATGATATTCAATGAAAGAAAAAAGCTGGAAGAAGATTCGGCCAGGCGCATAGAAGAGCTGAGGGCGAAGCAAGTGTTATTCGCTGAGAAATGCCTTTCTTTAAAGGTGTAAGGAGAATATTTTGGAAAACCCTTGCGTAATAGCGGCTTTTGGAGATTCCATAACAAAAGGCTATGTGGGTATCTTCAGAAAGGCCATAAAGGATGAGTACACTGAGAAGCAAGTAGAGGTCCTGGACGAGGGGACAGTGGGCGAGATATCCTCCCAGGGGCTGATGAGGGCCGAAGAAGTGGCGCGGAAAAACCCGGATGTGGTCATTATCGGTTTTGGCATGAACGATTGGAGAAAGGGCGTCTCAAAAGAGGATTTCGGGGGTAATCTGCGTTTAATGATAGATCTCTTTGAGGAACGCGGGATAAGAGTGGTCCTGATGACGATCAACCCGGACTACCAGGGCCTTTTCAGGGGCACTACCGGCGCTATTGACGAATACAACGCAGAGATCGTAGCTGCGGCCCGTGAGAAGAGGGTAAGGACGGCTGAGGTAAATTCCCTCTGGCTCAGGAAGATACGGCCGTTATGGAGAGGCCTGTCGGACGCCATTCATCCTAACAGGAGGGGGTATGAGGTTATCTGCGAGGCCCTGATGAGGGTAGTGCCCAGAAGGAACACCACGGTCGTATGGCAGTATGCCGGAGAGTACTGCGCCTGTAATTACAGCTGTCCTTACTGTTACGTTCCCAGCAGCGTAAATGTGGGGGACCACTTCACGGGCACTATAGACCGGTGGCACGAGGCATTCAAGAAAACCTTCGGCAACCAGCATGTTACCTTTTACATATCCTTCGGCGAGCCGATGGTGCAGCGACATTTTTATGAAGTAGTTGACATGATAGGCTCCGAAAACAACTGGGAGATGATGATGACCACCAATCTTTCAATGCCGCTCGACAGACTGTTGAAAAGTGAGGTGGCCAGGACGGGAAGGCTCAACGTCAACGCGTCGTTCCATCCCACGGAGACAAAAATAGAGGATTTTTTAAAACAGTTGATGACCCTTAGGTCCGGCGGTATCGAGTCGCCGGTCGTGTTCGTCATGTGGCCGCCCTTCATAAAGGATTTCCCCGCTTATTTCGAGGAATTCGATAAACATGGTTTTCTCGTGCATGTGCGAAGGTTCAGGGGCCGGTACGAGGGTAAATTTTACCCCGAGGCGTATACGCCGGAAGAAAGGCGTTTAGTGGAAACATATATGGACGAGACATCCATCAAGTACATGTTGCCCAACGTTGATATGAAAGGAAAGCTTTCGTACGCGGGCATGTACTATATCCTTGTCACCAATGACGGGGATGTGGCGCTTTGCCCGGATTATGCCAGAGAATTCACTCGCGGCAATGTCCTTAGAGGCGACGTAAAGCTTGATCTCGAGCCGCGGCCTCTTCCGGGCGTCAAGGACGGTACGGTCGACGGGGTCGCCTCGCTGCTGGAGACCGGTTATCATGAGCTGGAAGCAAACCACGTCCTGTCCTTTGCCAGGCAGGGAGGGGTGTTTCACTCCGGGGGAGGGGTACGTTATCCCCGGTTGAAAAGGGATACTTGAATGACGCCGCAGACAGACAAGAAAGTAAGGGCCGTCGGGTTCCAGATGCTCAGGCATGCCGGGCACGGTGGATATTCGCAGATCCTGCGGTATCTTGACGGGACCGTTCAGCTGATCGATAAATCGCCGAGGTTCTCAAGCTATATACCTTTGACGATAAAGAACATGTTGAAGGCGCGTTCGGGACTCGTCTGGTATTTTCCCGGAAGGCTGGACCAGGAGATCGGGGTAATATGCGATATGCTTAAAAGCCGGGGCCGTGTATACCACTTTATCTACGGGGAGAATTCATACTGTTACTCGGGCGGTTTCTCAAGGTCCCGGGGCCACAGGATGATATGTACTTATCACCTGCCGCCAAGCGTCTTTGGATCGTTCGTCAAGCGCCAGGACCACTTAAAGCGCCTGGATGCCGTGGTGGCGGTAGCCAGCAACCAGAAAGAATTTTTCGCGGAAAAGATAGGCGGTGACAGGGTTTTCATAGTGCCCCACGGCATAGACTGCGATTTCTTTACGCCCGGGGAGCGTGTTCCCGGGGAAATGGACAGGACGGTACTGTTCGTGGGGCATTTCATTAGGGATTTTGAACTTTTAAGGAAATTGATCATCAATATGGCTTCCGCGGACAGGTCGGTGAAGTTCCTGGCTACTGTCTGGGAAGAGGATAGAAAATATTTCGAGGGGCTTGATAATGTGACCGTTAAAACGAAAGTCAGCGACGAAGAGCTCAGGGAATATTACCGCAGATGCCCGGTCCTCGTCCAGCCCATGAAGGACTGTACTGCCAACAACAGTATGCTTGAAGGCATGGCGTGCGGTTGTCCCGCAGTGGCAAGTGAAGTGGGAGGTGTGAGGGATTACGTGGACGACTCGTGCGCGATATTGGTCCCCGAGCCTGATCCGGGGGTCTTTGCGGGCCGCATTCTTGATCTTTTGAATGACCCTGTCCGCCTAAGGTTGATGTCCGGCAACGCCCGCGAAAAGGCGCTGGAATTTAACTGGCCGAAGATAGCGGAAAGGCTTAAAGAAGTTTATAGACTTGTTCGGGCCATGTAAGGAAATATCATGAGAACTGTATTGATCTCCACCTCCGATATCGGGAACGGAGCCGGAGTGGCGGCTTTCCGGCTGAATCGGGCTTTACGCGAAGCCGGGGTGGATTCCGCAATGGTCGTTTCACAGAAATTTTCAGACAACGAGAACGTCTACCCGGCCAGAGAAAAGTTGTCAGGCGCAGCCGGGCGTTTCTTTGACAAGGCGATGCATTTCGTTGAATATCATGTTAACCGGCTGGGGCCGCAGTGCGTTTATTCCGTCAATGCCGCCGGACTTGAAAGGAATGGTCAGGTACGCGCCGCGGATGTGGTGAATTTCCACAACATCCACATGGAGGTGGACAACCTGTCCCTGCTTTCGATACTTTCCGTGAGCAGAGAAAAGCCGGTTGTATGGACAGCGCACGACATGTGGCCGTTCACGGGGCACTGTTTCTATCCGGGCGACTGCGCCCGATGGGAAACGGGATGCGGCGGGTGCCCGGACCTTAAAATATTCGTAAGCCTCGGCTTAGACACGACAAGGATGCAGTGCGCCTTAAAAAGATTCATCTACAGGAAGGCCGGTCCGGTTATTGTCACGCCTTCGAAGTGGCTCGCGGGGATAGCCAGGAGGTCGCCTTTGACCGATGGTTGCGACGTGAGGGTAATACATAACGGCGTAGATACGGATGTTTTCATTCCTATGAACAAAAAGCGGTCCCGGGAGCGGTTAGGCTCCGCTCCAACGGGAAAACTGGTCATGCTTGGGACTCTTGCCGCCGCTGATCCGCGTAAAAGCCTCCGGCAGCTTGTGGAGGCGTTGATGATCTTAAAAAGGCGGGAAGAGGACGTGTCTCTTCTGGTCGTGGGTCCTTACGATGTCCCCGAGGAATTGAGCGGTAATTTCCGGGTCGTTAAGACCGGCCGGGTGTTCGGGGAGGAAGAGATGGCGACGGCCTATTCGGCCGCGGATATTTACGTAATGTCAAGCCTCCAGGAAAACCTGCCGAACATGGCGCTTGAAAGCCTTTCTTGCGGCACTCCTGTCGTTTGTTTTGACGCCGGCGGCACCGGTGAGATAGTTAAGCACATGTCCAACGGATACTTAGCTCCCCGGGGTGATGTGAAAGCTCTTGCGGAGGGGATGAGCGCCTGCCTGGATGATCCTATTCTTCTTGAAAAAATGGGAAAAAGGGGGCGGCAGGACATAAAGGATGATTTTTCAGCTTCACTGATGGCAGATCGTTACGCGGAGTTGTACGGGGAGCTTATCGAAAAAAGAAAAGCGCGATGATATACTCTTTTGATGTTTTTGATACGGTCGTAACGCGTGTGGTTGCCCACCCGACGGATATTTTTCTGATGATTGCCCAGCGGATCAAGCAGGAGGGGCTGGGTCTTGCTGACGGGTTTGCCGATGATTTTATGAAAATAAGAATGAAATGCGAAAGTGAGGCCAGAAAGACAAACCCCGGAAAAGAGATAAAGTACGTGGATATTTACGCGAGGATGGCCGTGGATTACGAATTAGCCGAAGAGACTTGTGATAAGATAAGTGCCATAGAGTTGGATATAGAAAGCTCGGCTTTAACGCCCATAGCCTGGACGATAGAAAAAGTGGCGGAACTGCGGGACAAGGGAAACAGGATAATCTTTGTTTCCGACATGTACCTCGATGAGGACTTTATAAGAGGCATACTCAAAAGCCTTGGCATTTACAGGAACGGCGATGGACTTTATGTATCCAGCCGGACAGGCCTTACTAAAGGGTCGGGCCGCCTATACGAGCTCATACTGGAAAAAGAGGGGATACCCCCCGTCGAATTATGCCATTGCGGGGATAGTCTGTACAGCGACATATATGTTCCCGCGAAAATGGGTATAAATATTTACAGGACAACCGCGGCGAAGCTGCGGGTCCTTATGTACATCTGCAGGATCTATATGCTGGCAAAGATGATAACACGCGGTGCCGCGAAGATGCTTATTCCGGGGAGGAATGCGTAATATGGATTTGCGGGGTAGGATCCTCTGGGAGGGCCGGTTCGGGCTGAACAGATATGAAAGGGCCGTTCTCAGGCTGCGCTCTGGCAGCAGGCTGTTACGGTCGGCCGTATCCGGCACTTCCAGGGCGGTAAGATTGTCTTCCGAGCTGGAAGACAGCCACCGGCAGGCTATATGGGATACCGGCTCCGACGTGATAGGACCGTCTTTCTTCTTTTTTGTCTGGTGGGTGCTGGAAGAGGCAAAAAGACAGGGTATTAAGCGACTGTATTTCCTCGCGCGGGACGGCCACATACTGCTTAAGATAGCGGATATCATCAATGAGAAATGGGGTTACGGGATGGATTGCCGCTATCTTTACAGCTCGAGGCACGCCTGGTTCCTGCCATCTATTACGAATATTGGTGAATTTGAGTACGATTGGATCATCGGGCCGGAGATGCTCACGTTAACGGTCAGATGGTCCTGTGCGCGGTTAGGTATCACGCCGGAAAGCATAAAGGGGGCGCTGGTTAAACACGGTTTGGGAGAAGATGTCTGGGACAGGAACATGTCCCCCTGGCAGCGGGAGAGGTTAAAGCAGTGCCTGAACGATGAGTCCGTATTGGGGATCTTGAAGGAGAAGTCTGACGCCGGCTTCAAGGCCGTATCAGGTTATCTGCGCCAGGAAGGGTTGTTCGATAAGGAGGATTTCGGTATAGTGGATATTGGATGGGCCTGTCGGTCTCAGGTAGCGTTGAGCAAGATACTTGATAAGGCGGGACAGAGGCCCGCGGGCGGTATAAAAGGTTTCTATTTCGGTCTGGCAGCCAACAAGTCCGTTTACAAGAATGATAAATTGTTCAATTTCCTGTTCGACCTGTCGTCAAGCCCAAGATATTTCTATCTGCAGAATAATTTTATCTACGAGACTTTCGCGGCCTCCGATGAGAGCCGCATAACCGGTTACGCCGAAACCGATGGTGAAATTCATCCCGTTTTTGAGGGGGGAGAGAACGAACTTGCCGTAAAATGGGGCGTGAATGTCCAACATGAGAGCATTGTGAAATTTGCCGATCGTTTCGCCGGCAATTTCAAGCCCGACGGCATAAGTCCGGACGCGGTCTATGATATACTTGATCGCATCCTGTACAGTTTTATCTTTTCACCTACCTACGAAGAAGGGGAAGCATACGGGAGCTTTAAATTCGGGGCCGAACAGAACGAAAGCGATCTTAAGGAGATTGGCCCGGAAATACGCCGCTCTGGTTTGTGGGTCTCTTTACTTAGTATGAAAGCCCTCAAAAGATATTCGGGGGAATGGTTCTCGGGAAGTCTCGCGAGATCGAGGATGGGATTTCTTTCTTTTTTATGGAAGATATGGCGCCTGACTTGCTGGGCGAGGATACTGTTAAAATGGTTTTTCTTTAAAGAAGGAAAAAGAAAATATGAAATGTGATTACTTAATAGTGGGGGCCGGGTTTTTCGGGAGCGTGCTGGCCGAGCGGATAGCCAATGATATGGGGAAGAAGGTCATCGTCATAGACAAGAGGGGGCATATCGGAGGTAACTGCTTCTCCGAGGACGACCCTGAAACGGGAATAGAGACCCACAGGTACGGCACCCATATATTCCATACAGTCCACAGGGATGTCTGGGATTATATAACACATTTCACCGAGTTCAACGGTTATTTCCACCAGGTCCTGACGGTCCATGACGGAAAGGTGTTCCAGATGCCGATAAACCTGGAGACCATAAATTCCTTTTACAATAAGAATCTCACCCCGGGCCAGGCCCGGGAGTTTATCGCCGGGGAGGCGGCGAAAGAGGGCATCAAAGAGCCGATCAACCTGGAGGAAAAGGCTGTTTCTTCCGTCGGCCGGCCTCTTTACGAGGCGTTCATCAAGAACTACACCATCAAGCAGTGGGGGAAGCCACCGAAAGAGCTTCCCGCGAGCATAGTCGAGCGCCTGCCAGTTCGTTATGACTATAACGAAACATATTTCCTCGACGCAAGGTGGCAGGGGTTGCCGCTTGAAGGATATACCAGGGTCTTCGAGAAGATGTTGAATTCCCCTAATATAATCGTTGAGCTCAATATGGATTATTTCAAGTGTAAAGATAACTACCAGGTTGCCGAAAAGACCATTTATACGGGACCTATAGATCAGTTTTTCGATTACAAGTACGGGCACCTGGAGTGGAGGACTGTCGATCTTAAGAAACAGGTATTGGATATCAGGGATTTCCAGGGGACGTCGGTAATGAACTATGCGGACCTGGATGTCGAATATACCAGGATACATGAGCCGCGCTACCTGCACAGGGAAAGGGGTTATCCCGCCGACAGGACCGTCATTTTCCGGGAGACGACGAGGTCGGGCGAGGAAGAGCCTTATTATCCCGTGAACGACCACTCCAATCAGGCTCTTTTGGGCAGGTACAGGGAGCTGGCTTCGAAGGAGGAGAACGTTATCATCGGGGGGCGGCTCGGGGATTACGCGTATTATGATATGGACAGGACCATAAAGGCCGCGCTTGAATGTTACAATGACATTGTAGACGCGAAAGACCGGCCGTAAAGGAGACCATTCATGGAGAACGACGTCGGAAAGATATGCGCGATAGTGGTCACGCACAACAGGAAAGAGCTGCTTATTAAGTGCCTGGAGGCCTTATCCTCGCAGGGCACCGTCCTGGCCGGCATATATGTGGTGGACAATGATTCTACCGATGGCACGGCTGAAGCCTTGAAGGGGAAAGGGTACATAAGCGATGTCCCCGGGGCGGAGCAAGGACCGGTGGAAGTGAAAAGCCCCGTGAACATGTCTTTCGGGGGTGAAGGGGGCTCTCAGGCAACGGTACATTACGTGAGGATGCCTGAGAACGCCGGAGGGGCCGGCGGCTTCCGCGAGGGCATGGAGCGCGCCTTTGCGGAAGGTTACGACTGGCTCTGGCTGATGGATGACGACGTCATCGTACGGCCTGATACCTTAGGGGAGCTCTTAACGGCCCGCGAAATACTCCGGCGGGAAGGGAAAAAGCCGGGGTTCCTGAGCAGCAAGGTGGTCAACAGGAAGGACATGATAGACAACGCGCCGAGCATACAGTGGTACGGAAGGGAAAATACGATGACACAGTGGGCGGAACTCCTTGAACATGGTCTTGCCGGGGTTGAGAACTGCAGCTTTGCTTCTTTTCTCGTCCAAAGGGACATTGTCGCGGATGTGGGATATCCGCTAAAGGAGTTATTCATATGGAGCGATGACGTCGAATACACGTTGAGGATATCCGCGAAGTATCCATGCTACATGGCCGGCAGGAGTATCGTCAGGCATGAAAGAAATATCGCCGGAACTCTATCCATTCTGAGGGAGGAGGATCCCGGGCGTATAAGGCTGTATTATTACTACTACAGGAACCGCTTGTGGGTCCTTCGCAAGTATTCCCCTTACAGGTTCGTCCTTAACGAGCAATTATCCCTGGTTATTGATATCTTCAGGATACTGTTCGGGGATTACCGGCATAAGGCCCTGAGGGCGGGGACCCTTATCAGGTCCCTTTTTGCCGGGACGTTCTCACGGGGTCTGACGCCCCTTTTAGACGGGAAGGATAAGGCGTGAACGGAGCAATAAAGTGCCGTTAAGACGATTAGAGGACAGGCAACAGGTAAAAGAAGCGGCCGGCAGGGGTATGGCCGTCGTAGCGATGGCGGCCGACGACGATTATTCCATGCAGCTCGCCGCGGCCGCGCGCTCGCTTATAAACAATCTTGGCCCCGGCAGGGGACTTCTCCTGTTCGTGGTATCCAGCGGCGTGGCCGGCCCGAACAGGGAAAAGATCCTGAAGTCCTGGGAAACCCCGAAAGACGTAGCCGTCAGTTGGGTGGAGATAGATCCCGCGTCCCTCGGCGGGATGAACGTCAGCGGGCACGTCTCGGCCGCGACCTATTCAAGGGTTTTTATCCCCCGCTTGCTTCCTCCTTTCGTCAACAAGGCCATCTACCTGGATTCGGACCTGCTGGTCCTCAGGGACATATCGGGATTGTGGGATAAGAGCATGGAAGGCGTATACGCTCTGGCCGCGCGGGATATAATGACCCCGTACTTTTGTTCAAGGGAAGCCCTTAAAGACCGTCCGCGGTGCCTGCCGTATCTATTCGCCGACGTGCCTGTAAAGGACTATAGAGAACTCGGGATACCCGGGACGGCGAAGTATTTCAACGCCGGCGTCATGGTAATGGACCTGGATAAATGGAGGAGTGACCGTATCGGGGAAGCGGCCCTGGACTATCTGGAAAAGAACAAGGGGGAACTGCGCTACTGGGACCAGGACGGTTTGAACGCGGTGCTCGCCGGAAAGTGGGGGGAGCTCGACCCGAGGTGGAACCAGCTCGCGCACATTTACCGGTTCCCTTCCTGGAAGGAAAGCCCGCTCGACAGAGATACATTCGACAAGCTACTCAACGACCCGTACATCATCCATTTCGCCAGCAGGTCCAAGCCCTGGTATCACGATAACTGCCACCCGGCCAGGAGCCTTTATTTCCGCTGCCTGGACATGACGGAATGGAAAGGATGGCGGCCGGAATTCACCCTGTGGGGCGCTTTCAGGAAGCTCGTTTACTCGCTGAAACCATTGAGGATGGCGGGCATCCGGCTAAAGGCCTTCATAAAGTGGATATTGTTCGTAAAGCTTGACCTTTACTGGAAGTTCAGGCGGGGGTGAGTATCCCGTCCAGGGCATCCAACACTTCTTCCGGGCTTATGGCCTCCAGGCACTCCACGTTCCTCGGGCACCTTGGCGTGTAGCCGTAACGCGTGCAGGGGCTGCAGTCCAGCCCCTTGTTTATGACGATGTGGTTTTTCCCCGGCGGGGCCCATTTCTTTTCTATGCCCGATCCGAAAAGAGACACTGTCGGGGTCCCTACCGCGAAAGCGACATGCATGAGCCCTGAATCCGCGGTGACAAGAGCCTTGCAGGCCTTGAGGACCCGCGCGGTCTCTTCGAGGGTAGTTTTGCCGGTAAGGTCGGCGCTTCCAGGGGAGTATTTTCTGATGTCCTCCGCGTCTTTTTTATCAGCGGCCGAGCCGAGGATGACCACCTTATAGCCTGTGTTCTCGAGCTCTTTCGCGGCCATGCCGAACTTTCGCGCGCCCCATCTGCGCTCTCTGACCGTTGCTCCGGGGAAGATCGCCACCATCCCGGCCCGTTGGTTTCGGAGTTCGGACGAAAGTCTTTCCGGAATTACTTCAGGGACATCAAGAAAAGGCTTATCCGGGTCGAAGGAATGGGCCGCGCCGGTAAGAGGTTCTATGAGATGGAAAAAGCTGTAGACCTCGTATTCATCGTGGCTGTAAGGGACCGGATGCGTGAAGAGTTTCTTTCTGTTGTTGGTCGCGTACCCGATCCTTACAGGGGCGCCGGTGAAAAAAGCGGCGGCGGCTGAAAGACGGTGCCACTGTTCGGTGTCTATAACGGCGTCGTACCCGCTCCTGAGGCATCTCAAGAGTTCCGGACCATTGTCGTAAAGGAAGACGCCGCTTATATCCCCGGACATCTTCGCGACGCCCGCGTTCCTTCCCTCGCAGAGAAGGTCTATGTCCACCCCGGGCAGGGACTCCGCCAGGGCCCTGACGGCGGGCAGGAGAAGGACAAGGTCGCCTATGCCCCCGGGCCGGATGAAAAGCGCTCTTTTTATTTTTTCCGGGACGATAACGCATCCTCCCGCCCGGGGCAGGAGCGCCATAAGGGGGATGCCTATGATCTTATCAAGGGCCTTCAGGGCTTTAAGTCTGCTCATCGTCTTTCATCACTTGAACGGGTAATAAAGCAGGAGTATCGTCACGGAGATCCAGAGGCTGATATCCACTACCAGCGGCAGGTCCGTGAGGAGAATCTCCCCGGGGTCGCCGCCCGAGCGCTTGGCGTGGACGACATAGAGGTACCTGAAGATGCCGTAGACCACGAAAGGTATAGTGTACGCCATCTTGTTGGTGCCGACCCGCACTATCACTTCCTTGGACACGGCGTACATCCCGTAAAAAACGATACACAGGGTGGCCGATATGATGGCCATCTGGTCCAGGAAGTACACCTTGTAATGGGAGAGCACGTCCCTGTGCTTTGTCGCGTCCCCGTAAAGCAGTATCTTCTCGTTCCTCCTTTTGATGAAGCCCAGGAAAAGCGCCAGCAGGAACACGCACAGCTGCAGCCAGACCGATGGGAGGATATCGACGACCACGCAGCCGCCCCATATCCTCAATTCAAAACCCAGGGCGATTATTATGACGTCCAGTATCACCTCGTGTTTGAAGCGGAACGTATAGAAGGCGTGCAGCACCACGTAGGCCAGTATGATCCCGGAAAGTTCCGGCTTCAGGGTGAACGAAAGGACAAGAGAGGTGATTATCAGAACGGCCGAAAAGACCGTTGCCGTCGACTCGCCGAGCGCGCCGGAAGCTATGGGCCTTTTCTGCTTAACGGGGTGGAAGCTGTCCTTCTTTTTATCTCCGATGTCGTTCAATATATAAACTCCGCTGGAGGCCAGGCAGAAAAGGGCGAATGCCAGGGCGGTCCTTACCAGGTCCCCGGCCTCAAGCAGCCTGCCGCTGAAGACAAGCGGCATGAAAACGAACATGTTCTTGATCCATTGCCTTATCCGCATGCTCTTAATGACGGCCACTACGGTATTCATGTGCTGTATCTCCTTTTTTTACCTGTTATCATAAGCCCCTATCACCGCCTTGCCCAGCCCGTCTATCTTGACCCTGTCGGTGGCCTCCATTTTGGCCAGGCCGCGCCTGGTCAGGTTCACGAAACCCATGGAGAAAGTATACCTGCGGCCCTTCATGTTGTCGGGCAGGAGCAGCCAGTAGTCCTCCCTGAGGACCTGGTTTTTTTCCAGGCCGGGGGTGAAATATCTGTACCCGACCGAATGCTCGCGGAACATTCTGTCTTCTTCTCCGTCCGAGGCGAAGAAGAAGATCTTGTAAAGAGAGGGGTTCCGGCCCTTCAGCCTCCAGTGGAACACCAGGTGGATGGTATTATCCTCTTCGGAACCGCCCGCTTTCAGGTCCACCAGTTCAAGCGAACCGTCCAGCGTCAGGAACCCCTTGGAAGGGGGGCGGTATTCGCCGGGCCCGAGAAGCGTTATTATCCTCTTGTCCGATCTCAGCCCCTTCTTGAGCAGGACATTGTCCCCCCTGGCTAAGAGAACTCCCCAATCTCCGCTTTTGGTGTAGTGGGCAAGTATGGCCGGTATTTTCACCGGCATGAAATTGATGTCTTTTTCTATGAAATAATCGTTGAAGTCGATCAGCGCGTAATCGGCGGGCGGGAAGTATTTCAGCCATCCTCTCCACAGCATATAGAAGGTGAAAAGGCCCTTCCTCTGGCTGAGCTTCGGCAGAAAATCGAAGGTCGCAATTACGGGCGCCTCGGGGGGTATAAGCTCCAGGGCCTCCAGTTTCACCCTGTCCTCGATGGTCTCGCCCGCGTGGAAGCGCACGAAGTAGTGGCTTCCCTTGTAAAGCTGGTAGTTCTGCAGAGCCTCCAGCAGCACGATAGCGACAAGCACGTAAAAAAGGCTCTTTTTCACCAGGGGCAGCCGCGCCAGCTTTTTAAAGCCGAAGATAAGTGAGAACACGAAGAAGGGTATTATCGTCACCGTGTAATGCCAGTAGATGGTGTGCGTAGTGGGCACTTTGGAAAGCAGGTTCTTGAGGATAGTGGGCGCCGTGATAAGAAGTATATCCGGCCTCAGAAGCGGAAGGTAAAGAAGAGGGGAGAGCATGTCCCTGAAGAACTTGATCTTAAGCGGCGTGGAGAAAAGATCTTTGATGACAGCCACCGGGTGGGTGAGGATGTAGATGTATATGTTGGAAAAACCTTCTCCTATCTGCGCGTAGTGCGCGGCATACTGGCTGTCGCCGCCCCCCGGGGTGAAAAGCGGCTGCAGAAAAAGAGTTACAAGCAGAAAATACGCCGCCGAGATAACGAACATGGCAAGGCCCATGAGCCTTCTGCGGGGCCTGAACAGCGCCCCGTAGAGCCCGAGCGCGGCCACTACCAGGGGCACGTTCTCCTTGCACAGCATCGCGAGTATACCGGTTATAAAGAACCATGGTTTCTTGCCCACTATCAGGAAATAAAAGGACAGGGCGAGGAATATTATCGAGAGGTCCTCGAAGTGGAATTCATAAAGCGTTATATACAGCAGCGATGGATAAAAGAGATATACCAGTACGAACCCGAAGGCCTCGTGCCAGTCGAATTTCCGCCTTGCCAGCATGTAAACGGGCAGGGGCACCAGGGAAACGGCAAGGACCTTAAGGCAGAGCAGTGTTGCCGGGCTCCTGAAAAGGAAATAAACGGGAGCTATCAGGTAGGCTATGACAGTGAAGTGGTTGCCCAGAAGCGGCTTGTTGAGGACCGGTATGAAAGCTTTCCCCGCGGTCAGGTTCCACATGGCGTTCGCATAAAGCGAAAAATCCCAGTCGTGGTACTGAAGGGTATTGTATCTGTATATATTTATGGCGCAAAATATAAGAAGATATAACAGGGAAACGGCGATCGTGGCCGCGAGGCCCAGGTCAATGCCGCGCCTGCCCTCAAGGCCTATCCTGCCGTCGGAGAAGGAAAGTTTCGCTGTTTTAATAATGTTAGGAAAGGAAAAGTCAGGCATTTTGCTATGAATTATATCATATGTGACATGTATAGTCCAGTTTTAGGGGCACTTACAATAATAATAGCATAAAACTTGCGAAATATGCCGTTTTTGGGTTATAATATATCGCCATATGGGTAATTATGCCCGTAGCAGAAGGATAAGTGTGTTCAGGATGAGGTTTTTAAGGTTTTTGCTGGTTTTTTCGCTGGTTTTTTCCTTGTGTGACTGTGTGTTCGGGGCCAAAGAGGAGATCCGCTTTGATTTCGAGGAAGGCACCCAGGGGTGGAAAATACCTGATTGGGCCTATTACCAGGACGATCACAGGGGCAAGACAAGCAACATAAGCACAGAGAGGGCATCAAGCGGGGAGCAGTCCCTTGAGATCATGTGCGATTACCCGGGTAAGTTATGGGCCGCCGTTCTGATCGAAAGGGAAAAGGACATGGATCTGAGCGGGTATGAATCCATCTCAGTGGATGTGTACCTTCCCAGAAAGGCTCCCAAAGGTCTTTTTCTGGGGCGAGTGATACTTACCGTCGGCGACGGATGGTGGTTCACTGAACAGCGCGTCGCCGAGCCGCTCGAGTCGGGGAAATGGACCACGATAACCATTCCTCTCGATACTCCCGACCTGACGGACAGGCAGGCCCTGTGGCGGGGAAGAAAAGAAAAACGTCTTTATAATAATCTGAATAAGATCAAGAAGATAGCCGTGAGGATCGAATATGACGCCGCGCCCCCATACAGGATAGGCCCGAAATACGACGGCCCGATATACGTGGATAACGTGGTGATAAAATAAGAGTGATCAGGATCGGAGATATCACATGAAAGAGCACAGAATACTTATAGTGGACGACAACAAGGATTTTGCCGACGTATTTTGCGATATACTCAGGGCGAACAATTATAAAGCTGAGAGCTGCTACGGCGGAGCTCAGGCCGTGGAGCTTGTCCAGGACAGTATTTTCGACATACTCTTCCTGGACATAAGGATGCCGGAGATGGACGGCATACAGACGCTGAGAGAGGTAAAGAAACTGCGTCCTGATACCACGGTCATCATGATGACGGGTTATTCCCTTGACGAGATGGTCCACAGGGCCCTTGAGGAAAAGGCCTCCGAGATAATATACAAGCCGTTCGAGATAGATAAGGTGCTGAGTCTTATTAAAGGCACCGCTTGATCCGTAAAAATTTTCCGCGTTCGCATAAAATGTCCTTTCCAAGAGCAGTTTTCTTTGCCTCGTTATTTTTTACCATTATCGCTTTTTCCGGCCAGGACGGCGCCGGGGCAAGCGATTTTTTTTCGTATGAGAGATTTGAGCTGGACCCTGTTTCGGTTTACAGGATGACCGGCCACGGCAGGGGGAACAGGCAGATCAAGGATTTCGCGAGGGATTTTTCGGCGGGCCTGGCGGCTTTTTCCAACGGGGACTACGATCGGGCGAAGGTGCGTTTTTTGGAGGCGCGGGACGCCTGGCCGGAATATTACGGAGCCGATTTCATGCTGGCCCTGGTCTTTGAAAAAGAAGGCGACTACGTCAAGGCCGCCCGCTTTTACAAAAGTTACCTGAATAAGCTCAGGGACCTTTATTCCGGGAAATACCTGATATCAGCCGCCCTTATACAGGATATCAGCACGGTCCGCCCTGAACGTTACGGCGAGGCGGAACAGATGGTGGCCGAACGCCTTGCTGTCCAGGGGATAGACCTTGATAAGGTGCGTCCGGCGGTGACCTTGCCCGCTTATTTACCCGCGCTTTTAATATCGGGCGCTGTTATCGCCCTTTACCTTGTTTTCCAGTTCATTTTATGGCCGTACGTTAAAAGGCGCGAGCGCATAGATAATCCTCCGGAAGATTTCTGGATATGTAAGAGCTGCCTCGAGGCCAATCCGGACCTGAGCAAGGTGTGCCAGAAATGCGGAAAGCCGAGGGAGTGAAGTGGACAGTAAGGCGATGTTCAGATATTGCGCCGGATGCGATCCGGATAGATTACCGGAGAAGGTAATTGTTACGCCTTTTTTGCCTGAGCGCCTGTTCACGGCGCACTGCTCGAGAGTTCGCTCTTTCAAAGGGCGCCTGTATTCCGGGGCCATAGCCAGAAAAGGCGACGTCGACCTCGCCGTCATAAGGTGCGGGATGGGGGACCGCCTCATGGGCGACGCCGTGCTTATGATGGATGATACGGCCGTAAGGGATATAGTTTTCGCCGGGGCCTGCGGCGGGCTTAAAGATCGCGGCATAGGTGATATTGTGCTTTGCGAGAACGCTTTCAACGGAGAGGGGTTCACGAGGTATCATACGCCTTCCTTTGATATGGAAGGGATACTTGAAAAAGGGGATGTCGTGCCCGCGGACCCCGGCATTCTAAGCCAGCTTGGGGATTTTTTCAGCCGGAAGAATTATCCGGACCTGAACGTGCGCGCGGGGGATGTGTTCACCATAGGTTCACTTATGGCGGAAAAACCCGGGCTCATTGACGCGATCGAGCGGAAAGGTTTCACGGGTGTTGAGCTCGAGCTTTCCGCGGTCTACCAGGCCGCCAGGGCCATAGGCCGAAGGGCGGCGGGGTTGCTGCTGGTAAGCGATCTTCCGCTTACCAGGCCTTTGTGGGAAAAAGCGGGGGCGGCGGAAGAGGCGGCCTTGAGAAAAAGCGCTAAAGTGCTCGCGCGGGCCTGCGTTGAATTCATAAGTGAAATGTAAAGAACGAGGTGCGAAATGAAAAAGAAAGCTCTAATGGTCATAGCGGACGGATTTGAGGAAGTCGAGGCCGTAACACCTGTTGATGTTCTGCGGAGGTCGGAGGTCGAGGTCACGGTAGCCGGCCTCGGAAAGGATATCGTTACCGGCGCGCATGGCCTGTCGATAAAAACGGATATATTGCTTGAAGAGTATAAGGAATTGCCGGACGCCCTGGTCTTCCCGGGCGGGATGCCTGGAGCCGAGAACCTGGCGTCTTCTTCTACCGTCAAGAATCTGGTATCAAAGATGGACGATGAAAGCCGGATAATAGCCGCGATCTGCGCCTCGCCGGCTCTCGTGCTTGCCCCCTCCGGAGTTCTCAGCGGGAAGAAGGCCACATGTTATCCCGGTCTGGAGAAGAACTTCTCGACCGATATAAAGTTCGTGAAGGAAGACGTCGTCAGGGAGGGCAACATCATAACAAGCCGCGGTCCCGCCACGGCTTTGAAATTCGGGCTTGTGATAGCCGAAGCCCTTGTCGGAAAGCCCAAGGCGGAGATGGTGGCAGGGCAGATGCTCTCCAGTTACTAAACTGTGTCCTGCGTTAAATATAGCCGAATACTTCTAAAGCTTTTGCAACTATCCCGGACCTGGGTGTGGCTTCAAAGGGACGCAGCGTCTTCGCGAGACCGGCCAGCTTATCGACGTTCTCCCTCTTGAGACCCGTGAAACACAGCAAATCTTCTATAGCTTCTTTTCTATTCTCACCGGTAAGATCTTCTATTTTCTGCATATAATATTTCCGAGGAAGGTTTTTTTTGCTCCATGCAAGGATATCCAGATTAAGAGAGGACCAAATTTTTTCAAAACGCTCTCTTTGGCCGCATTCTACAGGATCAGCGAAATATTCGAGATACAGTTTTTCGCTTCCTTGAAAATGTTTTTTCCTTATACTTCTGACATCTCTTATTATATGAATGAACTTCATGTCCGGAAAATGCGCGCGCATAAAAGGCAGCCAGAACATCATAAGGGGCTCTTTCCAGCCCCACAAACTGGGGGCCCTGCCTTCTGATATAATATTTTCGATAAGGCGTTCGCAACAAAAGTCTATTTTCTGTTTTAATGCGGGTTCTACTTGGTCGATCTTGTAATCCAGGGAATGGGTTTGGGAAAGGAGGGAGATCATCAAGTCGCCATTATTCAGGCCGCAGCTGCGGTAGCTGAAAGAGTCCAGAGTATCCGCTGATGAAAAAAGAAGGCCGAACTGATTTGATTTTTTAAGTATTTGCGCCACCAATCTGGTGCCGCTCCCCCCCCTGGCCGGCTATGATCACCGGATCCTTGCGCTTAATAAGCTCTTTAAGAAGAGGCATTCCTTTGACCGCGTAGCTGAATTGACGAAACTTTTCAGATACTAGATCAAGGATATTCGGTTCCCACCAATATTCTCTGATAAATGATTTCATCGGACCAGCTGTGTGTTATAAGCCCAATATACCTAAAAATGTCAAATATTGCAATTTAAGTAGCTTAAACTCTTCGTGTTCGTCCCCTGTGCATACTATTTCAAAAGCAAGACCCGCTCAGAAAGATGCCCTGGAGAAGAACTTTCACGGCTCTTAAGTTCGGGCTTGTGATAGCCGAAGCCCTTACCGGAAAGCCCAAGGCGGAGATGGTGGCAGGGCAGATGCTCTATTACTGAGTTCCTGTCTTTTCACCGTATTTGATATCCTTGACGTCGCCTTTGCTGACGGAAAACGTTCCACCGTGTATCTTCAAGGTCACGGTCTTGCTGTCGTCACGCACGACAAGCCCTTTCAGAATGCCCCCGTTCTTAAGATATACCACGTCAGGTTCCCTGCCGGGCTCGATGGGCTCGTCCGGGGAGACGTAAGATCCGCCGCCGGCTGATGAGAACACGCCCGCCCGCGCTAGTTGCGACCCCCCGTAGAACAGCGCCGCGCCGAAAAGAAGTGTCGAGACGGCCGTTACCCCTATCGCCGCCCAGAGAGGTATAAGCGGTTTTTTAAGCCGCCTTTCATCCTCTTCCGGCGGGGGAAGCCCTTCTTTAGGAAAAGGGTCAAGCGAATCGTCAAGACCCTTGAGGAAATATATCGCGAAGAACCTCAAAAATACTGGTATGGGCACGATAAAAGAGGCGACCGCCAGAGATATAAATACAAGAAGGGGCGCCGTCGTGACCAGAAGTATTATAGCCGCCGCCAGCCTTGCATCCTGGGGGATCATGGAGTAGATCAGCGATGCCAGCAAACCGCCGGCAAGAAGCACCAGAAGCAGTATTATCGCGCAGAGCAAGAGGATAAGAATGGCCGCTATCATGCAGACGATAGCCAGAAGGAATTTCACTATAAGGTAAAGGAAAAAGAGGCCTTTTCTCCGGCTGAAAAGTGAAAGGAACGTCCCCCAGGCCTTTTTCACGCGCTCGCCCCTGGAATACATCACAACGGTCACGAAATCCTCTGAAAAGGTGTTCACCAGGACGATAAGCAGGAGAGCGGGGACCAGGGCAAGGACCGACAGGACCACGGTCCCGATCAGGCCCCCGGAGTTAAGCCGCGAAGGGTAGGTGAAAACGCCCGCTTTGTAAAGGATGTAGACAGGCGCCGCGACTATTCCCCCCAAAAGTATTGTGGACGCGGACCCGAATATGATGTTCCAGTAGAAGTAGGACCGGCCCAGACGCCTGTTCCTGTTAAAAGGCGCTTTTACGGAAGCGTCGTTGCGAGCCAGAGCCTCAACAAGGACGAATTGGAAGACGGCCCTGACGAACAACCATATAAAGAGCGCCAGAAGAGACGCAAGGACAGCGCCGCCGAGGAGCCCGAGGAAAAGGGGGCTTCCTTTCAGGATATCCATGCTCTGCCTGATGAGGTCAAGCGCCTGTCTGCCGCTTGCCTGGAACTGCTGTTCCGGGCCCAGGTTGAGGTCCAGGTTGAGGTTCATCCCCCCCAGGTTCCCGGCGAGGGCTATTATTATGAAGAGGAAGATCCATTTTTTCAGGCTGTAGGGCTTGAAAAGGACCTCGATCGTGTTACGCCATGAAAGGCCTATGGTTTCCTTGAAGGATATCCCGTTCATCGTCGATTAAAGTATACCATAACCCTTGACGCACAGGAAAACACCGAGGGCTAGCGCCAGGACTGAATGGGCGATAAGCAGCTGGGTCTTCCCGGCATAGGCCTTAAGGAAACCGTGCACGCTCTTCGGGAACAGGACCAGCCATACTCCCTTGATGATGCCGCACCAGCCGAAAATGGTTATCAGGACGACCCAGCTTGCCGCCCACACGTTATGAAGCAGCACGATGACTATACCGAAGGCGAGCGGGAATATGCCCGTGAAGAAGACAAGCGCCGAGTTCCTGGTGTAATCCTCCATGACCTGCCGGAAGAATTCCCGGTTAAGGAGCATCCCCGCGCCGACCACGATGAATATCGGTCCCAGAACCTGGGCTATGAACAGTGAAAATTCCATCCGAACCTCCCTTTTATGTCGAGTATAGCACATCCCGCGGGCATATACAAAAAACCCCGATCTTCGGAACAGACTATTATATTTGGATCTCCGGACCGGAATAGTATAATATAGTAACAAAGATATGTTCAAATTTGATCAGGAAAAATACTGGCAAAAATATAACGAAGTGGAGATGGAAAGATCCGCCGGTCTCAAGTTCAATATGTCCTTCAAGGAAGCGCTCGATCACTTCTTCAGGAACGAACCCGGTAAAAGGAGGATGTTCCTTATAAAAGATCTGCTTGATAAGGAGGAAAAAGCCGGAAAGATTGCAAAGAAGATCACAAATATCCTTGAGGTCGGGCTCGATTTTTTTAAAGACAAAAAAATCCTGGATGTCGGCACCGGCAGCGGTGGGGCAGCGGTATTTTTCTCAAAAGCAGGCGCAGATGTCATAGGGATCGACACAAATGAGGGATTTTTGAAACTTGCCCGTATCCGTGCCCGCGAAAATGATCTAAAACTGGATTTTATGGCAGGTGATGCCACAAACAGCGGTTTTAAGGACAACTGTTTTGATTTTTTATTTGCGGACCAGGTTATCGAGCACGTAAAGGACGTTGACGGCTTGTTCAAGGAAGCGCATCGCATATTGAAGCCAGGGGGCCACCTATTTATGCAGTTCCCTAATAAATGGCAGATCAGGGAAGTTCATTGTGATGGTCTGTTTTTCGTGTCTTTTCTGCCAAATGCTCTGGCGACTTTTTATTTATGTTTACGTAAAAAAAGAAAGTGGGAACTTGTGTTCCTGCCGTGGGGTGTGTGGCACAAGTGGCCCTCGACGATATTCAGATTATTAGAGAAGAACGGATTCAGCATAATTTACAAGGATTATCCACCTCTTATTGGGGATCTTGAAGCTGATGCCGCGCAGAAGTACAAAAATAGAAAATTTATGCAAAACCGGTTCAGCGCGGCGATATTCAAAGCTTTGTATTATTTAAAGGAACTGCTTAAGAGATCGCAGTCGAACGTCAATGTTATGGCTCTGAAGCGATGATCCTCCCTTCTCGTCCAACTTCAAACATCCATAAAAAATAAGCCCATCATACTGATAGGCTTATTTTTTATGGCTCCCCGGGTTGGCCGTTCCGGGTTACAATGCTCCTGTTCGTCGCATTGCTTAACACCCTTCACGGCATTCCCTCATGCCTCTGGCATTCGGTCA
>Ga0272442_10001958_pt1 | contig 30422 bp, 39 predicted proteins | sample SSMForm2O_FD_200262 | JGI IMG/M metagenome (GOLD analysis project Ga0272442, IMG submission 200262) | Marine sediment archaeal communities from Little Sippewissett salt marsh, Falmouth, MA, United States - SSM-Form-2O | ecosystem: Environmental > Aquatic > Marine > Wetlands > Sediment ...
TGTTCATCAACGTGCCGCAGACCCTGAAAACGCAACTGTACGACGGCAGAACGGGCGAGCCGTTCGACCAGAAAGCGACGATCGGCTACATTTACATGATGAAACTGCATCATCTCGTGGACGACAAGATCCACGCGCGGGCGACCGGTCCCTACAGCCTGATTACGCAACAGCCGTTGGGCGGCAAGGCACGCACCGGTGGGCAGCGCTTCGGCGAGATGGAAGTGTGGGCCCTGGAAGGCTACGGCGCGGCGTACACGCTCCAGGAGATGCTGACCGTCAAGAGCGACGACGTGGAGGGACGCACGAAGATCTATGAGTCGATGGTGAAAGGGCAAAACACGCTGGAGGCGGGAACGCCTTTGTCCTTCGATGTGTTGTGTAATGAGATTCGCGGGTTGGGGTTGAACATCCAACTGGAGAAGAAACGCCTGGGACGGACGGCTCTGTAGGTTTGATGGCCGAATGCTGAGTTTGTAAAGGGGCTTTGAATGTTAGGCAATATCTACGATCGAATTAATGACTACGGTTCGGTCAAGATTTCGTTGGCCAGTCCGAACGACATTCGCAGCTGGTCTTTTGGGGAGGTGCGCAAGCCCGAGACGATCAACTACCGGACGTATCGGCCTGAGAAAGACGGGCTGTTCTGCGAGCGCATTTTCGGGCCGGAACGCGATTGGGAATGTGCCTGCGGCAAGTACAAGGGCACGAAGTTCAAGGGGATCATTTGCGACCGTTGCGGAGTCAAGGTCACCCACAGCCGGGTGCGAAGAAAACGCATGGGCCACATCAACCTGGCGGCCCCGGTGCTGCACATCTGGTTTTTCAAGTCCATTCCCAACCGCCTCGGCACCATTCTCGGGATGAAGTCCTCGGACCTGGAAAAGGTCATCTATTTCCAGGACTACGTCGTGGCCGATCCGGGCCAGACGCCGCTGAAGGCCGGGCAGCTCCTCAGTGAAGAGGATTTCCGCGAAGCAGGCAACAAATATGGTGCCGCGTTCAAGGCGTCCATGGGGGCCGAGGCCATCAAGGCCTTGCTGGAAGCGCTGGACTTGGAGGCGGTAAGCGGCGAGCTGCGCGAGGGGATTACCAAGACCAACAGCAAGCAGAAGATCAAGGACCTGACCAAGCGACTCAAGATCATCAATGAGGTCAGGAATAGCGAAAACAAGGCCGAGTGGATGGTCTTGGACGCGATTCCGGTTATTCCGCCGGACCTCAGGCCGCTCGTGCTGCTGGAGAGAGACAATTTTGCCACGAGCGATTTGAACGATCTCTACCGGCGTATCATCAACCGGAACAATCGTCTGAAGAAGCTGATTGACCTCAACGCCCCGGAAGTCATCATCCGCAACGAGAAGCGGATGCTCCAGCAGGCCGTCGATTCGTTGTTGGACAACGGTCGTTGCCGTCGGCCCGTCCTGGGTAGCAACAACCGGCCCCTGAAGTCCCTTACGGACATGATCAAGGGTAAGCAGGGCCGGTTCCGGGAGAACCTGCTGGGCAAGCGCGTCGACTATTCGGCCCGCTCGGTGATTGTGGTGGGCCCCGATTTGAAGCTCTATCAGTGCGGGCTGCCCAAGAAGATTGCTCTGGAACTGTATCAGCCGTTCATCATTCGCAAGCTCAAGCAGCACGGCTACGCCGACACGATTAAGAGCGCCAAGCGAATGATCGAGCGCCGGGACGAGCAGGTCTGGGATATTCTCGAAGAGGTGATCCATCAGCATCCGGTTCTTCTGAACCGCGCTCCCACGCTCCACCGCATGGGCATTCAGGCGTTCGAGCCCGTCCTGGTTGAGGGCAACGCCATCATGCTCCATCCGCTGGCCTGCAAGGGCTTCAACGCGGACTTCGACGGCGACCAGATGGCCGTTCATTTGCCGCTCAGCGTGGAAGCGCAGGCCGAGACCCATATCCTGATGATGACCACGAGCAACATCTTCTCCCCGGCCAACGGCTCGCCGATGGTGGGGCCGTCCCAGGATATGGTGATGGGCAATTACTATCTGACGGTCACGCTGGATGATTTGAGACCGATGCCGGCCCCTGCGCCCGAGGACGCGCCGAAACTGTCCGTTTTCCGCGACCCCTTCGAGGCGATGACGGCCTACGATGTCGGCAAGATCGGCCTTCACGAGAAGATCCGCGTCCGCATTCCGCATAGCCTGGTCAACGACGCGACCGGAAAGACGATCGTTCTGGGCGAGCCGGGAGACGAAAAGGCCGCCTTCAAGTCGCACGTGATCGAAACGACGGTGGGCAGATGTATCTTCAATGACATCCTGCCTCCAAACATGCCGTTCTACAACATGACGATGGCCCAGAAGAAGCTGAGCCGGGTCATAAGCGATTGTTTTGAATATGCAGGCAGCGCCGAGACGGTCAACCTGCTGGACCGAATCAAGGACCTGGGCTTCCGTTATGCGACGCTGGCCGGGTTGAGTTTTGGGCTGACCGATCTCAAGATTCCGGCCAAGAAGGCCGAGATCATTGCCGAGACGGAGAAGCGCGTCGGCAAGATCTATAAGAATTACAACGAAGGCGTCCTGACCGAGCGCGAGCGGTACAACCAGGTGATCGACGCCTGGACGAACGCGCGCGTGGCGGTGACCAACGAAATGATCAGAGGGCTGCGGGAGGATACCAAGGACGACGGCACTCCTTATCTGAACCCGATTTACCTCATGAGCGACTCCGGTGCCCGCGGCAGCATCGACCAGATTCAGCAACTGGCCGGCATGCGGGCGCTGATGGCCAAGCCCAGTGGGGAGATCATCGAGACGCCGATCAAGGCGAACTTCCGAGAAGGCCTGACCGTTCTGGAGTACTTCAGCTCGACGCACGGGGCCCGCAAGGGCTTGGCGGATACGGCTCTCAAGACCGCCAACTCCGGGTATCTTACACGTAAGCTGATCGACGTGGCGCAGAACGTGATTATCATCGAGCGGGACTGCCAGACGTTGCAGGGCGTCACGAAGACAAGCGTCAGCCGCGGCGATCAGGTGGATATCCCGCTGTCGCAACTGATTGTCGGACGGACCGCCAGGGATAACATTCGCAACCCGATCACCGATGAGATGATCGTGCGAGAGAATGAAGTCATCACGCCGGAAATCGCGCGAAAAATCGAGGCGTTGGGCCTCGACGCCATCCGGGTGCGAAGCCCGCTGACGTGCGACAGCCCCTTTGGGGTCTGCGCCAAATGCTACGGGTGGGACATGAGTACCGGCCGCCCCGTCGAGGAAGGCTCGGCCGTCGGAATTGTAGCGGCCCAGTCTATCGGCGAGCCCGGGACACAATTGACCCTGCGGACCTTCCACACCGGCGGCGTCGCCTCGCGTGCCATCCTGGAGCGCGAGCAAAAGGCTACGCAGGCCGGCAAGGTGCAGTATCGGGATATCAACGCCGTGTCTCTCAAGCGCGAGGACGGCACCGAGATCGTCGTGGCCCTGAAACGCAACGGGGAAATTGCCCTGCTGGACCAGAAGGACCGGGAACTCGACCGGTTCAAGGTTCCCTACGGCGGCATCATCGCGGTGGACGACGGCCAGAAGGTCAAATCCGGGGCAACGCTGTTCCAGTGGGACCCGCACCGTACGCCGATCCTGGCGGAAGTCGCCGGCGTGATCCGGTTCGTGGATATCATTGAGGGTGAGACCGTTCAAACGGAAGAGTTGCGGGTGAGGACCTCGAGACTCAAGAGCAAGGACAGCGAGGTCAAGACGATGGAGCGGCCGGTGGTCGTCGAGCATAAGGGCGACAAGCACCCGCAGATTATCATTGAAGACGCCAAGGGTAAGATCCTGGACGTGCACTATCTGCCGGCCGGTGCGCGAATCGAGGTGGCCGAAGGACAGGAGGTGCAGGCCGGTCAGTTGCTCGCACACCAGCCGCGAGCGACCGGCGGAACCCAGGATATCACCGGGGGTCTGCCCCGTGTGACGGAAGTCTTCGAGGCCCGCAAACCCAAGGGGCCCGCCGCCATGGCGGAGATCAGCGGTCGCGTCGAGCTCAGAAGCGACAAACGCAAAGGCAAGATGACGATCACCATCCGCAGCGAAAGTGGCATGGAAAAGGAACACCACGTTCCGCGCGACCGACATCTCAACGTCCACACCGGCGATTTTGTCGAGGCGGGCGATGCGCTGACGGACGGCCCGCTCGTGCCGCACGACATTCTGCGGATCAAGGGCGAAGAGGCCTTACAGCGGTACCTCATCGGCGAAATCCAAAACGTCTACCGCTCGCAGAACGTCAATATCGACGACAAGCACATGGAGATCATCATCTCGCAGATGATGCGCAAAGTGGAGATTGACTCGGTGGGCGACAGTGCGTTCCTGCCCGGCGAGGTCGCTGACAAGTTCGTCTTCCGCAGGGAAAACGAGCATCTCAGCAGCAGTCTGAAGATTGCGGACGTGGGCGACGTCACTGAAGCCCAGGAAGGGCAGGTGCTGGAGAAGAAGGAGCTTGCCCGCCTGAATGAGAAGGTTGAGACGCTGGGCGGCACGCCGGCCAAGGGTCGCAAGCCGCGACCGGCCACGGCCAAGACGCTGCTGCTGGGAATCACCAAGGCCTCTCTGTGGTCGGACAGCTTCATCGCTGCGGCCAGCTTCCAGGAGACGACAAAGGTCTTGACGGAGGCGGCCTTGGCCGGTAAAGTGGATGAATTGCACGGTCTGAAAGAGAACGTGATTTTGGGTCACCTGATTCCGGCCGGCACGGCGTTCAAGCCGCATCTGGAAATGAAAGTCAAGCACCTCGTCGAAGCACCGGTGGCGAAAGAATTGCTCGGTGTCAGGGAGGAAAAGGAGGCCGAAGCCAGGGCCGAATCAAAGGTCAAGGAAGCACTTGGCATTGATTGAGTAGTCAATGAAGATTCTGATTTGAGATCTGACCTATGCCGACGATAAATCAGTTAGTCCGAAAACCGAGGGCGAAATCAAAGGGCCGTAAGCGTGTTTCTGATATTAGCGGCTCACCGCAGAAGCGGGGAGTGTGTCTGATTGTCCGCACGCAGACGCCCAAAAAACCGAACTCCGCACTGCGAAAGGTCGCGCGCGTCCGGCTTACGAACGGTAAGGAAGTGACCGCGTACATACCGGGCGTCGACCACAATCTCCAGGAGCACAGTACGGTCATGATTCGCGGCGGTCGGGTGAGAGACCTGCCCGGCGTGCGGTATCACATTGTCCGTGGCGTGCTCGATTGCGCCGGTGTTTCCGGTCGTCAGCAGGGCAGGAGCAAGTACGGCGCCAAGAAGGGCAAGTAGCCGTTCTGTGGTTGGGAAGATTGAGAAACCGTTTTTAAGACGATTGAGAGTGCCATGGCCAAAAGGTTTACAGCTTCCGCCGAGCAGTTAGAGCCGGATCCGAAGTACAACAGCAAACTGGTGGCAAAGTTCGTCAACTGCATGATGTGGGGTGGCAAGAAGAGCACCGCCCAGCGCGTCTTCTACGATGCGATGAACATCGTCGAGAGCAAGATCAAGGAGGCGCCGCCGCTGGAGGTCTTCGAAACCGCCATCAACAACGTGAAACCGCTGCTGGAAGTCCGCAGCAAGCGCGTTGGCGGTGCGAGCTATCAGGTCCCTATGCAGGTAAACCCGAAGCGGCAGCAATCGCTGGCTTTTCGCTGGATCCTGGCATCGGCCCGGGGCAAGAAGGGCAAACCGATGTCTCAGCGACTGGCGTCGGAGTTTCTCGATGCGTACAACAAGCAGGGCGGCGCGATGACGACGCGTGAAAACGTACATCGTATGGCCGAGGCGAATAAGGCGTTTGCCCACTTCGCCTGGTAAGAGGTTGGACCCATGCTGCCACGGGAATTCGCAAGAAGCCGTGGCAGTTTTTTTATGCACAGAAAGGATGGCCTGGAGCCCCGTTAAAGAGCGTCGTCGCCGTCGGGGTCGAGGCAACGGTGCGCAGTGGATTCGGTCGTGTAGAAAATGGGAAAGCTGGATAATACGCGCAATATTGGTATCATGGCTCACATTGATGCCGGCAAGACCACGGTCACCGAGCGAATTCTGTACTATGCGGGCAAGACGTACAAAATGGGGGAAGTCCATGACGGCACGGCCGTGATGGATTATATGGAGGAGGAGCAACAGCGAGGCATCACGATCACGTCGGCGGCAACGAAATGTCCGTGGAAAGGCTTCGAGATCAACCTCATTGATACGCCGGGCCACATTGACTTCACGGCCGAGGTGGAGAGATCGTTGAGAGTGCTCGATGGGGCGGTGGCGGTTTTCGACGGCAGCGAAGGAGTCCAGGCCCAGAGTGAGACGGTCTGGCGACAGGGCTGCAAGTACGACCTCTCATGCCTGTGTTTCATCAACAAGATGGACAAGATCGGCGCCGATTTCGAGATGAGCGTGCAGAGCATCCACGACAAGCTGCTGGCCAATCCACTCCCGGTGCAGATCCCGATGGGTGCGGGAGATGATTTTTCGGGAATCATCGATCTGATTGCCATGAAGGCCGTGGTCTATGAGGCCGAGGAGTTGGGCGTCAAGTTTCGTGAGACGGACATTCCCGCTGAATACCAAGAGAAGGCCATACACTATCGGACCCGTATGATCGAGCTGGCGGCCGAGCATGATGAGCAGTTGATGGAGGCGTTCGTTGAGGACCGTCCCGCCGACGGAGAGATCATCAACCGGGCGATTCGCAAGGGTACGCTGGCCAACAAGTTGCATCCGGTGTTTGTCGGTTCGGCGCTGAAATACGTGGGAGTCCAGCGTTTGCTTGATGGTGTTACGGCTTATCTGCCTTCACCGCTGGAGAGGCCGAATATTATAGGGCATAAGCCCAATGACGAGACGAAGGAAATCATCGTCAAGTGTGATCCTGACGGAAGTATGGTAGCGCTGTCGTTCAAAATCACCGGCGATATCCATGGCGACCTGACTTTTCTGCGCATCTACCAGGGCACGTTGAAGTCGGGCAGACGCGTCCTGAACGCCAATCGCGACAAGCGTGAGAACATCACGCGCGTCTTCGAAATGCACGCAAACGAGCGAAAGATCCTGGATTCGGCCCAGGCCGGGGATATCGTGGCGGTCGTTGGCCTCAAGCAAACGCTGACGGGAGACACCGTTTGCGATCCGAAGAAACCGGTCATGCTGCCGCGCATCACGTTTCCCGAAACCGTAATTACGATGTCGATTGAACCGCGCACGGCCGCCGAGCGGGCCAAATTGGCCGATGCGCTCGGCTGGCTGCGGCGCGAGGACCCGACGTTCGAATACAAGGCGGACCCCGAAACCGGACAGACCGTCATTAGCGGCATGGGAGAGTTGCACCTTGAGATCCTGCAGCACAAGCTGGTGAGGGAGAGAAAGGTCGATGTGAGGGTGGGCAAGCCCAGGGTGGCGTATAAGGAGACCATCACGCGAGCGGTTCGCGCCGAAGGCAAGTTCGTTCATCAGTCGGGCGGACGCGGCCAATACGGGCACGTGATCCTGGAGGTTGAGCCTCTCAGCGTCGAAGAGGGCCGGCGGGACGCGAACATTGCGTTTGAGGCCAGGGCTTCGGCCGATGATGTCCCGAAGGAATACGTCAGCGGCGTGGAGCGGGGAGTCAAGGATGCCACCGGCAGTGGCGTCCTGGCGGGATATCCCGTCGTCGGTGTCAAAGCCACCTTGATTGGCGGTTCCTTTCATTCCGTGGATTCATCCGACCTGGCGTTCGAGCAGGCCGCGTTGATCGCCATGGACAAGGCCCTTAAGGATGCCAGCCCCGTTCTGTTGGAGCCGGTCATGCGCGTTCAGGCCGTTGTGCCCGAATCCGCCTTCGGCGCCGTCCAGGCCGACCTGCTGGCCAAGCGCGGGCTCATTACGGATTGTCGCGTCCACGGAAGCATGCGAATCATCGATGCCAAGGTTCCGCTGGTAGAGCTGTTCGGCTACTCAAGCGATATTCGAAGTCTGACCGCTGGGCGGGGCAACTTCACCATGGAACCGCTGAGCTACGAGAGGGTTCCGGAGCAGCTTGTCAAAGAGATCGTTTTCTGAGAAAAAAAGTTGCATTTTTTCGCTGATTTTCTGATTGGTCGTTGACAAGCGATATGCGGGCTGCTACATTTGGCCTTTTTCAGCTGTAGCGAGCAGGGTCATGGATGACTTTGCGAATACGTAGTTACGCTGTGGCATATCTGTGATTGCCATCAGGGATGGCTCAATGGGTGTTCTGTTTGACTCAGGGTTTGGAACAGCAGACGGTGGTCGTGTAAAGACCTAAGGTCGAGCAAACCAACCCTAAACTCTAAGGAAGGTCGTTCGGCGGGCCGGAAGTACCGATAATGTTGGGCCAGCCGGCAAGGCATTTCCTGCTTTTACCCGGACGTGTGGTATCTTTCAGAGCGCTGGTAGTGTCTGCTCGGAACCGCCGGCCGGCGATGTAGTAGTAGCAAGGGTGTTGTTTTGTTGTTCGCGTGTGTTTGCGGGCGTGTGGCCCCCAAAAGATGTATCGCGAGCGCGCTGAAGGGTGGTCCAAAGGGGCATTATGGCTGCCGAGACCGAAAAAATACGGATCAGGATGGAGGCGTACGACCATCGGACGCTGGATGCCTCCGCCAAGGAAATCGTGGAGCATGCTCGCCGGACGAATGCGCGTGTGAGCGGCCCGATACCGTTGCCCACTCGTATCGAGCGGTACACGGTGTTGCGAAGCCCCCATATTGACAAGAAGTCGCGCGAACAGTTTGAGTTGAGGACGCATAAGCGTCTGATTGACATTCACGAGGCCAACGCCAGGACGGCTGAAGTATTGAATCGGCTGGTGGTTCCGGCCGGCGTCTTCGTGAAGATCAAGGCGTAGAAGCAAAGGACGTCGAAACATGGCGATGCTGCTGGGAAAGAAAGTGGGAATGACGCGGGTCTATGACGACTCGGGAGCTCTGGTGCCGGTGACGGTCATCCAGGCGGGTCCCTGTACGGTAATGCAGGTCAAGACCAGCGAGGGTGACGGTTACAGTGCGATCCAGTTGGGCTTCGACGATGTGAAGGCTTCCCGACGGAGGCAGCCGCAGGTCGGCCACGCCAAGAAGGCCGGCGCGATGCCCAAGAGGTTCGTGCAGGAGTGGCGGCTGGCCGACGAAGCCGAGCCTGAGTACAAGGCCGGTGATTCGATCACGGTCTCGGTCTTCGCCGAGACCAAGTACGTCGACATCGTAGGAACCAGCAAGGGCAAAGGCTTCGCCGGCGTGATGAAGCGGCATGGGTTTGGCGGCTTTCCGGCTTCGCACGGCACCGAGAGAAAGCATCGTGCACCGGGCTCGATCGCGAGTTTTGCCAGCAACGCCGGTACGGGCGGGGGACCCAAAAAAGGCAAGCGCATGGCCGGACACATGGGCCACGAGCGGGTCACGACGAAGAATCACAGCCTGGTGGCGATTGACCAGGAGAAGGATCTTCTGGTGGTCAAGGGCGCCATCCCCGGGCCGGCCGGGGGGTACTGTGTCATCAAGACCGCCAAGAGGCCGCAGTAGACCGAGTGGAATGAAGATGATTGAGTTGACAGTATATAACACGCGCGGAGAGCAGGTTGACACGATCGGCGTCGATGAGTCGGTGCTGGGGGGCTGTGTGCGATATGCCCTGCTCAAGCAGGCACTTGTGATGTACGAGGCCAACAAGCGCGTCGGCACGGCGGCCACGAAAGGCAGAGGCCAGGTGGCCGGCTCGACGAAAAAACTATATCGCCAGAAGGGGACGGGGTACGCCAGGGTCGGCAACCGGCGGACGGGCAAGCGCGTGGGGGGCGGCATGACGTTTGCGAAGGTGCCGCGCGACTTCGGTCGGCGGATGCCGGGCAAACAACGAAGGCTCGCCCGCGATTCGGCGATTCTGGCGAAGCTGCGCAGCGAAGACGTCGTTGTTGTGGACGAGATGGCCTTCGAAAAGCCGCGGACCAAGGAGTTCGTGGCGGTGCTCAAGAACTTGAAGATCGACCGGAGTTGCCTGGTGGCGACCAACGAGCACGACGAAGACATCTACCGCTCGGCGCGGAACGTCAAGAAGGTGGCGGTGATGCCGGTGGCGGACCTGAACGCCGGAGAGATCGTCAAGCATCAGAAGGTATTGTTTACGAAAGAGGCCCTGGCGGCGTTTCTGGACCGAGGGGCCGCCGGCGACAACTGATTTTGGGATGGCCGTGGACATGCGGCACGCGTGTAGACCCTGAGTTCTGAGTTTTTGGATTCGATTTTTCGATGGAAGACTTTAGCGTAATTATTCGACCTCTTATTACCGAGCAGGGGATGCACTTTGCCAACGTCAAGGGTGCGTATTCCTTCGAGGTGAACAAGAAGGCCAACAAAGTTGAGATCCGCAACGCTGTGGAGAAAATCTACGGCGTCAAGGTGGACAAGGTAAGGACGTCGAACCATCGCGGCAAGCACCGTCGCCGGGGCAGGACCGTCGGCATGACGTCAAGCTGGAAAAAGGCGGTGGTATACCTCAAGCCGGACGATCATATTGACCTGTTCTAAGGGGGCAGGTCCGAGAGAGAGATAGACGTTATGGGAATTCGAGTTTACAGGCCGACAAGTGCCGGGCGCCGCAACAGTTCGGTAAACGATTACTCCGAGCTGACGGCGAAGAAGCCCGAGAAGACCCTGTGCCGCAGGATCAAGAAGAGCGGCGGCAGAAACCATCATGGTGTCACGACCACGCGGTTCCGCGGGGGCGGAGCCCGGAGGATTTACCGGATCATCGATTTCAAACGCAACAAGGATGGCATGTCGGCGAAGGTGCTGACCATCGAGTACGATCCGAACCGGAATTGCTTCATTTCCCTGGTCCAGTACGCCGATGGTGAGAAACGCTACATCCTGGCGCCGCTGGGCCTGCGAGTCGGCGATGTGATTGAGAGCGGAGCGGTCTGCGAGCCGAAGGTCGGCAACGCGATGCCGCTGTCCGCGATCCCCGCCGGCCTGGAAGTGCATAACGTCGAATTGACGGCGGGCCAGGGCGGCAAACTCGTCCGGGGGGCAGGCAACGCCGCCCGAATCGTGGCCAAGGAAGGAAACTGGGTCACCGTCGTGTTGCCGAGCGGTGAGATGCGCATGGTGCGCCGCGAATGCCGGGCCACGATCGGCCGGTTGAGCAACCCCGACCACCAGAACGTGACCCTGGGCAAGGCCGGACGCAAACGTCATATGGGTCGCCGCCCGCACGTGCGCGGAAAAGCGATGAACCCCGTCGCCCACCCGATGGGCGGTGGCGAGGGGCGCTCCAACGGCGGACGCCACCCCTGCTCGCCGACCGGCAAACCCGCCAAGGGCGGCAAGACCAGGAACCCGCGCAAGACCAGCAATAATAGAATCATCCGACGGAGAAAGAATAAAAGGCAAGGGCAGTTGACGCTGTAGCGACGCCCTCGTCCGAAGGTTTCGGACATGCTCGCGTCGAATGCACGATGTGAGAGAAGAGAAAAGACATGGGACGATCTCTCAAAAAAGGACCCTTTGTTGACGAAAAACTGTTCGGCAAAGTGAGTAAGCAGACCGACGCCGGCACGCGGGATCCGATTAGGACGTGGTCTCGACGATGCACCATCGTGCCGGAGTTCGTGGGTTTCACGTTCATGGTGCACAACGGCAAGATGTTCCACAAAGTCTTTGTGACCGAGGACATGGTCGGGCACAAGCTGGGCGAGTTCTCTCCCACGCGGACGTTCAAGGGGCATTCGAGCAAGAAAATCAAGTAACAGGTGGATTTGGGTAGACCGTCGATCCAGCTAAGACGGGACGTCATTTATGCTTAGTCCGACGAAACTGAAAGAGTTGTGTGAAAAGCAGAAGCTAACCGCCGAGGATCTGGCTCGCAGCATTGCGCGAGGCAGTATGGACGTCAAGCAGGCGGTGGCGGCGGTAAAGAACTGGCAGAAGGGTCTGTTCAAGCCGCAGCCGGCCGGTGAGGACGTGCGGCGGTTGGCGGAGGCCCTGTCGGTCGAGGAAAAGGAGATCGCGGATTGGCGTTCGTCCTATCGCTATGCCCCCGTCTCCCCGCGCAAGGCGCGATTGGTCACGCAGTTGATCGTCGGCCGGGGCGTTCAGGATGCCATGGATATCCTGAAGTTCACGCGGAAGCGGACGGCGGCCATGGTGGACAAAGTGCTCAAAGCCGCCGTGGCCGACGCGGACGAACAGCAGGCCGACGTGGACAGCCTCTACGTCAGCGAGGCCCGCGTGGACGACGCCGGCGTTCGCATCGGCACGAAACGGTGGATACCCAAGGATCGCGGACGCGCGCATCCGATCAGGAAAAAGGCGTGTCACATCTATGTGACGGTAACGCAAGCGTAAAAGGGTGACCGGGAACTCTTACTGAGATACCTACATCATGGGTCAGAAAACATCGCCAATTGGATTTCGAACCGGGGTGACACTGGGGTGGCAGAGCACGTGGTTTGCGCCGAAGGCAAACTACGGGAATTTTCTCGTCGAGGACCAGAAGATCCGCGCGTATGTGGACGGGCGGTTCAACCGTCGCATGCCCAAGGGCGCGGTGGCGAAGACGGAGATCATTCGCACCCGCAACGAGGTAAACGTTACGCTTCACAGCGGTCGCCCCGGCGTGGTGATCGGCCCCCGAGGAGGAGAAGTCGATAAGCTGCGCGAGGAGTTGGAAGCTCTGACCGGTCGCAAGGTGACGGTGAACGTCGTCGAAATCAAGGAGCCGGATCTGAACGCGACCCTCGTGGGTCAGGCGATCGCCGAGCAGCTTTCGAAACGGGCGTCGTTCCGACGGACGATGAAGCAGTTTTGCGAGTCGGCGATGAACGCCGGAGCGAAAGGGGTGAAGATCATCTGTTCCGGGCGGTTGGCCGGTTCGGAGATGGCGCGCAAGGAAACGCAGAAGCTGGGTAGCATTCCGTTGCACACGTTGGATGCCGACGTGGATTATGCCGTGACTGCCTCACGGACGACGTACGGCACGATCGGGGTGAAGGTGTGGATCTACAAGGGCAAGTTTGGCGAGGAGATCGAGCGGATTCGCCCGAGGCGGCGGCGTACGCCGCGCTCGAGACCCCCGGCCGGGCCGCCCCCGGCGGCTTCCCCGCGGCGGCCGGCGCAGCAGCCCAGCGCTACTGTGGCCCCGCAGGCCCCGGCGGAACCGGACAAACCGATGGCCGAACCGCCCGCCGCCGCGCCGGAAAGTGAAAAGACGTCGTAGTACGTCAAGCCCAGTAGAATGCCTGAGAGAGGTTTGAAGCAATGGCTTTGATGCCAAAAAGAGTGAAGTATCGCAAATCGCAGCGCGGCCGCATGAAAGGCAATGCCACGCGGTGCAATTACGTTGCGTTTGGTGAATATGGGCTGCAGGTGCTGGAGACCAGTTGGATTACGGCCAAGAACATCGAGGCCGGACGTGTGGCCGCGACCCACTTCCTTCACCGCGAAGGAAAGGTCTACATCAGGATCTTCCCGCACAAGCCGGTGTCGTCAAAGCCGCTGGAAACGCGTATGGGAAAAGGAAAAGGCGAGCCCGAGTTCTGGGTCGCCCGAGTTCGACCGGGGCAGGTGTGCTTCGAGATCGGAGGGGTCACGGAAGACGTGGCCCGGCAAGCCCTGGCCAGGGTCGCCCACAAGATGCCGATCCGCTGCCGCTTTGTAAAACGAAGGCACTCGCTCTGAGAGAGGATATGACGGTGAAAGCCAGCCAGGTACGAGAAATGACGCAGGACGAGTTGCAAAGCGCGCTGGGCGATCTGCAAAAGCGTCTCTTCGATTTGCGGTCGCAGGCGGTCACGCAGAAACTCGAAAACGCAAAAAGCATAATCAATGCGCGACGGGATGTGGCGCGAATTAAGACGATCTTGCGCGAGAAAGGCGAATAACGCTGCACGGGCACGCGGCGGGAAGTTGGCTCTATGGAAACAGGACAAACAAAAACGCTGACGGGTGTCGTCACCAGCAATAGCGGAAACAAGAGCATTCGGGTGACCATCGACTATAAGGTCAAGCATCCCAAGTACGGCAAGTACGTCCGGCGCAGAACGAAGGTCGGCGTACACGACGAACGCAACGAGTGTGGTGTGGGCGACCTCGTCGAAATTGCCGAGTGCCGGCCCTATAGCAAGGCGAAGAATTGGCGCCTCGTGCGCGTGGTTCAGAAGGCGATCCAGGCATAAGATGCAATACGAGATACAAGAACGATGATTCAGCAGGAAACCATGTTGGACATCGCCGACAACTCAGGCGTGCGGTCGGCGTTGTGTATTAAAGTGCTGGGACGAGGCGGGTCGCGCGGCAAGTACACGCGGCCGGTTGCCGCGGTGGGCGACGTGGTCTGCGTGGCCATCAAGAAGTCGCTGCCCACGTGCCAGTTGGACGACAAGAAGGTGCACAAATGCGTCATCATCCGCACCAAGAGTCCGGTGCGCCGGGCCGACGGCAGCTATGTGCGGTTCGACAGCAACGCGGCGGTGATGATTGACAACGACGGCAATCCGATCGGCACGCGAATTTTCGGCGCTGTCGCGCGGGAGCTGCGCGAGAAGAACTACATGAAGATTATCTCGCTGGCCAGCGAGGTGGTGTGAGCACGACGGTATTGCCTGTGGGAATGGAGTAAGAGATAGATCGATGGCCTTACACGTAAAAAGAGGTGATATGGTGCAGATCATAGCCGGGGACCACAAGGGTGCGACCGGCCGGGTGCTGCACGTGTATCCGGATAGAAACGTGGTTCTCGTCCAGGGACAGAATATCGCGCAGAAACACGTGCGTCCTTCCCGGCGGAACCCGCAAGGGGGACGGATCGGTGTGGAGCAGCCCATCCACATCAGCAACGTGCTGCCGCTGCACCCGAAGTCGTCGCGCGGCAGCCGTGTGCGGTACCAACAGGGCGACGACGGCAGCAAGAAGCGTACCGCCGTGGACGGCACCGAGATCGGCACCGTCCGCAGACCGAAATAGCGCCCGTCGTGATGATTGAGTTGATGGTCCTGGAACGAAACGGAACAGAGTAAACAAGTATGGCGCGGTTACGAGATTTGTACAAATCGAGAGTGGTGCCGGAGCTGACGAAGGAGTTTGGCTACCAGAACGTCATGGCGGTGCCCAAAGTGGAAAAGATCGTGATCTCCATGGGCATCGGTCGGGCCACGCAGGACAAGAAATTCCTGGAGCTTGCCAAGAAAGACCTGACGATGATCAGCGGGCAGGTGCCGGCGGTGTGCCGGGCCAGGAAGAGCGTCTCGAACTTCAAGGTTCGTGAGGGCAATGAGACGGGCCTGAAGGTGACCCTGCGCGGCGTCCGCATGTACGAGTTCATGGACCGGCTGGTGAATCTGGCGATTCCGCGGGTGCGTGACTTTCGCGGCCTGAACCTGAACAGTTTCGACGGACGGGGCAATTACTCGATGGGTCTGGCCGAGCAGAGCGTGTTTCCGGAAATCAACCCGGCCAAGGTCGAGTTCCAGCAGGGCATGAACATTACGTTTACGACAACTGCGGCGACCGATGAAGAGGCACGCAGGCTGCTGTCGCTTTTCGGCATGCCGTTTAAGGGCACGACGCCGACGGCCTCGGCGGTGTGACCGATCTTCTGTCAGAGGAATGTGGAGTAGGTAAATGTCAACCAAGGCATTGGAAAATAAGGCCCGGAGAAAGCAGAAGTTTCGCGTGCGCGAGTATACGCGGTGTGAACTGTGCGGCCGGGCGCGGGCCGTGTACCGGAAGTTCAAGATCTGTCGGATTTGTTTCAGGACGTTGGCCAACGAAGGCAAGATACCGGGAGTGAAAAAGGCGAGTTGGTGATTCGGCTACGGCCGGGCAATCAACGGGTGCCAGGGGCAGGATACGAGTTATGAGTTTGAGTGACCCTATCGCTGATATGTTAACGCGGATTCGCAACGCCGGGCGTTCGAAGAAGACGCAGGTCAATGTGAAGGCTTCGAAGATCTGTGCGGGTATTGCCGACGTCCTCAAGAATGAGGGATACATCGAGCAGTACGATCGCATTGACGACGCCAAGCAGGGCATCCTGCGCGTCACGCTCAAGTATGACGACGAAGGGCAGCCCGCGATCAGCGAAATCAAGCGTACGAGCAAGCCCGGCTGTCGGATCTATGCGTCGGTGGACAACCTGCCGAAAGTGCTGGGCGGCCTGGGTGTCGCGATTGTTTCCACCAGCAAAGGTGTGATTAGTGATAAGAGCTGCCGGGAGCACAAGGTCGGCGGCGAGGTACTCTGCACGGTAAGCTAAATGAGTCGAATCGGAAAAAAGCCAATTGCGATCCCGTCGGGGGTGAAGGTGGAGCACAAAGGGCGGACCTTGAAGGTCTCCGGTCCGCTGGGTGCTCTGGAAATGGACTGTCATCCGCAGATCAAGGTGAACGTCGGCGGGTCCGATGGCATGATCCAGGTGGACAACCCACATCCCAAGGATCGCCGCTGTCGACAGCTCCATGGAACCATGCGCGCCCTGATTGCCAACATGGTCGCGGGCGTGAGCCAGGGGTTCGAAAAGAAGATGGAGATTTACGGGACGGGCTACAACGCGAAGGAGCAGGGAGGCAAGCTGGTCCTTCAGGTGGGGTATTGTCACCCCGTGGAAATGCCGATCCCGAAGGAGATTAAGATCACGATCGAGGTCCCGGCGACGAGGGGCAACGATATTCCGGCGAAGTTTACGCTGGCCAGCGTGGACAAGTGCCAGTTGGGGCAGTTCGCGGCGAACATCAGGAAAGTCAGACCGCCGGAGCCATACAAAGGAAAAGGTATCCGCTATGCCGACGAGCAGGTGCGGCGCAAGGTGGGTAAGGCATTTGCTTCAGGCGCGGCATAAGAGAACGAGAATTCGGTTCCTATGAAGACTGAAAGACACAAGAAAGCGGCGTTGCGACGCAGGCGTCACGTGCGAAAGAAAGTGGTGGGAACGCGGGAGAGACCGCGGCTGTCGGTGTTTCGCTCGAACCGGCACATGTACGCCCAACTCATCGACGACACGGCCGGAGTGACTCTGGTAGCGGCCAGCACGCGAGTGAAAGACCTGCGGGACCAGGTAAGTCCGGCGGGAAATCAAAAGGCGGCCGCGGCGGTGGGTGAGATGCTGGCCAAGAAGGCGCTGGATGTCGGTATCAACTGTGTGTGTTTTGATCGAAACCGGTACAAATATCACGGCCGAGTGAAATCTCTCGCCGAAGCGGCGAGGAAGACGGGTTTGGCCTTTTAAGACTGGGAGACGACGTTGGCTGTGGAACCAGTTAGAGCACCCGAACATGAAGAAAAGCCGTTGGAAGACACGGTCGTCAAGATCTTTCGCTGCGCCAAGGTAGTGAAGGGCGGACGAAGGTTCAGCTTCGCTGCGTTGGTGGTGGTGGGCGACCGTGGCGGAACGGTGGGCGTAGGATACGGCAAGGCGAACGAAGTGCCCTTGTCGGTAGAGAAGGGGGTCAAGGACGCCAAAAAGTCCCTGCATAAGATCCCGCTGGTGGGACAGACCCTCCCGCATCAAGTCATTGGCAGGTTCCGGGCTACGAAGATCGTGCTCGTTCCCGCCAGCCCGGGTACCGGCGTCATCGCCGGCTCCAGCGCCCGGGCGGTACTCGAGTATGCAGGCGTTCATGACGTGCTCACCAAGGTCTACGGGAGCACCTCGGCCAAGAATGTGGTGAAAGCTACACTGAACGGCCTGCTGAAGCTGCGCGACAAAGAAATGATCGAAACGTTGCGGGGTGTGGCGATTTCGTAACGATAAGCACGGCCAAATGGGTGATTTAGATGCTAAGTCATGAAATTACTTCTGTCGTAGGGAAACACAAGGCGCGTAAGCGTGTCGGGAGAGGACGCGGTACAGGGCACGGAAAGACCTGTGGCCGGGGACACAAGGGCAGTCGAAGTCGGGCGGGTGCAACTCTGCTTACTCTCAGTGAGGGCGGGCAGATGCCTCTGTTCCGACGTTTGCCCAAACGCGGCTTCAATAACAAGAAGTTTGCCACGCGTTTTGAGATTGTGAACGTTTCGCAGTTGGAACGCTTTGAAGATGGGACCGAAGTTGGGGTCAAACAGCTTTCCCAGGCCGGCCTCATCGGCGCGCTGAGCAGCAGGGTCAAAATCCTGGGCGACGGCGAGTTGACCAAACGGCTCCAGGTCGCGGCCCACAAGTTCAGCAAAACGGCCGAACAGAAGATCGTCGGCTGTGGTGGGACCGCCACCAGAATCCAGGACGCTACGAAGGAACAGGCGAAAAGGAAGCATGCTTAAGGAGAGCGGGCCTCCATGGTTGAAGTGAGGCTCTGCGTTCTGCGGAGAACAGTTACGTGATTGGAACAGTCTTCAATATCTTTCGAATCCGGGACCTGCGGAATAAGATTCTGTTTACGGTAGCCCTGTTGATTATCTATCGCGTGGGCTTCCATATTCCCAACCCGGGCTTCAACCAGAAGGCCATCGCCGAGGCGGTGCAGACCAGGGACACGGACAGTCCTCTGGGTCGCGCTGCGGAGTACCTGCAGATTTTTACCGGGGGCACGTTGAGTCGAAGCAGTCTCTTCGGCCTCGGGATTATGCCGTATATTACGGCTTCGATTATTTTGATGCTGCTCGGCGAGGTGATCCCGGCGCTGAAGAAGCTGCGCCAGGAGGGACAGAGCGGCTACAAGAAGATACAGGAGTATACCCGCTATTTGACGGTGCTCATCTGTTTCATCCAGTCGCTGATGTATATGAAGATGTTGGGGGCGTACACGTACCCCGGCATGAAGGTGCAAGCGACGATCATGGGCATCGTGGGCATGACGGCGGGCACCGTGTTTTTGATGTGGCTGGGCGAGCAGATCGACGAGTACGGCATCGGCAACGGGATCAGCTTGATCATCATGGCGGGCATCATCGCCCGCATGCCCTGGGCGATTCGGCAGCTTCTCCAGCGCGTGGACTTGACGGTAGGGGCCCCGACGGGCAGCATTGGGCCGGCCCGCATCGTGTTTCTCCTGGCGGCTTTCGTTTTTGTCGTGGCCGGCGCCATCCTGATCACGCAGGCGCAGCGCCGCATTCCGATCCAGCAGGCCAAGCAAATGCGCGGGCGCCGGATGTACGGCGGAGCACGCCACTATCTGCCTCTGCGGGTCAACCATGGCGGCGTTATGCCCATCATCTTCGCCTCCAGCTTCATGATGTTCCCGCCTATCATTGTCGAACAGATCGCCAGGTTTTTCGCGGAATCCGTGGTGTGGCAGACCATTCTCGGTTCTCTCCGGGGTACTTCCTATACCTACAACGTACTCTACATGCTGTTGATTTTCCTGTTTGCCTATTTCTGGGTCACGGTGCAGTTTCAGCCCAGAGAGATGGCGAAGAACCTGCGGGACTCGGGCAGTTTTATTCCCGGACTTCGCCCCGGCCGCAGGACGGCGGAGTATCTCGAGACGGTCATGACCCGGATTACGTATTACGGTGCGGCTTTTCTCGCCGGCATCGCCGTCATCCCCACGGTCCTTTCGTACGCCTTGGGCATCGATTGGACCATCACGACGTTCTTCGGCGGTACGGGTCTTCTGATTGTCGTAAGTGTTTCGTTGGATCTCGTGCAGAAGATCGAAGCCAACCTGCTGATGCGCAGCTATGACGGATTTTCCTCCTCCGGGAGAATCAAAGGAGCGTATTCGTGAGAATCATGGTCTTAGGTGCCCCGGGCGCCGGCAAAGGAACGCATTGCAAGCGGATTGTAGAGCGCTACGGCGTGGCGCATTTGTCCAGCGGCGACATTCTCCGGCGCGAGCGGGCGGAAAATACGGAATTGGGCCGGAAGGCACAGAGCTACATGGACAGCGGCACCCTGGTGCCGGATGGTCTCATTGTGGAAATGATGAGCAAGGCCATCAGGAACGCCGGTACCGCCGGGTATGTCCTCGATGGGTTTCCCCGGACCGTCAACCAGGCCGAGGCGTTGGATGAATCCCTGGCGGCCGGTCAGAACGGACTCGATATCGTCATGAACCTCCAGGTGGACGACGACCTCGTGGTGGAACGCATCACGGGACGCAGAACCTGCCCGCAATGCGGCGCGGTGTACCACGTCAAGAACATGCCGCCCAAGGAGGAAAACGTTTGCGATCAGGACGGCGCCGCCCTCGTGCAGCGCCCGGATGATACCGAGGACGTGGTCAGGAACCGTCTCAAGACGTATTACGAACAGACCGAGCCGGTGGTGGAATACTACAAAAACAAAGGAGCCGTCCACGATATCGATGCGAATGCAGACGCCGACAGCGTCGCCGGTCTGATATTCGAAAAGTTGGATGGTTTGGCCGGAAAATGAAGCACCGTCAATAAAGGCAGGTGACACTAAAGACATGATGAAGTTGCATCAATGGCTATAAAGCTTCGAAGCCGTAGAGAGATCGAGTTGATGCGCGGGGCAGGAGCTGTTGTAGCTGGCGTTCTTTCAAAACTACAGGAGCTCGCGGAACCGGGAGTCACGACGGCTTACCTGGACAGCGTCGCCCTCCAAATGACCGCGGATGCCGGCGCAGAGGCGCTTTTCAAGGGGGTGCGCCATCCTCAAGGCCGACGGCCCTTCCCCGGCGCGATCTGCGCTTCGGTGAACGAGCAGGTTGTACACGGAATCCCTTCGGACAATGCCGTGCTTTGTGAAGGAGACGTGCTGAGCGTCGATTTTGGGGTGCGGTTGAATGGGTACTGTGGTGATGCGGCCGTGACGATCCCTATCGGGGAGATTTCCGAGGACAAGCGGCGGCTGGTCGAGACCACGAAGAGCGTGCTCGGCATCGCTGTGGAGCAAATGCGGCCCGGTGTGCGATGGAGTCAAGTCGCCGCCCGGATGCAGCAACATGCCGAGGCGGCCGGGTTTTCGGTCGTGCGTGACTTTGTCGGGCACGGCATCGGCACGGAGATGCATGAAGAGCCGAAGGTTCCGAATTTCGTGAGTGATGAGTTGCTCGCGGACGACATCTTGCTGGCCGAGGGGATGATTCTCGCGGTGGAGCCGATGATCAACGCCGGCCGCAGTGCCGTTCGCACGTTGGCGAACGGCTGGACCGTGGTGACCCGGGACGGTTCGTGTTCCGCTCACTTCGAGCACACGATCGCCATCGTCAAGGGTGGCTGCGAAATTATGACGACGAACCCGTCATAAGAAATGACGCGCGTCTCCTGGCCAAACAGGTTGAACTGCCGTCCCGTGTGCTGGCCTGGGGCCGCGGTGGTTTGAATGTGGGAATAACGATCGGTATTCATGGCGAAAAAAGACGCAATAAGACTGCAAGCAAAGGTGATTGAAGCTCTGCCTAACGCCATGTTCAGGGTTGAGCTGGAGAACGGCCATAAGGTCCTGGCCCATGTGTCGGGGAAGATGCGCATGAATTTCATTCGCATCCTGCCCGGCGACGTGGTGACCGTTGAGATGTCGCCCTATGACCTCAACCGGGGCCGAATCGTACTTCGGCATTAAGGCTCTGAGCCACCGGCCCGGCAGGGGCCACCAGAAGGGTGCTGCGAAAGCGTAGGACGCAAGATGAAGGTAAGAAGCTCGGTAAAACGTATCTGTGAAAACTGTAAGATCGTCCGACGAAAGGGCGTGGTGCGAGTGATCTGTTCGAACCCCCGGCACAAACAACGCCAGGGCTGACGGACGGGGGATTGCGCCGGAGGAACGCCTCGGGCGGGAATGATCGTTAAAGGAAAGCAATATGCCGCGTATAACTGGTATCGATATTCCGGACAATAAGTCGATCTGGATTTCCCTGACGTATATCGCGGGAATTGGAAGGTATACGTCGGAGCAGATCCTGAAGGAGGCTCGTATCGAGCCCATGACCAAGGCCGGCAAGCTCAGCGAGGACGAGCTCAGTCGGATTACGCAGATCATCGACCGCAACTACATCGTCGGCGGTCAGCTCCGCCGGCAGGTGGCGCAGAATATCGCGCGACTTCGGGATATCGCCTGCTATCGGGGGATTCGACATCGCCGGGGGCTGCCGGTGCGCGGACAATGCACACAAAGCAACGCGCGGACGCGAAAGGGGCCCCGCAAGACCGTGGCCGGAAAGAAGGGCGTGAAGGAGAAACGATAAAGGCCGGGCTGCTCGGGCAGAACCGCGGGCCGGGACGGCGTCGTTCTCGGATATCCAAACCAAGGACAAGTATACGAGAAACAGATGGCAAAAGGGACAAAACGCAGAGTTAGAAAGAACGTTGTTCGGGCGATCGTGCACATCAAGGCGACCTTCAACAACACGTTGATTACGGTTACGGATATGGATGGCGACACGATCTGCTCGAGCTCGGCAGGCTGTGTGGGTTTCAAGGGTTCGCGCAAGAGCACGCCCTTCGCAGCGCAGCAGGCGGCGCAGAGCTGTGCGAATTTGGCCATGCGCAACGGGGTTCGTGAGGTGGAAATCAAGGTGAAGGGCCCTGGCTCGGGCCGGGAGTCTGCGATCTCAGCCATGCAGGGCGCAGGCTTGCGGATTGCCTCCATTGAGGACGTGACGCCGCTTCCCCACAACGGTTGCCGACCTCCGAAGCGTAGAAGGGTGTAATCGAATCCTCCCAAGACCCAAAGGAGACTCGTTGATATGGGACGTTATCTCGGTCCATCATGTAAGCAATGCCGCCGCGAAGGAATGAAGCTCTTCCTGAAAGGCATGAAATGTGAGACCGCCAAGTGCCAGATTGAAAAGCGACAGCGGAATCTGGCTCCGGGCATGCACGGGTGGCGAAGATCGCGCCTGAGCGAGTACGGCGTGCGGTTGCGCGAGAAGCAGAAGGTGAAACGGTATTACGGGGTGTATGAGCGGCAGTTTATCCGGTACTTCCACGAGGCCGAACGGTTGAGAGGCAATACCGGGGAGAATCTGCTGCAACTGCTGGAAAGACGTCTGGACAACGTCGTGTACAAGCTCAATTTTGCCCCCTCGCGCAAGGCGGCCCGACAACTCATCGCGCACGGACATGTGCACGTGAACGGTCGGAAGGTGGACGTCAGCGATTACACCATAAAAGTGGGTGATAAGATAAGCGTAAAGGACTCTGAGAAAAGTCTGAAAAGGGTGAAGCAGCAACTGGAGAGCAATCCAAACTTCACCACGCAGGGGTGGCTGCAGTTGGACCGGGAGAAGCCCGTCGCCACCGTCGTCGCCTTGCCGACGCGGGAAGACGTGCAGATCCCTGTTGAGGAACAACTGGTTGTCGAAATCTGTTCGAGGTAATCTCAGAGACCCGAAAAAACGGAATCGAAGGATGCGGACGGCACAGGGGGGTGTCTTGTGTCGTACCGTGTCGTTTAGGGATGAATGTTCAGTTCGGAGGCCCTTATGCGAGTTACATGGCGCGGTTTAGAGTTGCCGACTCGTGTTGAAAAAGACGCCGCACTTTCGACGGACAAGTACGGCCGGTTCTTCATTGAACCGTTCGAACGCGGTTTTGGAACCACGGTTGGCAACAGCCTGCGGCGCGTGTTGCTCTCCTCGCTGGAGGGCAGCGCGATCACGTCGATCAAGATCGCGGGGGTGGACCATGAATTCACCTCTATCGCCGGTGTGATGGAGGATGCGACCGATATCGTATTGAATGTCAAAAGCCTGGTGATTCGTCTGCAGGGCGCCGAGCCCAAGACCATGAAAGTGTCCGCCAAGAAAGCGGGCGTCATTACCGCTGCGGACATCGTTGCCGATCCTGCCATTGAGGTGGTCAGCCAGGATGCCGTCCTGGCCACCTTGACCGAAAACGTCAAGTTTGAAATGGAGATGGTGGTGGAGAACGGGCGCGGGTACGTGCCGGTCTCCGAGAGGATTGCCGATGCGGATCGATTCGAGCAGGAAATCGGGCTGATTCATCTCGATGCAGTGTATTCGCCGGTGACGCGGGTTCGTTACAACACGGAGAATACGCGGGTCGGCCAGCGCACGAACTACGATAAGCTGATCCTGGAGATATGGACCAACGGCACGGTTACACCGGAGATGGCCCTGGTGGAAGCCGCCAAAATCCTGCGCAAGCACATAAATCCCTTCGTGCAGTATTTTGAGTTGGGCGAGGAGACGGTGGCCGGTGAGGTGCCGCGCGAGGAACCGGAGAAAAAGGTCGATGAGGAATTGGAGGCCAAACTCAACACTCCCATTCAGGAGCTTGAGTTGTCGGTGAGAGCCAGCAACTGCCTGGAATCGGCCAAGGTGGAAACCGTCCGCCAGCTCGTTTCCATGACGGACGCGGACCTGCTGAAAATCCGCAGCTTTGGCAAGACCTCGCTCCGCGAAATCAAGCGTAAGCTGGCTGACTTTGGTCTCTCGCTGGGTATTGCGGATGCGGACTGACGCGTGAAGGCTGGAAAATAGAAAAGGTTTGGAACTCTCGGATAAGATAGGGATTGTAGGATATGCGTCACAAAGTTGCAGGGCGTCGATTGAGCAGAACCTCTGAGCATCGAGTAGCGCTGCGCCGGAACTTGGCTCAGTCGCTCATCGAGCACGAGACGATTTCGACGACAATCCAGAAGGCGAAAGAGGTCAGGCCGTTCGTCGAGAGGCTGATTACCCTGGCCAAAAAGGGCAAGCTCCAGCATCGACGCCGGGCGATCGCACTGGTCGGCAACCGCGATATCTTCGCCTACGAAGACGGCGAGCCCGTCAAGAAGGGGACCGTCATTGGCAAATTGTTCAGTGAGCTCGGCCCCCGGTACCTCGACAGGCCCGGCGGATACACCAGGATTATTCGTCTGTCCCTGCGCCGGCTGGGGGACAATGGGGAGCTTGTTCTGCTGCAGCTCCTGGGCGAAGACGAGCCTGTGAAAAAGGAGAAGAAGTCTACCAGGAGGCGGGCCCGCAAGAAGCGCAAGGAAGCGGCTGCCACCGCCGAGGAGGCGCAAACCGTGGAGGGGACAGAGGCGCAGGAGGCCCCCGTCTCTGAACCGGAAGAAGAAGCTGAGGAAAAAGACCAGCAGCAGGAAGCCGAGAACGCCGCGCCTGCCGATGCCCCCGAAGCCGAGGAACAAGCCGGCGAGGGAGAGGGGCAGACCGACGAGGACGCGGAGAAGAAAGAATAGCTGCGCTGAAGGTTAGGGGGCAAGCAGCACGGATGGACGGCTGTGTGTTTTGCAAAATGGTGAAGGGGGAGATACCGGTCGTCAAGGTCTATGAGGACGAGGCGGTGCTGGCGTTCCTCGACATCGGTCCCATCAGTGTAGGGCATACTCTCGTTATTCCGAAGGAGCACTGTGCCAGGCTGGATCAGTGTGCTCCGGCGATGCTTGGACGGGTAGCTTCGTCTTTGGGCAAAATCGCCGGTGCCGTGGCCGGCGCGATGGAGGCGGACGGCTATAACGTACTGAACAATAACGGCCGCGCTGCGGGCCAGGTGGTAGAGCATCTGCACTTTCACATCATTCCGCGGAAGGCGAACGACGGTGTCTTCACGCAGTGGCCCTCATTCGAGTATGAACAGGGCCGCATCGAGAACGTCGCCGAAAAGATTCGTAGGAATTTGAAATAATTCATTCATTCTCTTGATGGGTGGCAACAACTCTGGTATCCTTTGGCTAAGAATATGACTGCGGCACGTTTGGTTCTGTCGCCGGATGCAAGATAAACCGGCAGGCGGCCGCAAGCCGACTAAAAACCGATGATCGCGGGGTAGAGCAGTCTGGTAGCTCGTCGGGCCCATAACCCGGAGGTCGGAGGTTCGAATCCTCCCCCCGCTATTCGTAAGTCAAGCAGGCATAACCGCTTAGGTGTGCCTGCTTTTTTGTTGGTGACATGCGTGTAGACAAAATGTAGACATGCCCATTTGTCATCGACGTGTCAGGCACCTCTCATCAGCACAAGGACAACCTCCGCTATACTGGTCTTAAGACCGAAAGGAAGGTTGTCATGGCTCATCTGTACAAACGCCGCAACAAGTACTGGATCTGCTACTACGTCAAGGGGGAGAAGATCCAGAAATCCCTGCACACGGACAATGAACGGATCGCCCGCGACAAGAAGCGAAAGATCGAGTACGACCTGTCGATCGGGAACCTTCACGTGGCAAGCCAACTTCTCCTTCCGCTCATACTCGAGGATTTCTGCCGGTACCTCAAGACGGCCCGAACCTACAAATCCTATAAGAACGACATCAGCCGGCTAAGGGTCTTCTTCGGGCCCATCTGCGAATCGTTGAGGATCTGTCCGCCGGGTATGAAGCGGGATCTACGCTCCTCAAAACCCATGAAGGACAAGTACGCAGACAGCCATGTGAAGGCGCAACTGTTGGAGGATGTTGTGCCCACCGTCATCAATCAGTTTTTGACCGAGCGGGCGACACGGGATAGGTGGTCGCCCAAGACGCAGAACTTGATGCGTGAGACCTTGCACCGGTTGTTTGCCTATGCCATCAAACACCATGGCTTTCGGTCCCGCGATCCTCGTTTTCCCAACCCGGCAGCCGGGGTTGACCGGCTCCGTGAACCGGCACCGCAAATCCGTTATTTGACTCTCGACGAGATCCAGGAGCAACTTGGCGTCTTGGACGGACACCCGGTGATCCTGGCGATGGTCGCCACTTACATCTACGCCGGCCTCAGGCGCGAGGAGGCAGTATGGCTGACCCACGAGGATATGGACTTGGCCAACCGTCTGATTAGGGTGCGGGCCAAAACGATTGGAAGCGAGCAGTGGCAACCCAAGACGAAGCGAAACCGTAGTGTGCCGATAAGCCGCAAGCTGTTCGTGCTTCTGGCGCACTATCGGCCGCCATCGGATTGCGAGTGGTTCTTCCCTTCACCAACGGGCAAGCGCTGGGACCCGGACAATTTCTCGCAGGATCTGAGAGCGATCAATAAGGCGGCAGCCTTGAGCTGGTCGTGCTTGGATTTCCGGCACACGTTCGGCAGTCATCTCGCGCAGAAGGGGGAGTCGCTGTACAAGATAGCAGAGCTACTGGGGAACTCGCCCGAGATCTGCAGACGGCACTACGCGGCGCTGATGCCGGAGAAAATGCGCGATACGGTCGAATTCGATGGCGCTCCGGGGAGCCAGACGGGCGACTCTCATCGATTAGAGTCGATGCTACGGGAAGTATTGACCCGACTCGACGAGCAAAAAGATGGCAACGAGTCCCGGCTGCGGTTAATAAGGTTCGGCGATTAACAGAGTCCAAGAACACTTGTCGGAAGGGTAGGTAGGCTATTCAGTACGTCCTCTGGAATCGATCCACTGCTGGACATCGCACCACTTGTAACGAATGGCGCCGTTGCGTCCGCGCCCAAATACAATCGGCCGGATACCTGCCTCTTGGAGCCACCGACGGACGGACGATCTATGCGCGTCGAGCATCTGTGCCAACGTGTTGAGGCTGACGGCCAGCCTCTGGTTGTCAGCACCTTCTTGCGTGTCTGGCGTGGACGATTTGGTCACGGCTGCCTTCCTCAGCTGGAACACCTTGTGGCATCTTTTCCCAGTCACACCACCCCGGCGTCATCCTGTTTGATCTTCTCCCTATCCTCCGCTAGCAGCCCAGACGGATAGAGCAAGAACCGCAGCTTCGAGATATCCGAATGCGTTCGCACGGCCTGCTGCACCTTGGAGATGATCTCGGTCAAGTATTGAGCCCACGGGGGCCAGTACCGGACATCGAGTCTGTCGGTCGCTGCCTTCGCATGGCCGGGCATCCTTGGCCAGCTTGGAGGTTTGGACTCTTGCGTAGGGAGACACGAATTGTACATGAATTAGACACTTTTCTGACAGTCTTCGGTGAAGTGTCGAAACAGGTTCCGCAGTATCTCGTCCTGGCTTTCTGTTGGCCCGGCCGGATACAGCACGCGGATGGCTTGTCTTACGGTCTTCATATTGGCCTTCAATCCCATGTTCACTAGCGCCGCTACGAGCCCTTCATACTGCCCTGCGCTTTTGCCCCGAGATCTGCGGCGGCTGCGGTTGAAGAGCACCGGTAGACCGTTGAACCCGACCCTTGTCTTCCGGATCGCCAGGCACTGCTGCTGAAGATCAAGGGAGTAGAAAGGTCTGTGGGTGTTGGAGCGAACGGGCGGCGGAAACACACCCCGATTGACCAACTGATAGAACCGCGCTCGCGATAAGCCAAGCCGGCGGGCCATCTCCGACACTGAACAGACGGCTACACCGTCGTGCTTCGTGGACGTACCCATGCTGTGTCCTCCTTCATTCTATGAGGTCGGCCGTCGTTTCCATGTGCCGACGGCCTTTGTCGGTTAGGATTCGCGCGGACGATTTGCCCTTGGTAATGAAATCCTCTCGCATCAGGTAGGGCTCGATTACTCGTTGGATGGTCAACGGTGGCAGCCCGAGCTTGGCGCTCAACGCCCCCAAAGAGCAAGGGCCACCCGCAGCCAGGATGGCCAGATAGCGGCGGTCCATTGCGTCCAACCCGAGTCCATCGATTTGGAGGTGATGGAAAGCCTCTTGGGCGTCCGCCCGCGTGATGGTATTGCGGTTGTGACTCATGGCGACCTCCCAGCAAGTCTGCAGGTTCCGATGCAGGGCCTGGCGTGGCGTTGCCTTCGCCCGCTGGGCGACGAGCTGCAAGACTTCCTCGCACTCGTATTGCCAGCCGAGGGCAACCGCACGTTGACGTACGATTTCGACCAAGTCCTCGACCGAATAGTATCTGAACCGGCACCGGATTCGCATCCGGTCCCGCAGGGCCTCTTGGAGCAGGTACTCGTGCGTCGTGGCGAGAATCATCGTGAAGTTGGCCAGCGGGACAGTGTACTGGTGGGCCGAAGATGCGAGACCCGGTACGCGTACGATCCTCTCCGAGAGAGCTGTCAGAAGCACCTGTTGGGTTTCGGACTTCAACCCTTGGGCTTCGTCTATGAGGATGGTGGTCATTTCATCGGCATGAAGCAAGACAGCATAAAGCTCTGCCTTGCTGTTCAGCGTCACCCCATTGGTCTCGATGAATCTGAGGTTCCCGAGTTCGGCGTGAACGGCCCGCGCCATGAGGGTCTTGCCGGTGCCCGGCGGGCCGCAGAAGAGGGCCGGTCCGAAGAGGGGCGGACTCTTGGCGGTCCATCTCATGTTGACATGTGCCGCGAGGTGAAGTTGCAAATGCTGCACCACTTGCGGTTGGCCTCGAATGTGAGACAGGCTCTCTATGCGGACCTCATTGATGTCAGTGCCCAGGGTCTGGTCGGCCATTTTGATCGCTCCTGCCACAGAGTGCGTATCCGTTCTTGTGTTTATCCTCATATCTTGAGTTCTACAGGCACCGTTGTTGTCCCTATTATGGGCGACTCGCAATGGATCCGGACTACAACACACTGCTGCGTGCCTGATTTCTGCATGATAGAAGGAACGTAGGCCCAGCGTCTGGTCTCACCGGACGGGCCTATTCATCGGGGTCTATCGTCCCTCCGTCGGATACCTTGAGCCTCAGGTATTTGTAAACCTCGGTTGCCAGCAAGGCCACCTTGGGCAAGTCTTCTGTGGCAAACGAGGTGGTGTGCTTCCACTGATCACCATCCTTGTACACTTTGTCGATGCGGACGGAATAGAACTTGACCATCTGGTCGCTGACGACTCGTGCCTCAGCAAAGATGCTTGCGGTAATCGGCCCGCACTGTAATTTCTTCTCAGGCTTGCTCATTGTCATATCCTCTCAAGATGAGTGAACTCATCCTTTCCATATTGAAAATAAATCAGTTAGGTACATGGGTGCTCTGGCGTGACACCTGGCCCGTCTGTTGCACACAAAGCCCATGGTCTCCAGGGCTGCGCAGGTGCTTGCTCCGTAGCCTGCACTTATGATCCGCTCAATGAGCCTCTGTGTTTGGCGGTAGTCATACCGGCCCGAGTCTAATCGCGATATCTGATGCGCCAGCTGCGGGCCGCCGTAGAGCCTGGCCAGATTTGTGATCAAGGCAAACCACTGTGGTTCCGACACCCGCGTCGGATAGCGTCGACACCATTTGATGAACTCGCAGCTCTCTATTCTCTTCAGATTGCACTTGATTGTTCCTCCCGAGATTCCTGCTCCGGTTGGTACGTCAGGGATTTCGGTGTTGAGAATCATGTGGTGCAGCGCCGCTGACTGAGCCGGCATCGGCTCGGTCACAAAGTGGGCCCTGCGATGAAACCTTCCCGGCACGGGATGGCCTTTCCTGTTGACGGTACCCATCACTCGCATGACACGGCTCAGGTTGTATACCGGGTCAATTCTGACTCCCTCCACTTGCCCGGATATGCGCCTGGCGAGTTGACTGCAAAAGAACTTGAACTTCCGGGCTTCCTCGTTGCCTGCGACCGCGATGGGCGCAATAGGTGTTACCACGTAGTGGCCGTTACCGCTGCAGCATATGGTCGAGGCCAATGCCAAGCCATCTTGCCGGCTCAGCAGCAGTGCGGCCTCAAGCGTTCTTTCGAGTTCCTCCTGGCAGGCCGGATGACCCTGGCTGCGTTCATCCGAGACAGCATCGAGGTCAAAGAAGA
>Ga0272442_10001959_pt1 | contig 30411 bp, 26 predicted proteins | sample SSMForm2O_FD_200262 | JGI IMG/M metagenome (GOLD analysis project Ga0272442, IMG submission 200262) | Marine sediment archaeal communities from Little Sippewissett salt marsh, Falmouth, MA, United States - SSM-Form-2O | ecosystem: Environmental > Aquatic > Marine > Wetlands > Sediment ...
CGCAGCTTCTCGATGATCGCCTCCGACGTGGCACCGTCTCCCAGGCTCGCGACGACGGCGTCGAGGTCCATCTGGATCAGAACGTAGCGAATGATGTAGGACCATACCGCGATCTGAGCACCGACGTAGAAGAACTGGGCAATGACGCCCCAGACGTAGTTGCCATTTCGAAAGAGCCGGCCGAAGGTGTTCTTCAGGTCCAGTCGCTTGTCATCCTCTTTGAGGTGCGGCATCTTCGTCAGGTAAATCGCCAGGAAGAGGCCCGCCATGATCAGTCCCATGATGAGGTAGGTCGTCGTGACCGCGTTCAGCTCTCCTCGCTGAATCGCCGCCAGTTCCTCCTCAGGCAGCCCCTGTCTCTGTTCGGCCGTCAGGACATTGAGTTGAGAGAGCACGAAGACCTGGCTGACGACGACGCCGGTGATGGCGCCGAAGGGATTGAATGACTGGGCGAAGTTCAGACGTTGCGTGGCGGTCACTTCCGAACCGATGGCGCAGACGTAGGAATTGGTGGCGGTCTCCAGGATCGACAGTCCGGCAAAGAGAATCACCAGGGACACCAAGAACAGCAAGAAGCAGAGATGCATGCTCAGCCCGGCGGCGAGGCCGGCCGGATAGATCAACATCGCCCCGCCGGCAAACAGACCCAGGCCCAGCAGAACACCCGACTTGTACGTGTGCTTCTTGATGAAGATGGCGCCGGGCAGGGCGAAGCAGCCGTAGCCGCAGAAGTAACAGGCGATCTGTATCCACGCCGTGCGCGAATCCGACAGGCTCATGATGCGCTTGAAGGCCGCGAGCATGGTGTCGGTCATGTTGTTCGGGATGGCCCATGCCAGGAACAACGAGGACAAGAGGATGAATGGCCACACAATGCCATGCGGAATCACGCGCGGTGACCGCGCTGCAACGGCTACGTCGGGAGAGGAAGCGTCTGCCATCGGTTGCGTCCCGTAAAGAGTGGATCGTTCCCTTTTCGCACGGGCCGAGCTACGATATCGGCCGGAAAGGCGCTATAGGATGTCGTCTGGCGTCACGGACGTCAAGGACTCTTTGGCGGGGCAGATCATTATTCTGGCGCGATGGTCCGTGGCGGAGCCTGGCGGTTTGTCGTTCGATATCACACCAGCCGACAGCGATCTTATCGGGCCTTCATCGTGTCGCGGCGTCATGCCGATCGGGCGACACGCTCGGCCCGCCGGGTTGGGAATCACGTTGACGAGCGGGACCGAAGCGGTACGATGGAGGGCGAAAACGTTGTGCCGGACGACGGCACAGACGATGCATGGATCATCGAAGGAGGCACCATCGTGAAAGACCATTCGAGAAGAACCCTGTTGAAATCGACGGCATTGGCTGCCTCGGCCGCTTTTGCCGGTTCGCCCCGAGCCCTCAAGGCCGCGGCCGGTCGGCCGGTATCCGAGAAGCCGCTGAAGCTCGGCCTGATGAGCTACACGCTGGCCAAGGACTGGGACATTGCCACGATCATCAAGAACTGCACGGAGACGAAGTTCGAGCATATCGAGCTGCGCACGACGCACGCGCACGGCGTGGAGGTGACGCTCAGCCCGGCGCAGCGACGGGAGGTGCGCCGGCGGTTCGAGGACGCCGGACTGGAGATCAGCCTGGCCAGCGGCTTCTCGTACCACCACACCGACCAGGCAGAGCTGCGCAAGCACATCGAAGGCACGAAGGAGTACACGCTGCTGGGCCGCGACATCGGGGCCCTGGGCATCCGGGTCTTTCCCAACGCCCTGCCGTCGGGTGTCCCCGAGCAGCAAACCCTCAAGCAGATCGGCAAGTCCCTGGCGGAGGTCGGGCAGTTCGGGCACGACCACGGCGTGGAGATTCGCGTCTGCGTGCACGGGCGCGGGACCAACATCGTGGGCAAGATCAAGCAGATGATCGACTACTCCGACAACCCGCACGTCTACGTCAACTGGAACTGCGACATGAACGACACGAAGGGGCCGGGCTTCGAGGCGAACTTCAACTCGGTCAAGGACCGCATCCGCAACGTTCATATGCACGAGTTGTGGACCGAGGAGTATCCGTATCGCAAGTTCTTCGGCCTGCTCAAGGCGGCGGGCTATCAGGGCTACTGCGATGCGGAGATCCCCGCCAGTTGCGAGCCGATCCGCCTGATGAAGTACTACCGGGCCCTGTTCCTGGCCTACCAGAACGCCATTTAGACGCAAGATCTGCGGGAGCAACGACCATGAATCGACGCGACTTCCTCAAGACGTCCCTGGCGGCCGGCGCCGCGGTGGCGAGTCCCTTCTCGAAAGTCCTCGGCGCCAACGATGCGATCCGTCTCGGCGTGATCGGCGTGGGTTCGAGCGTGAAGATCGGCGGTATGGGCAAAAATGAGATCCGGGCGTTTTTGAAACTCCCGGGCATCCGCTTCACCGCGCTGTGTGATTGCGACCAGGCCCATCTGATGCCCCAGATCGAGAAGCTCAAGGGACACAATCCCGGTATCAAAGCCTATCGTGACATGCGCGCCTTGCTGGACGACAAGGACGTGGATGCCGTCATTGTCACAACGCCCAACCACTGGCACGCGCTGGCGGCGATCTGGGCCTGCCAGGCGGGCAAGGACGTCTACGTGCAGAAGCCGACGTCGCACACGATCTTCGAGGGACGCAAGATGGTCGAGGCGGCCGCGAAGTATAATCGCATCGTCCAGGCACCGCATGGCCCGCGCGAACGCTCGGGCTTTGCCGAGGCCTTCGCCTATGTCCGCCAGGGCCACCTGGGCAAGATTCGCTACGCACACGGGCTCAACTACAAACCCCGCCCCACCATCGGCAAGGTCAACGGCCCGCAGCCGATCCCGTCGTCACTCGACTACGACCTGTGGTCGGGCCCGGCGTCGATGAAGCCGCTCATGCGTGAGTGTCTTCATTACGATTGGCATTGGGACTGGAGCACGGGCAATGGCGATCTCGGCAACATGGGCATTCACTATATGGACGGCTGCCGGTGGGGGCTGGGACAGGACCAATTGCCCAAGCACGTCATGAGCCTGGGCGGGCGCTTCGGCTACGACGACGACGGCCAGACGCCCAACACGCAGATCATCTTCCTGGACTACGACCCGGCCCCGCTCATCTTCGAGGTTCGCGGCCTGCCCGCCAACAAGCAGGCCCGCGCCAAATCGTGGGGCGCCAAGCAGATGGACAAGCACCGGGGCGGCCAGATCGGCACGATCATCCAGTGCGAGAACGGCTACATTTCCGGCGGTTCGAGTTTCGGGCCGACGGCCGCCTACGACGACAAGAACAGCCTCATCAAGGAGTTCGAGCCGACCACCACGGACCTGCGGACGAACTTTCTCGACGCGATTCGCAGCCGTAACGCCGGGCAGTTGCACGCGCCGATCCTGCAAGGCCACCTCTCGGGCGCGCTGGTGCACCTGGGCAACATCTCGTATCGCCTGGGCAAGCACGTTTCCAGCCGCGAAGTGCGCGAGACCATTGCGGGCGAAAAGACGCTGGCCGATGCGTTCAACCGCTTCCTCATCCACCTCGACGCCAACGAGATCGACCTGAAACGCACGCCCATCCAGATGGGCCCGATGCTCACGGTCGATCCGCAGGCCGAGCGATTCGTGGGCACGGGCAGCGAGACGGCGAACATGTACGTCTCGCGCAACTACCGGGCGCCGTACATCGTCCCAGAGAAGATCTGACACCGGTTGTGACGTCCCGTTGTCATCCTGAACGAAGGGCCGCCCCGCCGATTTCGGGGCCGCCTCCCGCAGTTTTTCTCAACAGGCACCGCCCCCGGCGCGTTAAGGTAAGTGAAGACTCTCAGTGCACGGGAGGGCAGGTGCAGATAGTGGCGCAGGAGAACGTAGACCTCACAGGACCGCCTCGCGGTAAGCCGGCGGACGTCAAGCCGGCCGAGGTGTTCCTGGCGGAGAGGGCCCTGTTGAGAAAGGTTATTGCGGGCCTCGGCTTGCCGGCCGGCGACGCCGAGGACGTTCTTCAGACCGTTTCGGTCAAGTGTCTCAACCACGAAACCGTGTTTGCCGACCGGTGCCAGTGCCGCCGCTGGCTGATTCGCGTGACGACGAACGAGTGCATTACCGAACATCGGCGGACCCGGCGGTTTCGGCGTCACGCCGGGCGGATCGCCAAGCGCCGGGCGCGATCTGTAAACCGCGGTCCTGTGGAGAGCGTCGTCTCGTCGGAGCGGATCGAGGTCGTGCAGGCGGCCTTGCGTGACCTGGACGAGGCGTACCTCAGGCCGTTGGTCCTGCGGTATTTCGGAGACCTGAGCTCGGCTGAGATTGGGGAGATCCTGGAGATGCCGGCCGCGACGGTGCGTGCCGTGCTCTGTCGCGGGCGCATGGCCCTGGCCAAGGCCTTGATGAAACGAGGGGTAGAACGATGAATCGTGACCGTTGCCCAGAGATACAAGAGAAGCTCGTCGACTTCGCGGACGGCATCCTGTCCGACGATGAAGCCGCCCGAATCCGTGGGCATATCGAGCAGTGTGCGCACTGCCGCGCGACCGTCGAGGCCCTCGGGCGATCGCTGGAGACGGCCCGGGCGATCTGGCAAGACAACCTGCGCGATGGCCGCCGGAGTCGACGACCGCACAGGTGGCGCTATGTGGCCGCCGCGGCGTGCGTCGCGATAGCTGTCAGCGGTACGTTCTTCTTCTGGTCTGCTCGTCGGCAACCTGCCGCAAGCCCGCCGACCATGGCCGACATTGAGAATCAGATCGCCGCCTCGGCCTCGGCCGCTCGTATGCTCGCGGCCGTCGACAAGCTGGGGACACAGCCGGCGCTGCGAGACATCGCTGAGAGTCAGTACCGATACATCATCGACAAGTACCCCCACACGCCCGCCGCCGAACCGGCGCGCTTGAAGCTGGAATCCCTCAGATAAGGAGGATAGACAATGGCTGCCAAACGGACCCTTCTACTGCTCCTTGCCGTGACAACGGCGGCGTTCTCCGCTACCACCACCGAACCGAAGCTTGCCACGCCCAAGCCGAGCTTCGAGATGAACGACGTCCCTCTGGGCATGTCACGCAGCCACGGGGACGTGCGACCCAAGTACATGGCCAAAGTCGTCCTGCTCCAGGACAGAGCGTTCTCTGCCATTGCGGCCTGGCGCTGGATCATGGACAGCGCGTGGGCCCAGAAGCTGTCGCCGGCGCAGAGGAAGTTCCTGGAGGGACCTCGGGGCGATGGGCATCAGCACGGCCGGGGCATCAGCAGCGGGGGAGGCCCCAGAGATCACGTCTGGATAGAGCTTTACGCCGTCAGCGAAGAAGATGCCAAGACTATGGCCTCGGCCGTACTCGACGCATTTACGACACAGGCTCTATCGGAGCGAACGCGCTACAGTCGCTTCTTGGATGGACTGAAGCGAGAGGCGGGGCAGACGGAGGCCGAGCTGTCTGAGAAGGAAGAGCGGCTCAAGGAAGTGAACAGCCAATACGATCAACGGAAGGTGGCTCTTTACCCCTTCGTTAGCGATGACGAGGCGGCGCAACTGGCAAGAGAACTCGTCTTTCAGATGGAAAAAGAGGGCAAGATGCTGGAGATCGAGCTGGCCGGCATTCGCGCCAAGCTGGAAATCATCGATGAGTATTGCTCCGGATCTTCTTCATCCAAATATAAGATCACCAGCGAAAAGACCGAAAGGCTTGAGGCGATGTACATCGACCTGATGATTGAGTTGAGTGGCCTCGAAGCCCGCCGAGAAGCTATCGAGAGGATCCGCACGGCAGAGCGGCAATTCTACAGTCTCTATAGCGAGCGCAAAGAACTCAACCAAGTCGTTCCGAGCCTGCGCAGCGCCCTGAAGGAAAAGAACCAGAAGATCGAGAGAACGACAGCCCAGCTAGAGGAACCATCGGGAGAAATGGTGCCGCCTGAGGTCTACGAGGACAAAGTCGTCATCTATCCCATCCAGTCTGAAGGCTCGCAGAACTAGCTGCATTGTGGTATCCTTGGCCCTCTGGCGACCCGGCTGACTCCGTCGGCGGCGCGTACGATCTGACTCTGAATTCGCGGGGGTGACGAACACCCCGCCAGGGAGACCACTGATGAGACAACTCACAACGGCATTGTTGCTTCTGTCCTGCACCGTGACCGGTTCATGTGCGACGGGTGAACGCGTTAAGCGAGACAAGCGTGACACGAACTGGCTGAAGGAGGCGAAGTACGGGGTGTTCGTTCATTACCTTGGGGGTGGTGCGGACTGGAACGACAAGGTCGACGCCTTCGATGTCGAGAAGTTCGCTGCGCAGATCGTCGAGAGTGGTGCGGCCTATCTGGTCTTCACGCTGGGGCAGAACTCAGGGTATTATTGCAGCCCGAACGCGACGTATGAGAAGTACGCCGGTTACGAGATCGGCACGCGCTGCTCGCGGCGGGACCTGCCCATGGAGATTGCCGACGCGCTGGGCAAGAAGGGCATTCGGGTGATGCTGTACCTGCCTTCGCGAAGTCCGCAGCGAGATGCGCAGGCGATGGCGGGATTGAGTGACGTGGATCAGATGCAGCCGGCGCCGCAGGAGTTCACGCGCAAGTGGTCGGACGTCATCGGCGAGTGGTCGCGGCGCTACGGTAAGAAGGTCTCGGGGTGGTGGTTCGACGGTTCGTACAACCGGGCCGGCTGGGACGATCTATCGAAGCCTTACAACTGGAACACGTGGGCGGCCGGTGTCCGCGCGGGCAATCCCAGCAGCCTCATCGCCTTCAACCCCGGTGCCGAGATCAGGCACGCCTTTCACAAGCTCACCGAGCATCAAGACTACACGGCCGGTGAGCAGACGCAGTTCGGCGCCACGCCCCAGTCAAACCCGGCGCAGGGAGGTCTCCAGTGGCAGATCCTCTCCCACCTGGGCACGCGCTGGGGCAAGGCCGATGGCCCCCGCCGCACGGACGCCTGGATGATCGACTACGTCCGGCAGGTCCACGGCCAAGGTGGCGTCGTGACGATCGAAGTCAACATCGCCGGCGACGGCACCATCTACGAGCCCCACTTCAAACAGCTCCGCGCCATCCGCCAAGCCCTGCGCCCGTAGCGGCACACCTGGCAATGTCCCAAGCGTATGAAATCCCAAGCGCTCCTATGTCACCCCGAGCCTCCCTATGTCATCCCGAGCGCAGTCGAGGGATCTCGCTGCGAACAACACGCGCGTGACGATTGGGCGGCAGACTCGCCGGGATGGTTTCCATCACGGCAATTGCAGCTCCGCGACCGGCGTGAAGTTCTGATTCCACTTGTACCGACACACCTTCTCCAACGACACCCGCCGCACGTGGGCTCCCGCAAACAGGATGTTGATCCCTCTGCCGTGGCGTTCGAGGAGGATGCGCGTCAACTGGTTCGGGCTCATCCGGTAGGGCGCCCCAGGAATGCCCGACCCTTTCAAGTCCAGGAACTGCGGCGTCTCAGCCACGTGGGAATCATCAGGCCATGCATCGACCCATCCTCCATCCGCGATCAAAGGGCTCTCGCCCCCCGCCTCGTCATACTTGAAGTAGTAGTTCCCCAGGCGGTCGGCCGGATACGCCGCCTTACGCTCGGTGCTGAGGTTCTGCATCCAGCCATTGAGCGTGTAACTGCCTTCGTGTACCTCATCCCGCCCCTGATCGCCCACTTGCGATCGCCAGCGCCAGGGCAGGTCGTGCGCCCCGTACAACGGTGACGTGTCCTTGTAAGGATTGCGGTACACGGCCGCGCCTGGACACCGCAGGATCTTCAGCACACCGCTGCGCGTGTCGCCCTGGCCCTTGGCGAAGTCCTTGGCGCTGAAATACGGCCCCAGTTGATAGAACCAGAACCCGCCGCTGGCCCACGCGGAGGACGGTGCGTATTCGATGTTGAAGCCATCGTTGTCACCGGCGTATTGCGCCCAGGCCAGCCCGTACTGCCGCAACTGCGCGGCACAGGCCGCCATCCGCGCCTGCCCCCGCGCCGCCCGCAAGGCCGGCATCAGAATCGCCAGCAACAGCGCAATCACGGCCACAACGACCAGCAACTCGATCAACGTGAAACCGCTTCGTTTCTGCATCTCGTTTCCCTCCAACGATCATCCGCCACGATTCGGTTCCGTCGCACGGAGCCCCTTCGTCCTGAATCACCTTCCTATTCTATGAACATGGCACACCCCAAGCAAACATGAGGTTCGTCAAATGAGAGCCGTTTTGATTGACGCATGAGTCCCCAAACCTTAGCATCCGGGGTGGTGGTACCACTGAGAGAGAACGTGGGGACAATGGCCAAGACCTGTTCGAGGGAGTTGGACATGGGTGAACGCAAGGAGCAGATCGGCAATGCGGGCAAGGCGATCATCACCTTTTCGCGGGGCTGGCAGACGCTGGTCGCCACGCGCAGCCTCGGGCGGCGCGGCGTGGGCGTCATTACGGGCGACGAATACGGCATGACGGCCGCGTCGTTCTCGCGCTACAGCATTGCGGACTTTCGCTACCCCAACCCCACGAAGGAGCCGGAGGCCTTCCTCGACAAGCTGGAGGAGGTGGTCCTGGAGCACAAGCCCGATGATGGCACGCCGTACGTCCTGATGCCCATTCACAAGGAGACGTACCTCATCGCCGAGCACCGCGAACGCTTCGAGCCGCACATCCGCGTGCCCGTCCCGCAAATCGAGCACATCAGACAAGTCCACAACAAAGGCACGCTGGCGGCCTACGCGATCGAGCGCGGACTGCCCACACCGCAAACGTGGATACCCAGCAACATGGACCATTTCCGGTCTGTCGCCTCGCTGGTGGAGCTACCGGCCTTCGTGAAACTGCGCGAGGCCGCCTCGGGCGTCGGTATCCGCAAGGTCGATACCCTCGAAGAGCTGCTGTCCACCTACGAAGAGTTCGTCGAGCACTTCAAGCTCAAGGAACAGGACTACCCGATCATTCAGCAAGGCGTCCCGGGGGACGACTACTGCGTCACCACGCTGTTCAACCACGGCCAGATGGCCGCGTCGATGACCTATCGCGGTCTGCGGGCCTTCCCCGCCGAGCGCGGCGCGACCGTCATGCGGGAGACCGTCGAGGCGCCGGAGATGGAGCGCGTCGCGGCCGATCTGCTGGGCTCGCTGGGCTGGCACGGCGTGGCCGAGCTGGACTTCCGCTGGACCGGGCAGGCCGGGGCGACACCGTACCTGATCGAAGTCAACCCGCGTTTCTTCGGCGGGCTCATCCAGTCGGTCGAATCAGGATGGGACTATCCCTGGCTGCTCTTCCAACTGGCCGTCAAGGGTGACATCGATCCCGTGCAGGAGACGCGGGCTGACGTGCGCACCGAGACCCCCGTCCTGGCCTTTCTCTCGACCCTCCAGGAGATCACCGAAAGCGAAGGCCACATGGTGGCGCTCAACGAGTCCTGGCAACAGGTCAAGCAGGAGTTCCGCACGGGCTCCAAACGCCAGAGCGCCCGCAAGCTCTTCCATGGCGTCAAAGACTACCTCGACGTCAAGGCGCGAGCCGGCAAGGTCAAGCGGCTGCTCGAAGAGCACAAGGACAACATCTACGACGTCCTCTCGCGCGACGATCCGCTGGCGGCGCTGGGCGTCCTCTATCCGCTGGCCGTCCTTCTCCGTCATGGCAAGGTGAACCTCGAACTGATCACAGGCGAAGGCGGACCCGGCGACGATGACGAGTGAGCAGGACACTCCCGAATCCAGCCAGCCGAAGGCACCGGAGGGGCGCCTGCGACGTTGGCGGCGACGGGTCACTCGCGCGCTGGCGATCCTGATCGGTTTGCTCCTCATCGCATACCTGCTAACGCATTTCGTCTATCCGCTCTGGCTACAGAAGGACGTGCCGGAGGACGCTCCCCGCATCGCCTTCTCCCTGGACAACTCGCTGATAGGTCGCATCGGCATCACCGACGTCACGTATCAACGTGTCATGGCAAAGGCGGGCGCCCAGCTCGTCACGTTGCGCCCGGATGCCGCCGGCGCGCCCGAGGTAGACGCTGAGGCCGTCAAAGCGTTGCTCAGAGAAGAACGAATCGACGGCGTGCTGCTGACCGGTGGCGGCGACGTGGACCCGAACCTCTACGGCGGATCGCCCGACCAGACCATGCTGATCCATCGGCTCCGCGACGATTTCGAGATCGCCCTCATCCGCGCCGCCCGTGAAGCGGACCTGCCCATCCTCGGCATCTGCCGTGGTTGCCAGATCATCAACGTCGCCCTGGGCGGCAGCGTCCGCAACCTGCGCACCGAGCAGGACCCCAACACCCGTCACCTGTTGCTAAAAGGCCACCCGGTCGAGCTGGCGCCGGACAGCACGCTTGCCAAGATCCTGGGCGCAGCGAGTCTGGAAGAAGTCGTCAGCCTGCACGGCCAGGCCGTAGGCGAGCTGGGCGAGGGCGTGCGCAGCGCCGCCACCGGGCCGGGCCAGGTCATCGAGGCCATCGAAGCCGACACGCCCAACGAAGAAGGCTGGGTCCTCGGCATACAGTGGCATCCCGAGCTGACCCTCGACGACCCGACCCAGCATCGCATCTTCGAAGTACTCGTCGAGCGCGCCCGGACGGTGCAGCAGCGCCGCTAAGACCGCACTTGGATTCAGCCTCCGCCTGTGATATGCTCTGGCCTTGTCACATAGCACGAAGACCGGCAGGAGAAGATTCCCAACAGAGGAGACCGATCATGAAAAGAACCCTGGCGCTCGGCTGGGCAGTAGTCTGCGTCTGCTCGCTCGCCCTGGCGAACGACTACTACGTCGCGACCGGCGGCGACGACACCAATCCGGGGACACTCGAACGACCGTACGCCACGCTCGAAAGGGCCCGGGACGAAGTGCGGCGCGTCAAGGACCGCATGCTCGGCTACGGCCGCATCACCGTCTACATCCGGGCAGGCAACTACCACCGCACGAAAACGTTCGAGCTGACCGCGCGCGATTCGGGACTGGCCAGCGCCCCGATCACCTACCGCGCCTACCCGGGCGAAACGGTCCGCCTCATCGGCGGCCATCAACTCGAGTCCAAGTCGTTCACCCCGCTCACATCGGCCGACGCTGCCTGGGAACGCCTCGACCCAGCCGCTCGTGGCCAATGCCTCAAGGTCGCTCTATCGGCGCTGGGCATCACGGCATACGGCGAGGCACTACAGATGGAACTGAGCTTTAACGGTAACCTGATGCAACTGGCGCGCTGGCCCAACGAAGGCTTCGTGCGCACGACATCGGCCGAGAACGACATCACCTTCGGCTACGACGACCCGCGCCCGGCCCGCTGGCTCGAAGCCCCCGACGCCTACGCGGTCGGCTACTGGCGGCACGGCTGGGCCAACCGCATCGAGCGCATCGCCCAAATCGACACCGAGAACAAGAAGATCACCCTGGCCAGCGCGCCCGGCTACGGCATTCAGCCCAACAAGCCGTACTACGTCGTCAACCTGCTCGAAGAGATCGACCGGCCGGGCGAATGGTATCTCGATCGGCAGCGCGGCGCACTCTACCTTTGGCTTCCGCAGGAGACTGAAGGCGCCGACATTCTGATCTCGACGCTCGACGCACCGCTCGTGTCGCTCAAGAACGCGTCCTACGTCTGCCTCGATGGACTGACCCTTGAGATGGGCACCGACGACGGCATCGAAATCGAAGGTGGCGGCGACAACCGGATCACGAACTGCGTCATCCGCAACGTGCGCGGCAACGCCATCAACCTCGCGGGAGCGCGAAACGGAGTCGACCGGTGCGAAATCCACGGCATCGGCCAAACGGGCGTCTCGGTCTCCGGCGGCGATCGTCGCCAACTCACGCCCGGCGAGAACTTCGTGCGGAACTGTGTGATTCACGACTTCGGTCGCTGGCAGCGCACCTACGCCCCCGCCATCCGGCTAAGCGGCGTGGGCCACATCGCCGCCAACAATCGGCTCTACGACGCCCCCCACTCGGCCATCCTCTTCGGCGGCAACGACCACCTGATCGAGCGGAACGAAATCTACGGCGTCTGCTACGAGGTCGACGACGCCGGCTCCATCTACTGCGGCCGCGACTGGGGCCTGCGCGGCAACCGCATTCGCCACAACTTCTTCCACCACATCGAGAGCCACCTGACCGGCAGCAACGGCGTGCATGCCGTCTACCTCGACGACTGCGCCAGCGGCATCACCGTCTTCGGCAACGTCTTCTACGAGATCAGCGGCCGGGCCATCATGTGCGGCGGTGGACGCGACAACACCATCGACAACAACGTCATCGCCAAGTGCGGCTCGGCCCACTTCACCGACCGACGCGGCAAGGTCTGGATCGACAAGGACGATAGCTGGAAGCTGCTCGACAAGATCGAACGCTACAACTACACGCAGCCGCCCTGGAGCGAGCGCTATCCGCGCCTCGCCCACATCCTCGACAACGGCTACGAACAGGCCAAGGAACCCGAAGGCTGCATCATCATCCACAACGTCGGCTGGGACAATGACCGCTGGCTGGAGAAGAACTGCCTCGGCGCCTGCGGCGGGTTCGACTTCTACACATTCGAAGACAACATCGAGGACCAGGACCCGAGCTTCGTCGACGAGGCGAATCTGAACCTTGCCCTGCGCGACGATTCGCTCGCCTACCGCATTCGCGGCTTCCAGCGCATCCCCTTCGAACAGATCGGGCCGCAGACCGATAGTGACACCGAGCCAGTGGATGGCTACAGCATCAGCGAAGCCTGGATGCGGGAGGCGATGAAAGTCTTCGAAGCGTCCAAGCCCAACCTCGAACTGCCCACCCGTCACCCCGACGCCCAGTGGTTCCCCAAGGCCGGCTTCGGCCTCTTCATGCACTGGGGCATCCACAGCGTTGACGGCATCGATCCATCGTGGACCATGATGAAGAACTGCCCCTGGCACAGCAGTTCGGACCCCTATAAAAAGTACAACCAGGACCAATCGAACTACTACGGCCTGGCCCGCAGATCCAATCCGACAAACTACGACCCCGACAAGTGGATGGCGACCGCGAAGAAGGCCGGCTTCACCTACGCCGTGCTGACGACCAAGCACCACGATGGCTACGCGCTGTGGCCCACCCGCTTCGGCGATTTCAGCACGCGTCAGCACATGGCCGGTCGTGACCTGCTCAAACCCTACGTCGACGCCTGCCGCAAGCACGGCCTGAAGGTAGGCTTCTATTTCTCGCCGCGCGACTGGCACTACCCGGGCTACCCGCAGGCCATGGACTACAAGGCCAAGTACGAGATCCCGCCGGCCGAAGAGAACGCCGAGAATTTCAAAGCCTTCTACGCCTACACGCTCGGCCAGATCCACGAACTGCTGACCCGCTATGGCAAGATCGACCTGCTCTGGTTCGACGGCATGGGTTGGAAGGGCATCGGCGACATGCGCTCCGAGCAAACGCTGGCCTGGGTCCGTTCGCTCCAGCCCGGCATCGTCATCAACCCCCGCTGGAGCGGCGCCGGCGACTTCGCCACCACCGAATGCACGCCGGGCAAGCCCGAACACTGGCAGCCGGGCCAATGGTGGGAAGCCTGCGACATCTGGCCATACGGCAGTTGGGGCTACGTCCCCAGCGAACGACTCAAGCCGCTTTCCTGGGTCTTCACCCGACTGGCCAACTGCCGCGCCTGGGGAGGCAACTTCCTCTGCAACATCGGCCCGCGACCGGACGGCGCCATGCCCGACGTATTCTACGAACGCTGCGACCAACTCGCCCAGTGGATGGCCCACAGCCGCGACGCCGTCATCGGCGCCGGCCCGGCGCCCGGCGAGAACCACGCCAACGTGCCCATCACCACACAGGCTGGCACCTGGTACCTCCACGTCCTGCCCTCGCACCAGGGCCCCGTCGTGCTCCGCGACGCGCCCGAGCCCAAGACCATCACGCTGCTGCGCACCGGCAAGCCCCTGTCGTCCAAGCGTCAAGCCGACGGCCTTGCCATCACGATCCCTTCCTATCTGCGCACCGACCTGGACGACGTAATTGCCGTTCGCTTCTGACGTCATCCCACCGATTCTCCCGTCCAGTCACAATAATTCTCGCGCGACAGGGAACAAAATCCGACAATCTGGCATCACATCGGGGTATATCATCACACTAATAGACAGTGTCTTCGTGAGTTGACATCCACACGACGAACAGCGAGGACGCGGGCCGCGCTTGGGGTACAGGTGCATCGGTCTCCTGGCAGGCGGACCCGTGAGGAGCAATGGCAAGCGATGACCGCACCGAGACCACCCTGACGAAAGCGAATCGCTCAGCGACGACCCCCCCACCAACACATGTTCACCCCAAGAATGCGGAGGAAGACCCAATGAAACGCACATTCTCTTGGACGCTTATCGTGATATGCGGCACCGTTCTGATGACAACCGCCCTTCTCGGCCCTGGCCGGCTCTGGGGCCAGCGAATCGACGCCCAGGCCGCCCTGGCCAACCTCGACACCTCCTTCGAATTCGCCCTCGAACTGGATGGCGAGATCGTGGGGTTCTTCGAGAAGTGCAGCGGCCTGGTCTCGGCCAGCGACGTCTACGAAGAAACGGTCCTGACCGACAGCGGACTCCAGACCGATCTGAAGCGGCCGGGCAGCAGGCTTCTCTGGGAGAACATCACCCTGACGCGCAGCGTCGGCGCCAGCGATCCGGTGCTCTGGCAATGGCGCGAAGAAATCCAGGGACAAGACCCGGACGAAGGCCTCCGGGACGGCACAATCATCCTGTACGGTCCCGGCGGCGAGACGGCACGGTGGTACTTCACCAACGGCTGGCCCGTGCGACTCAGCGTCAACGAATCGGTCGAGAAGGTGACAATCGCCCACGACGGGCTTCGTCTCGTCGGCGAGGCAGCGACGCGCTCCCGAACCCGGTGAGCCATCCCACGACGTCAAGCAACGGGGGCTGTCGACAGCGCTCGCAGCCCCCTTCTTCCATCCCGACTGTCAGTCCGCGAGATCCTGGCCGCCGTCGCAAGCCTGCGCGGTAACGCCGCCGGCCGCCTCCAAATGGGCGACCAACGTGAATCGGCTGCCCTGGCCGGGCTGTGAGTCGATATCGAGACGGCCACCGATGAAATCTAGCCGTTCCTTGATATTGAAAAGACCGAAGCCCTGGTCCCGAGACGGATCGTTCAGGACGTCCACCACATCGAAGCCGATCCCGTCGTCGGCAACCGTGATGCGCACCGTGTCGTCGCAGCGCGCGATCTCAACGCTCACCATATGAGCCTGGGCGTGCTTGATGATGTTGATCAACAGCTCGCGAACCGACTGGTAGAGCAGAACGCAAACATCTTCCGCCAACGGTTTCCGCACGCCGTCATCGCCGAACGTGTACGCGATACCGTGCTGTGCCTTGACCTTGTCTTCGAGCAGTTCTTCAAGGGCCGCTTCCAGGCCGAACTTGTACAAGGTCGGGGAGCTCAAGTCGAAGATCAGCCCGCGTACGCTCTCAATGGTCTTGTCGAGGGTACGGCAGATGTCCCCGATCTCATCCACGTCCGCCAGGGGCAGAGAGTCGCGCAGCGCTTCCAGCTTCATCTTGAAGAGAACGAGGTTCTGGCACGCGTAGTCATGGAGGCCGGCCGCGATGCGCCGCCGCTCGCGTTCCTCAGCCAGAGACAACTCCAACGCCAAAGACCGCAGCCGCCGCTGGTATGCCATGAGGTTCTTCTCCGCCTGCTTGCGGGCGGTGATATCCAGATGCGTCCCGCAGGCCCGCAGGGGCTTGCCGTCGGCGTCGCGCTCGATCACACGCCCCGTGGCAAGCACCCAGACCCATCGACCCGATTGATGTCGCAGACGGTGCTCCATCTCGTAAAAGTCTGTCTTGCCATTCAGATGGTCGGCGAGACACTCCATGGCGCGCGGCAGGTCGTCGGGATGGACCAATTTCTCCCACGCGCTCCTATGCGGCCGGATGTCGGCCGGCCCATAGCCCAGCATCTGGGCCCACCGCTCGTTGAAAGTCAGGCGGTCCGTCCGTGCGTTCCAATCCCAGGTGCCGAGATCGGCGCCCCGCAGCGCCAGGTCCATCCGTTCCCGACCGCTCCGTAACTCGTCTTCCACCGCGTTCTTGACGAACGCATAGAAGATAAAGGCCCAGGTGAACGGGATGAAGACGCCCCCGAAGTCCTCCAGGAATTCCAGCCGCGTCGTGATACCGGACCACTCCAGGAAGAGGGTGGTCTGGTAACAGATCATCAGGGCCAAGAGAATCGCCAGGAGGATCGGGATCGACGGCGAGAAGCCCGGCCCCTTCCAGCCGCGAATCACGAACACCGCCGCGGCCACGCAGGCAAGAATCGATATCAGATCGATACAAGCCACCGGGTGCATCAGCGGCCCTCCTGTCTCCGGGGCCGGAACACCAGCCCACACCATAGGGCAAGCAGGATGGCCCCCGCCATGACCGACAGATGCTCCAGTACATTGAACGGGCCGGCCCAGAAGAGCCCCTCGGCAACCGTGAAAACACTGCCCAGAACCAAGGAGGCGAAGCTGGCCAGGACAAGGAAGGGATGCGGGATGTGGCGCAGATACCCGAACGTCGCGACGATCTCGACGATCACGGCCGCCGAGATAATCAGCATGAGTACTTCGTCTTCTGTCATTCTCTACGTGCCCCCGAAAACAGACCCTGCAATGGCACAACCGCCACCGGGCAACGACGACGGTCTCATCATGTGTTACGGCCCCTCTAGCCAAGATTCACCCTCTAGCCGCCAAAAGGGGCCGTCCGCGCCATGGCCGGTATGATACCACGACGTGGGGGCGGGTCTCCAGACCTGTTATCCCGGATTTGGCCGTCACACCTCCGGAATGGCAGAAAAAACTTCATTTCCTACGTATTCGCTTTCCGCCCCGGGCTCGTACATACTGTATGGACGATGGATGCGGACGATGCGATATCTGACGGGGCCTTGATCGACGCGGCCAGGCAAGGCGATGGGGACGCCGCGGCGTGCCTTTACCACCGGCATATCGACCGGGTCCACCGCATCTGCTATCGGATCGTGCTCGACCGCTCCCAGGTGGCCGACTGCGTGCAGGAAGTCTGGTTCAAGGTCTTTCGCAGTCTCGGCCGCTTCCAGTGTGACAACTCGTTCACCACCTGGCTGAACTCGGTCGCCGCCAACACGGCCATCGACTACTACCGCAAGTGGAAAAGGAACGGCAGGCATGTGGGCATCGAAGACGTATCGGCCGAGCGCCTCCCGGCTGAGGCGCCCGTCGATGGAAGGCAGCTCGACAATGCCGCCATGCAGCGACGGATTCACGAAGCACTACAGGAGATCACCGTGAACCAGCGCACGGCGTTCGTCCTGCGCTACTTCGAGCAGATGTCACCGTCGGAAATCGCCAAGGTATTGGGCTGCCGCGAGGGCACGGTGCGCACCCACATCCAGCGCTGCCTGCTCGCGCTGCGAGCCAGGCTGACAGACAAAGCAATCACGAGAGGTGCAGTGAAATGAGTAACCCACGTTTTTCACTGGAAGAGTTCAACACCCTGTTCCCGGACAAGTTCGCGTCGCGGGAGGAGATGCTCAAGGAATACAACGCCTTCCTCCTCGTCCTCGAACAACTGGACCAGGCCCCCGTGCCGGAACTGTCGATGCGCCGGCGCGCAGAGATCTTCCGGCGCTCCTGGCCCGCCCAGTCGCAGCGCTCAACGTGGACTTGGTCGCCGCTGGCCTTCTGGAAACGCCCGGCCGTGACATTCGCCCTTGGTTTGGCCCTAGGGTGCGCCCTGATGCTCGGCATTACCAAGGCCCAGCCGCAGCCGCCCCACCCGATTCCGGTAGAAGAAACCTTCGCCGTTGAACGCACTCAGCACATGGAAACCTACAGTGGAAAAGTCCTCCAGGAGCTGTATCCAAAAATCGAGAACCCCACGATGGTCGTCGAGAAAACACAGGAGTCGTCCCCGCCGCGACGCGTCCTGCACGGAACGCTCGACAACGGCAAAATCCAGGTACTATGGAATCTCTAACGAAGGAGACCTGACGATGAGAACACCAAGACATTGGATCGTAGTGGCGATGGTCCTACTGATCCCGGGCTTGCTATGGTCGGCGCAAAACTCTCAGGAGCAGCGCAAACGCGAGCGCGCACAACTGGACCAACTCCAGGCGGAACTCAAACGCGCACGCGCCCAGGCCACCAGACCCGACGTCGCGTCCGTGAGCGGCGGGGACATAAAGATCTTCGCCCTCCGATATCAGCAGGCCGGCGAATTGGCGGAAATCATCGAAACACTTATCCCCCCGAACGAAGTAACCATCGCCGTCGATGACCGCTCACAGAACCTCGTCGTGGCCAGCTCGCCGGACCAGATGCAGCAGATCACGCATCTCATTGCAGCACTGGATGCCCCCCCACGAGGTCAATCGGACATCCCCCAGATGCTCTATCGCATCTACATGCTGGAACTGCCCTCCGAACACGAGAATCTCAGGCCCTTTTCGATGGAGCTGGAGGGAACGGGACTCATGCCGCCTGGGCAATTGCTCGGTATCGCGCAAGAGGCGGGGATACAGATCGACTCGTTGTCTCAGGAACCCCAAGATGCCACCTGGCAGAGGTCGGAACTGATGATCGAGGGACGGGCGGCCTCCAACGAGGCCGTCACGCGGATGCTGGAGAAGATCCCCGAGTCTCGGATGAAGCAGTTGCAGTGGGACGATGATGCAGTTGTCCCCCCGACCACCCAGGTCGCCAAATTGCCGTCCGAGCTAGGCAAGCACCTTCAGCAGCTCCTCGGACCCGGCGCGCAAACCGTCGGCTACTGGTTCGGCAACCTCTCCGTTCCCGGCCGGGCCAGGGCCCCGATCGGCCCCTGGTCCTTTGAGCTGTCCCTCGAGAGGAAGACACAGGATAGTCAAGTCGAGCTCGAAATCTCTGTGACACACCTCCTACCGTCCGGCGACATGTGGGAGATCCTGGGCAATTCCGTGCGCAGTCATATCACCAAGCCCGTGATCATCGGCTACAACCGCGAAAGCCACGGCACCCGAACCATGGGCGCCCTGGTCATCGTACCCCAAGAAAGCCCCGCCCTCTGACCGGCACCGAACGCTGAACGCCTCTGGAGCGCCTGCCCGCGACCCCTTCGCCGGGCAGGCCTCCGGACCCACTCAAAACAACCGGCTGCTATCCAACAGGAAGTTGATGGGCCCATCGTTAACACTGCTGACCTGCATATAAGCCCCGAACGATCCCTTCGCCACGGGAACGTCGCTTCGCCCGATCAGTTCGGCGACCTTCTCATAGAGCGCCTCAGCCGTCTCGGGCAACCCGGCCCCATCGAAGCCCGGCCGCCGACCCTTGCGACAGTCGCCATACAATGTGAAGTTGCTGATCAGCAGGACCCCCCCGCCGATATCCATCACGCTACGGTTCATCTTCCCCGCTTCGTCGGGAAAGATCCGCAGGTTCACCAGCTTATCCGCCATGAACGCCGCGTCCTGCTCGCCGTCTTCCTTGCCCACACCCAGGTAGACGAGCAACCCGCGCCCGACCTCCCCCACTACTTTCCCCTCGACCTCCACCTTCCCTTCCCGTACCCGCTGAATAACCGCTCGCATCGAACCTCACTTTCGCAATCGTTTCACTCGCCGAACCGAAACCACACCTTCCCCCGATACGCCCCCGAAGCACTGTTTTTCTGGCTCTCCGGCCCCAACGCCTCAGGCTTCTGGAACTTCGTCCCAATCGCCGGGATGCCGTGCAGCAGCGCAATCCCCGTCTCCGGCGCATCCAGCTTCGTATCCTTGGGATCGGGCCCATCCTGCGGGCGATAGACCCCGAGCAACACGTCATCGCTCTCGTTGACCACGGTAATGTCACCGCTCTGCGTCTCGAACACCACCCACCGCCAGTCGCGGTAGTACCCGCGAAACTCGGGGAAGTCCCACGTCACGCCCGGCGTATGGTCCTTGTAGTCATTGCTCCACACATCCAGCCGCCCGCCCTTCATGCGATTCTTCCAAACGCGAAACGGCCCGCGCCCCAGCCACCGCATGCGCCGCATCTTCTCCTCGGGAAACGCGAAGTCGACACCAAACGCCGCAAACGTCCCCTCAAGCTGATACTGGTATTCCAGACTCGCCCACCCCGTCGCATACAATCGCCACCGTGTGTATTCCAGATCCCCGCCGTACTGCACGTGCAGCAACACGCTGTCCCGACTCTTCGACAGCTCCACCTTCGCCATCGCCCCGTCGCCCCCAACCAACCGCGGCCCGCCGCCAAACGCCGTCTCCTCGCCACCAAGCGTCACGCCGACAAGCTGCCCCGTGGCCCGGGCGAACCGCATCACCACCTGGCCGGCAATCAGGTGAATCTCCTCGGCCGTGCCCGCAACCCGGATCCGCTCGCCCCTCGCCCGTCGCGTCCGCACGTACCGGGCGCTGTAGTGCTCGCGCCCACGCAAATCCCACGACCACGTCCAGACCTCTTCCCCCTCCGGGCCGTACGCCGTCAGGTACAGCGCGTCAGCGTCTTCCCACTGCCCGGGCCATCCCAAATCCAGAACCCCCTCGCCCTGCGCAGGCACATCAGGCCCTTCAACGATCTTCTCCGTCATCATCCGATGGCCGCTGCGTTTCTGGTCCGGCCCCGGGAAAGTGACCGCTACCGCCCGGAACATACACGCCTTCAGATTCGTGAAATCGTACCGGTTCGCCACCGCCAGCTTGCCGTCAAAATCCTCAGGCAACGCTTCAGCGGCAATGTGGACGGGCGCGAAGATCTCCCGAATCGTGTGGTAGCTCCCTTCCTTCTCCCGGTAAGGCCCCACGATCCCGTCCGGCGCGTGGTTGCCATCGGTATCGATCGCCCCATCCTTGTCTGTCCGGACCACCCCCTCGTCCGCCAGCACCCACAAGAAGCCCCCCGCTCCCATGGGCGAGCCCAACGTCAAATTCCAGTAGTCGTTCAACCCGGCCCCATGCCCCCCATCGTAAAGCCCGTGCAGAAACTCCGTCGGCATAAACAGCGTCGAGCCGCTCAGCTTCTGTTCCGTGCTCGCGTAGCTCTCGTAATGATCGGTATCGACGCCACCAAAGCTCTCCCAGGGGTGCAGGACCACGCGCCGCTGCGGATCGTACAACGCGAACTGATCGTCCAGCGCGCGATTCCACCCCCCTTCGTTCGCGTTGTCCCAGAACAGGATGCTCGGATGACACACGTCCCGCGTCACCATCTCCCGAACCAGCTTCTTGCCCACCGCCGTATCGTAAGGCGGCTTCTGCCAGCCCGCCAGTTCGTCGAGAACGTACAGCCCCAACTCGTCACACGCCTCCAGGAAATGCTGGTCCGGCGGATAGTGCGACATCCGCACCGCGTTCATATTCATCGCTTTGATCAGCCGCACGTCGTCGTAGCTCACCTCGCGACTCAGGCACCGCCCCGAATCAGGCCAGAAGCTATGCCGGCACACGCCCTTGAGCCGGATCTTCTGCCCGTTCAAATACAGCCCGTCCCCAGCCTTCACCGCGAACGTGCGAAACCCAAACCGCCGCGTCACCGTGTGGACCGTCTCCACGCCCTTGACCAGGCTGACCCTCGCCCTGTACAGATTGGGCGTCTCAGCCGTCCACCTCTTATGCCCACTCGCCCGCGTGCGCAGCGTCACCATCTCCCGGTTCTCGCCGATCATCTCCGTGACCGCCTCGCCAAGCGCCGCATCGTCCGGCCCGATAATCTCCAGCCGGACAGCGTCACAAGTGTCGATTTCGCCCAGATGAACGTCCGCCCGGAACGCCCCGTCCGCCCGCGCATCGATCGCCACCCAATCCACGTATTCCTCGGGCACCGCCTCCAGATACACCGGCCGGAAGATCCCGCCAAAGACCCAGTAGTCCGCCTGCCGCTCGGCCTGCTCCACGCTCGCATCCGCCGAGACCTTGCTCACCGTCACCTCCAGCACGTTCTCGCCCGCCTTGACCAGTCCGCCGATCTCGTATTTGAAACGGTAGAAACCCCCCTGATGGGTCGGCCCCGCAGACTGCCCGTTGACCCGAACCGCCGTATCCGTCATCACGCCCTCGAAGACGATGAAGACGCGCTTCGTGACCCATTCGACCGGCATCACAAACGTCCGCCGGTACTTGCCCTGCTCGTTGGCCTTGGGCCTGTCGTGCCCGTAGTTGTACGTGCCGAACCCCTCAAGCTCCCAGTTCGAAGGCACCCCGATCGTCGTCCACGTCCCGCTCTGCCGACCGGCCGTGCAGAAGAACTCCCACGCCACCGGATCGTCCTTGCCCTGGCCCGAAAGGTAAAGAATCTCCGTCTCCGCACCCGACGCCCACGCCCCGGCCACCAGCATGCTCAGGACCAGACCTAGCTTTCCTATCTTAACCATCAGTCCCCCAACCTTTCCGTCTACGAAACAAACCATGGTGAAGACGCCGCCCGGCGCAAGTGAATCTCGTCCAGCACGGCGTTGCCCCGATGCGTCACCAGATACACGACCAGCTCCGCGATCTCCCCAGGCCCGATAAGATCCGCCTTGGCAATATCGGGACGAACCCGGCTGACCATCTCCGTATCGACCCCGCCCGGACAGATCACGTGGACGCGAACGCTCGAATCGCGCAGCTCCTCGGCCAGCGATATGCTCATGCCCCGCAGCGCGTGCTTCGACGCGGTGTACGCACTTTGCAGCGGATACCCTTTGACGCCGACCACCGACGAGACGTTGATGATGGTTCCCGCCTCCGCCTTCTTCAGCAGGGGCAGCGCCTCCCGGCAGAGGATGAACGGCGCCCGCGCGTTGACCGCCCAGCACCGGTCCAGATCCTCCGTCGGCGTCTCCGCCAGCGCCGCCGAATGCGTGATACCAGCATTGTTAACGAGGATATGCAGCCGGCCGCAGCGATCGCCAGTCTCTCGCACGAGGTTCTGGATCGAGCCCTCGTCCGTCAGTTCGGTGACCACCGTCTCCGCCTTCCCTCCGGCGGCCGCGACCTGCGACGCCGTCTCCGCCAGCGCATCGGCCGCTCGCCCGGACAGCACCACCGTCGCGCCTTCAGCCCCCAGCGCCACGCTGATCGCCCGGCCGATTCCCCGACTGGCCCCGGTTACGATCGCCACCTTCTTCGCCAAACGCTCTGCCATGCACAATCCTCGATCGACAAGTCAATCCAGGGATTATAACGACAGATCAGCGATCTGACAAAGCGATGTGGGAATTGAACGGAGGGCGCCCCCGTCTGGCCGGAGAATGCCGACGCGGGCAAGGGACGGTTGGATGGGGGTCACGCCGAGCACCTACAGGTCCTCGTGCTCCCCGGTATGAATCCGAACATTCTGGCGGTACACCTGTGGCTCGTCATGCGAGACCTGGTCGATCCGGTGCTGAGCCCAGAAGATCCGGACAGCCGTGCCGAAGCAGCCGATCCCCGCCAGAAAGAACATGGCGGCCGCCAGGAAGGCAAACAGCTTGGGAAGCGCGAAAATCAACACCCCAAACCCGATGAGCAGAAAGCCCACGATCATGATCGCCGAGGCCACGCTCCGTGAGGCTTGCGAAACCGCATTCGAGTAGAACCGCAATACCATCGTTCGCTCTCCTTCCTGGCCCGCCTGCGAAAAAGAAGCGGGTCCCGGATGGGACCCGCTCCGAAATCACCGCTTGCAGTGCCTAACAAATGAATCGTTGCACCGAAAGTGAGCGTTTCTTCGTCTGGCAAGGAAGGCCAAGCAGGCCATCCGAGGATGGTCGATGCAGCCTGACGCCGGCCAGATGCAGAATAAGCCACTTAAATGCCCAGTCATCTTGTTAGGTGCTCCTAGTACATCCCGCCGCCACCGGGAGGCATCCCGCCCTTTTCCTTCTTCTCGGGAATCTCACTGACGATAGCGTCGGTCGTCAGCAACAGCGAAGCAATCGACGCCCCGTTCTGAAGCGCCGTCCGCTCGACCTTCGTCGGCACGATCACACCGAACTTGATCATGTCGCCGTACTGCTTGGTCAGCGCGTTGTACCCGAAGTTCTGCTCGGTACTCTCCATGACCTTCTGGGCCACGATCGAGCCGTCGAGTCCGGCGTTCTGGGCGATCTGCTTGATCGGCGCCACAACAGCTCGACGTACGATATCGACACCGATCGCCTCGTCGCCTTTGGCCTTGATCTTATCCAATGCAGCCAGGGCCCGCAGCATGGCAACGCCACCGCCCGGAAGGATGCCTTCCTCAGCCGCGGCGCGACAGGCGTGCAGCGCGTCCTCGACGCGGGCCTTCTTCTCCTTCATCTCGGCCTCGGTCGCCGCGCCCACATTGATCTGAGCGACGCCACCGGCCAGCTTGGCCAGCCGTTCCTGGAGCTTCTCGATATCGTAATCGCTGGTCGAGTTCTCGATCTCGGTCTTGATCTGGTCGATCCGCGCCATGATCGCCTCGGTGCTGCCGGCGCCCTCGATGATCGTCGTGGCGTCCTTGTCGATCGTGACCTGCTTGGCACGACCGAGCTGCTGCAACTCGATGCTCTCCAGGTTCAGACCCAGGTCCTCGAAGATCGCCTCGGCGCCCGTCAGTACGGAGATATCGCTCAGCAGCGCCTTGCGTCGATCGCCAAAACCCGGCGCCTTCACAGCCGCCACCTGCAAAACGCCGCGCAGCTTGTTGACTACCAGCGTCGCCAGCGCTTCGCCCTCGACGTCCTCGGCGATGATCAGCAAAGGCCTACCCTGCTTGGCTACCTTCTCCAGCAGCGGCACCAGCGACTTGATCGAGCTGATCTTCTTCTCGTGCACCAGAATATAAGGCTTATCCAGCACCACCGTCATGTTCTCGACCTTGTTGACGAAGTGCGGACTGAGGTAGCCCTTGTCGAACTGCATACCTTCGACCAGCTCAACGGTCGTTTCCAGAGACTGGCCTTCCTCGACGGTGATCACGCCGTCCTTGCCGACCTTGTCCATCGCCTCGGCCAGCTTCTTGCCGATCTCCGCGTCCTGGTTGGCCGAGCACGTCGCCACCTGCTCAATCTGCTTCGTCGACTCGACCGGCATCGCCATCTTGTGCAGTTCCTCGATCACGGCTTCCACCGCACGCTCAATACCACGCTTGACCTGCATCGGGTTCGCCCCGGCCGTGATGTTCTTGAGCCCTTCCTCGAAGATGCTCTCGCCCAGGATCGTCGCCGTCGTCGTCCCGTCACCGGCCACGCTCGAGGTCTTTGAAGCCACTTCCTTGACCATCTGCGCGCCCATGTTCTCGTAGGCGTCTTCCAGCTCGATTTCCTTCGCCACCGTCACCCCGTCTTTCGTGACCGTCGGTGAGCCGAAGGATTTCTCTAGAATTACGTTTCGCCCGCACGGGCCGAGTGTAATCTTCACGGCACTGGCGAGCTTGTTGACGCCAACCCGGATGGCCCCGCGTGCGTCGGTGCCGAATGCTATCTTTTTCGCTGCCATCTTTCTATGTCTCCTTATCGACTATCGATCCGAATGCGTATCGTCTCGCTCATCGCCAGCGGGGACGCTACTTCTCGATCACGGCCATGATGTCAGACTCGTCCATGATCAGGTACTCTTTGTCGTCCACCTTGATCTCCGTCCCGGCATAGCTCGTGAAGAGCACCAGATCGCCCTTCTTGACCTGGACCTTGCGGCGCGTGCCGTCTTCCAGCAGCCTGCCCTCGCCCACGTTGACGATTTTGCCTCTCTGGGGTTTCTCCTTGGCCGTGTCCGGCAAGACGATTCCGCCGGCGGTCTTAGCCGCTGCCTCAACGCGCTCTACCAGCACCTTGTCAGCCAATGGTCGAATCTTCATCTGTCCTTGCTCCTTTCCATGAAACTGCATGTGTAAGACATTCTTCTCGTATGGGTGACCAGGTCGTCTCTGACCTCTGTCTTCAACCCGTCCCGCCTACGATGCGAAAAGGCGGCTGTTATACTTCTTCAAGAAAATCCGGTCCAGGAGCTGTTGCAGGATCTCCATCTTCACCGGCTTATCGATCACCCCGAACACGTCCAGTTGCAGCGCCTTGCCCAGCACGTCGGGGTCGACCCGGCTCGTCAGCAGAATGCACGGCACCAGCGGATAGTCCATGCGAATGATCTTGATCGTCGCCAGCCCGTTCGACCGCTCCGAGTCCATGTCCACAATCGTCGTGTGAATCCGCGTCCGGCCGATGATATGGACGAAATCGTTGGCATCTTCGGCCACCATCAGATTGACCCCACGCGGCTGGAACAGACGGCGCAGCGCCTCCGGCCACGCCCAGCTCGCGGCGCTGGCCAGCACGTTGACTTCATCAAGTTGCGTTCCGTTGGCAAACATAGGCATACCAGTCCGATCCCAGAAGTGCAAATACTGTGCCAGCCGATGCAAGCCTGGACACCTAAGCCATAAGTCCTTTACGTAAAGCCAGTTGCCATCTTCTGCCGGTTCGCGCCGCCCTCTGGCATAATAGCAGGCCCGCCCCGCCACCCTGCCACCATGGCAGACGCGCCCGCCCCGCAGAGACAGGAGCCACCGCCCCCACCAGGACCCCCGGGGGCAACCATCGCCGACAATCCCCCACCATTTCTTGGCAGTTTCGCATTGACGGGAGCCCCCCAATCACCTACAATAGTGTCGGAGTTCATGGAGCGACGTGCTGGTGATTCAAGGGAGAAGAATCTTCGTAGCGGTTCTCTGGCGTTGGCCACGGCGGACGGTCTAGACGCGGACTGCGTCTGCCGCCCATCGAGCCTCACCACGAGGGCCTCGCTTGCATCGCGCGGATCACCATCACTTGTTGGGCAAACGCCCGGTTAGCGTACAACCACATGCCAACGGCATAGAAACGGAGGTAGTGAAGAAAATGAACACCAAGTCAAGGGCCCATCTCCTCCTGTGTGGCGTCATCCTGCTCGCGCTGGCCTCACAGGCTGCCGCAGACCTTTATGTCGATTCGGCGCCGAACGCCTACGGCTCGCCCGACTTTGCCCCCTGGTGGAGCGCGGCCCAGACCGATGTCGTGGCCGGAACCTTTCAGAACATGCGATCCGGCGCCCTCGGCACCCCCGGCGTGCTGGAAATGTCACCTTACGATGAGATCGTCTACAGCACAGGCGATCTCGGCAAACGAATCCATTGGATCTACTGGCTGCCCGGCGAGACGGTAGCGGATCTCGACGGCAAGTTCCAGACACGATACATCGTCGACTGGGACGGCGTGCAGTACACCTATGACTGGGGGGTGGGCGACCACGTTGTCGCCACCGCCGACAACGGATGGATCCAGCCCACCCGATGGACCGACTACGCCGGTGGCGTCATTGGTAGCTTCGGCGAGGCCTGGTGGGCGGTGGATGATGACGCCTTGCCCTTCAACACGGGCGGCACTCCGTACGATGAGACGGACCAGGCTGACATCGATGCCCTGGCCGCCGCGATCCTGCAATCCCAGACCTTCGCCCGCGGCGAGTATCGCCTGCTCACCGACGCGGGCGGATGGGGACCCGTCGAGAGCCTCACCGTCAACGTCGTGCCCGTGCCCGGCGCCGTGCTGCTGGGCCTGCTCGGACTGGGCGTCGCCGGCGCGAAATTGCGCAAGTGGACATGAAAAACCTCAGGGAGTGATCGTGCAGCCATAACCCGACTGGCGGGGGCAGTCAAGAGACAAGGAGAGGATGAAAATGCGAAAGACAGTGACCATCTGTGCCGCCGCCTTGGTCCTGGCGTTGGCCGCCGGCGCTCAGGCCGATCTCGTGACGATCCAATTCGATCCGGACGACCTGATCCAGGCGTATCCGACCACCGCTGGCGCCGACGTGCCCGGCGGACGCAAAATCGATCAGGTCGACGCACGCCGCCTGCATCAGCCCTGGGCCACGACCCCCTTGCACGAAACGTTCTACAACCCCGCCGCCCCGCAGCTGCAACCGGAGGCCTACAACACCTACATGAACTGGCGCGACAGCCTCGGAGCCGGTGAGGGCATCGCCACGTTCAACAGCTGGTTCCTCGACAACGGCGCCGCTCAGTCGTGGGGCGAGACCGTTGTCGTCAAACCCGGAACCACGGTCACGGGAACGGCCGCTGACGGCTGGAACCTGCGCATCATCGAGGACCCCTACGGACTCGGCGGAGCCTGCGTCCAGTGGTGGACGCTCGATTCGACCAAGTACATCAACACCATCTCGAACATCGGCGAGTTTAGCATCACGGCCGACCTCTACTGGGACACGAACGCCAACGGCTGGGACGCCACCGACCCGTCCGTCGCGGTTGGCGATGCGGTCCGCTTCTGGGCCGGCTGCCTCAATGGCGACGACGCCGAATTCTATCGCGACGATACGCAGGCCCTGTACTTCGACGACCAGGGCTGGGGCGACCGCTCACCGAACGCCGGCGGGCCCTTTTCCGCCCTTTACAGCACGGGAATTGGAGACCAGGGCTCGGGCTTCGAAGGGGCGCTGTCGAGCACCGTCGTGCCGGTTCCCGTACCCGGTGCGGTCCTGCTGGGCGTGCTCGGGCTGACGGCTGCGGGCGTGAAGCTCCGCAAGCGCGTCTGAAGTTGTCACGGCCCGTCGGCCTTGGCGCGAGGCCAGCTGGTCTTTCCGATACTGTTCGTACTACTGGGGCTGCGAGCTTCGGCTCGCAGTCCTTTCTTTTTGCGCCGGCCGCGCGCGGGGGCGGGGCTAGCGGATTAGCTTGATGATCTCGCCGAGGTCGTTGGCCACCTCGATGGGGGGGTTGCTGAACTCGCCCTGGTTTTCCTTGTGGTAGTTGACGGTGACGTTGGGGTCTTTCAGGGCGTGGCCCGTGAGGACGCAGGCGACGCGCTGGTCCTTGCCGATGGTGCCGTTGGCGAGCAGGTGCTTTAGGCCGGCGATGGTGGCGGCGGAGGCGGGTTCGCAGCCGAGGCCGAACTTGCCGATCAGGGCCTTGGCGTCGCAGATTTCCTCATCGGTGACGGCCATGACGAGGCCGTCGCAGACGTCGAGGGCACGGAGGCATTTCTTGAGGTTCACCGGGCGGGAGATTTCGATGGCCGAGGCGCAGGTGTGGGGCGAGAAGTTGCGGGCGGTCAGGTCGGCGTAGTAGTCGTCGATGATCTGCTGGTCGACGTGGCCGTCGTTCCAGGTGAGCTTCTTGTTGTTGACCAGGTCGGTGAGGGTGTCGGCGCCGGTGGCGTTGATGATGGCGAGGCGGGGGACGCGGTCGATGAGACCGAGGGATTTCAGTTCGAGGAAGGCCTTGCCGAAGGCGCTGGAGTTGCCGAGGTTTCCGCCGGGGACGACGATCCAGTCGGGGACCTGCCAGCCGAGGGCCTCGATGATGCGGTACATGATGGTCTTCTGGCCTTCGAGGCGGAAGGGGTTCAGGGAGTTTAGCAGGTAGAGGCCGAGCTTGTTGCAGACGGCCTGGACCTGGGTCATGCAGTCGTCGAAGTCGCCGGCGATTTGGATGGTTTGGGCGCCGTAGTCCATGGCCTGGCTGAGTTTGCCGAAGGCGATGCGGCCGGAGCCGATGAAGACGGTGCACTTGAGGCCGCAACTGTGGGCGTAGAGGGCGACGGAGGCCGAGGTGTTGCCGGTCGAGGCGCAGGCGCAGCATTTGGCGCCGACCATCATGGCGTGGCTAAACGCCGCGGTCATGCCGTTGTCTTTGAAGGAGCCGGAGGGGTTGAGGCCCTCGTATTGGAGGTGCAGACGGTCGGGCTTCATGCCGATCTGCTCGGCGATGGCACAATTCTGCTGGAGGATGGTCTGGCCTTCGCCGATGGTGACGCGGTGCTGGTCGGGGCAGAAGTCGAGCAGCTCGCGGAAGCGCCAGACGCCGGAGAAGTCCAGCGGGTTGTCGCGGGTGGCCCAGCGCTTGCCGAATTCGGCCAGCGTGGACGGGACGGGGACCTTGTCCCAGTCGTAGCGGGCGTCGAGCAGGTCGCCGCAGTGGGGGCACTTGAAGATCGCCTGGCCGCAGTCGAACTCGGCGGCACAGGCCGGATTGATGCATTTCTGGAAAGCTGCGTCAGCCATTGTCCATTCTCCTTCTGGTCGATAGACGCGGCATTATACGTGGAATAGGCCGGTCCTGCCAGCGCGGAGCGTAGCGGCGGACGGGATTGGCCAATTGGCTTTGTTTGGGTTTGTTTTGGGCCCGGGCCTGACGGCCCGATTTGGCGTAACGCATTTCACATGAACCACTTATCACGAAATGGACACTTCGAAAATTGGGTTTGTTTGGCGCGGTTGATGACAGCGCAGCCGCGCAGGGTTGCGGATTTGAGATCTGAGATTTGAGAGGTGAGATGGGGGTGCACTGGGCACCGATATTGGGTAGGTCCATTCGACTGCGCTGCGCTTTGCTCAGGATGGCTGCGCCATTTGGGTTTGTTTTTCGGGGCGAATCGGCGTTTTGGGGCCGTGAGGGCCAATCATTGGGTTTGTTTGGCGCGGAAGAGCCGCGATTTGGGGGTGTTTTGGCACCAGGCGGACTGGAAACGGACGGGTTCGGACGGCGA